>Ga0213831_1000671_pt1 | contig 16912 bp, 14 predicted proteins | sample SWATP12_FD_163421 | JGI IMG/M metagenome (GOLD analysis project Ga0213831, IMG submission 163421) | Coastal seawater microbial communities from Marineland, Florida, United States - SWA TP1 #2 | ecosystem: Environmental > Aquatic > Marine > Coastal | place: USA: Florida | collected 2016-08-06 | reverse complement strand
GAACTGGTTCGAATGGATAAAATAGAAGTTCGCGGTGCACGTACGCACAATCTCAAAAACATCGATATCACCATTCCCCGCGACAAACTAGTAGTGATTACTGGTTTATCGGGTTCGGGTAAGTCTTCCCTGGCATTCGACACGCTCTACGCTGAAGGTCAGCGTCGTTATGTGGAATCTTTATCTGCCTACGCCCGCCAGTTTTTATCGATGATGGAAAAGCCCGATGTGGATCACATTGAAGGCCTGTCGCCGGCCATTTCAATTGAACAGAAATCCACCTCGCATAACCCCCGTTCAACCGTGGGAACCATTACTGAAATATACGATTACCTGCGTTTAATGTTTGCCCGGGTGGGCACGCCGCGTTGCCCGGATCACGATGTTCCACTGGATGCCCAGACCATCTCGCAGATGGTCGATAAGGTATTGGCAATGCCGGAAGGCACCAAGCTTATGCTGCTGGCGCCTATCGTTCAGGACCGTAAAGGCGAACACGTGAAAACTCTGCAGTCACTGGCTGCCCAGGGTTACATTCGCGCCCGGATTGACGGTGAAGTCTGTGACCTGTCGGATCCACCGGAGCTCGACCTACATAAAAAACATACCATCGAGGTGGTAATCGACCGTTTTAAAGTGCGCGATGATTTGCAATTGCGTCTGGCTGAATCGTTTGAAACTGCCTTACAACTGGCCAACGGCAACGCCAAAGTGGCCTACATGGATGATAGCAGCGAGCCGGAAATAGTTTTCTCGGCCAATTTCGCCTGCCCTCACTGCGGCTACAGCATCAGTGAACTGGAACCGCGTATGTTCTCGTTCAACAACCCGGCGGGCGCCTGTGGTACCTGCGACGGTTTAGGCACACGGCAATTCTTCGATCCGTTTAAAGTGGTGGTGAACGACGAACTGAGCCTGTCTGGCGGCGCGATCCGTGGGTGGGATAAACGCAGTTATTACTACTTTCAGATGCTGCAGGCCGTGGCCGATCATTACCAGTTCAGCCTCACCGAACCCTTTGGCGAGCTGAGCAAAGAGTTCCGCGATATTGTGCTGTACGGCTCCAAAGGCAAGTCGATTAACTTCCGCTACATTAACGACCGCGGCGATATCATGGAGCGCAAGCATCCCTTTGAAGGGATCATCCCTAACATGGAACGCCGCTACCGCGAGACCGAGTCAAATACAGTGCGTGAAGAGCTGTCTAAGTTTTTGAGTCAACAGCCCTGTAACAGCTGTGGTGGTACCCGCTTACGTACCGAAGCCCGTCATGTGTTTATCGGCCAGACTAACCTGCCGACTGTGGCTGACATGTCGATTGCCGGTGCGTTTGATTTCTTCGAAAACCTGGAACTCTCAGGCCAGCGGGCACAAATCGCCGATAAGATCCTGAAAGAAATTCTCGACCGCCTGCGTTTCCTGGTCAACGTGGGGCTTAATTACCTGAGCCTGTCACGCAGTGCCGAAACGTTATCCGGTGGTGAGGCGCAGCGTATTCGTCTGGCCAGCCAGATTGGGGCGGGCCTGGTGGGTGTTATGTACGTACTGGATGAGCCGTCCATTGGCCTGCACCAGCGCGATAACGAACGGTTGCTGAAAACCCTCACGCACCTGCGCGATTTGGGCAATACCGTGCTGGTGGTTGAACACGACGAAGACGCTATCCGTGATGCCGATTTTATTATCGATATAGGCCCCGGCGCCGGCGTCCACGGTGGCGAGATTATCGCTCAGGGCAGCCTTGAGGATATTCTTAATAATGACCAATCCATTACTGGTAAGTACCTGTCCGGGAAAGAGAAAATTGATCTTCCGGCAGTGCGTAATCCGGCCAGGGACGATCAGTGGCTGGAACTCGCTGGCGCCACGGGTAACAACCTTAAAGACGTAACATTGCGTGTGCCGGTAGGCGTAATGACCTGTATCACCGGCGTGTCAGGTTCGGGCAAATCAACGCTGATAAACGATACCTTCTACAAAATAGCCCAACGCGAATTAAACAAAGCGACCACCAGCGAGCCCGCGCCGTATAAATCAATGAAAGGACTGGAACTGCTTGATAAGGTGGTGGACATCGATCAGTCACCGATTGGCCGTACGCCGCGCTCTAACCCGGCCACTTACGCTGGAATCTTCACGCCCATCCGGGAAATATTTTCCGGTACCCAGGAAGCCCGTTCGCGGGGTTACAAACCGGGTCGCTTCAGCTTTAACGTAAAAGGCGGCCGCTGCGAGGCCTGTCAGGGCGATGGCGTGATCAAGGTAGAAATGCACTTTCTGCCAGACGTATACGTGCCCTGCGATGTGTGTAAAGGCAAGCGCTATAATCGCGAAACCCTGGAAATTAAATTTAAAGACAAAAATATCCATGAAGTACTGGAGATGACCATTGAAGATGCCAGGCATTTCTTCGATGCAATCCCGGCTATTGCACGCAAACTGCAAACCCTGATGGACGTAGGTTTATCTTATGTAAGACTGGGTCAGTCGGCCACCACGTTATCAGGTGGTGAGGCACAACGGGTAAAACTGGCCAAGGAATTGTCGAAACGGGATACCGGCCAGACCCTGTATATTCTGGATGAGCCCACTACCGGTCTGCACTTCCACGATATTAAGCAGCTCCTGGCAGTACTGCATCGCCTGCGGGATCACGGTAATACCGTGGTGGTCATTGAGCATAATCTGGATGTGATAAAAACCGCCGATTACATTGTCGACCTTGGCCCTGAAGGTGGATCAGGCGGCGGTCAGATAATTGCCGAAGGCACACCTGAGGAGATTGCTGACAGCGAAGTCTCCCATACCGCCCGATTCTTGAAACCCATGCTGAAATAGGTGAAGCATGTTTGAAATGGGTTTACAGCCGCGCCTGAGTGAAACCGATGGCGCCGGTCATATTGGCAATACCGTACTGGTAGTATGGTTCGAGGAAGCCCGTACGCCGTTGTACCACATTGTGATGCCCAACCTGTCAATGGCCACCTGGTCATTGATACTGGCTAATTACAGCGTGGATTTTTACGCACAGATTTTTTACGGAAACCCCGTACAGATAAAAACCTGGGTAAAACGCATTGGTAACAGTTCATTCGAAACCTATCAGGAAGTCTGGCAGAACGGCAAACGTTGTGCCTCAGGCACCTCGGTGCAGGTTTACTTTAATTACCAGACCGGCAAGTCTGAACCCATCCCGGACAATATTAAAGCGGGCCTCGCAGAGCACTTACTGCCCGAGCAGGAAAAAGTGTGAGCACAGACTTTATTGAAGTTATCGATAATGCCTTAGCACCTGAGCTATGCGCTCAGATTATAGAGACTTTTGATAATAGTAAGCACTTACAAGCTGGTCGCACTGGTGGCGGCGTGGATACCGATAAAAAGCGTTCCATGGATGTTTCGTTTAGTCAGACCGCTGAATTTGCGCCGATGAAAGCGCAGGTCATGCAAACGGTTGCCAACGCGATTCACGATTACCTGAAAAAATACTATTTCGCGATTGTTGGCCCGCTCGGGCTTACTCTGCCTGATCCGCAAACCGGTCAACCGGTTAAGCTCACCGCCGATAACTTTGCTGAGCTTGGTATCCCTGCACTGCCGGGATTAATGCGCCATCTGTTTCGTACCGGCGACATTAACGCCCAGCGCTATGAAAAAGGACAAGGCGGTTATCCCTACTGGCACTCAGAAGTCTTTCCTCAGGTTCCACACAACGAACCATTACATCGCATATTGCTTTTTATGTTTTATCTTAATGACGTGGAAGAAGGCGGCAGTACTGACTTTTATTATCAGAATAAATCCATTCAGCCAAAAGCGGGCCGCATGGTGATAGCCCCGGCCTATTTTACTCATACCCACCGCGGTCAGGTGCCGGTAAGCGACGATAAGTACATTTTAACGTCCTGGGTATTATTCAACCGGGCCGAGCAAATCTACGGCCGCTCCTCAAGCTAGTCACTCAAATAGTCTACACAAACCACCGATCGCCCACCAACTTTCTCGACAGCTTCACGAATAAGGCCTTGCGCATTATTTGCCTCATCCAGCCGGGCGGACGAAAAGCGGGCGATTTCCCATTCTTCAACGTTTGGGTCAAAGAAATGCACCACCAGAGTAGGTAGCTTATTGGGCTTGCCCCGCCCTTCAATAGTCAGCCTGGAAATTTCACCAACCGGCATCTTTTGCTCGCCAAACTGGATAGTCTGCTCCTGTAACCAGACCTTCACATTGGCTATCTTGTAATAGTCATCTAATGACTCCCGACGCGGTACTGACCAGCGTTTAACCAAGGCGAAAAGGGCCAGAATAAAGAACACAGAGACCACTACAACGTCCATCAGAAACCTCAGAGACTAACCAAAAGAATACGCTTTGCTTAGCCTATAATCAGAAGGATTGCCTGAGCTATCAAAGATCCGCCATGGCTTACCAGAAATACGACAACTTACCCGCTACTACCTAATGCATCGGCTTTTGGTCGATAAACTCAGAGGGGGTGACGTTGAACAGAGCCTTAAAACACTGGGAGAAATAGGAATGGGAAGAAAATCCGCATTGTTCAACAACCAGCGAAACTCTCTCGCCCTGCTCCAGCAATTGCCGTGCTTTTTGCAGCCGATAATTGCGAATGTAAGCATTGGGGGTCAGGTTAAATACTGATTTGCATTTACGCTGTAACTGCCGCTCACTGATAAATAGCTTCTCGGCTAACTGGGATAACCCAAAATCAGCGTCAACTGCATACTCATTAAGTACCGCATTGAGTTTTGTGTAAAACTGCTGGTCCGCCGGGGAGTCAAACACCGGCACCTGTTGCTGACTGGTTAACGCCGTATTCGCCTTTTGCCCGATCAACTGACGGATTTGCAGTAAGTTGAACAAGGTTAATACCAGCTCCTCATCGTCAAAGGGTTTGGTCAGAAACGCATCGACCAGCGCTTCCTTGCTGCGTAAACGAGTATCCCGGTCGTGTTTGGCAGTTAGCATTAACACCGGAATATGACAGGTAAGTTCATTACCACGAACAGCCTGTAGCACCTGATAACCGGTAATATCAGGCAACATAAAATCGAGGATCACGATGTCGGGGATATTATCGGTGATCCATGCGATCGCCGCCTGACCGCTGTCGACCGTGTTTACCGAGAAATGACCGGTCAGCTTATTTGCCAGAATCCAACTCATATCCGGATCGTCTTCGACTATTAGCAGTTCGTGGGCCGCCTTTTGTTCACGATTATCAAACTGTAACACTTTGTCGGCCGACATCAGCGCCAGCGCACTTTCATAGGCTTTTGCAGACTGCCCGGGCTCTGTGACCAGATTTTGCTGAGGCGTAACAACCGGCAATGTCACAATAAACGCATTGCCATCATGCTGAGCCTCGAAATGGACGGCCCCCTGATAGTTGTCCAACGTTTGTTTAACCAGCGCTAACCCTAGTCCGCTACCGGCGACTCCGGTGCGGTGTTCAGGTAAACGGTAGAACCGTTCAAACAGGTCTGCCGATGCCGGAATAGGTACGCCCTGACTGAACACTGTAACAGTGCACTGGTCCTGGCTAGTTGGCTCTGCGGTAAGCCGAATAGTACTGTTCGCCTCGCCGTATTTAACGGCATTTGATAAAAGATTGCCCAGCACCAATTCAAGCGCTGACACCGAAAGCCCTACCGTCGCCTCCGGGCAGTGCCATTCAATTTTCATCCCCCGGGCAGCGGCCATTGTGTCAAAGTCGCTGGCCACACTACTGATAACCTGCTGCAGCTGGGCAACGCTATGCTCTTTATCAGGCTGAGTCATATCATTAAAGCCTATAAGCTGATTAACCAGGTGATTCAGGCGCAATGCATTTCGCTGAACCAGGGTTAGTGAGTTTGCCTGAGCACTATCAGAGGTTGCCAGCAGATCTTTTACCGGGTTTAAAATAAGGGTAAGAGGGGTTTTAAACTCGTGGGTGATATCGGCAAAAATGCGATTTTTCTCTTCCAGGGTTGAACGTAATAGCTGATTGTTTTCATCCAGCAGCACCGATTGTTTACTTAACTGCGACGTTCTTTCCTCAACCAGCCCTTCCAGTTGCTGCTGGCGCTGGCGAAGTTGACTGAGCCGCCATTGGTAACCCAGGGTCAGTATTCCAACAGCAGCTATGGCGTACAAACAAAACGCCCACCAGGTAACCCACGGCGCCGGAGCAACTGTAATCGCCAGCAAGCGCTGAGGTTCACTCCATTGCTGGTCGTGATTACGCGATTGAATATTCAATTCGAAGGCTCCACTGGGCAATTGTGAAAAATAAATAGCATTTTCGCCCGGCGGAATACTTACCCATTGCTTGCTCAGCGGTAACAGCTGATAACGATAGGCCACTTCTTGCTGATTAATGAAGTCCAGATTACTGACGGAAAGTGCCAGTTGAACGTGATCATAATTTAAGCTTAACGGGCCCTTCTGCGGAGGTGTTATTGCCACCTCCCGGGATTCATCGAGCAAACGCAAACGGCTTATTTGCACCTTTGATGCGTTAACCTGAGGCGTAACCTGAGCCGGGTCGAATTGCGTCACGCCATTAATACCACCAAACACCAGATGGCCATTCTGCCGTTTTAAATAAGCGCCGGTATTAAACTCCCGCCCCTGCAAGCCATCGTTCACCGACAGGTTCCAGAACTGCCCGCTGTCCGGAGAGAATCGACTTAAGCCATCGTTGGTACTCATCCACAGGTTGCCAGCGTCATCTTCCAGCAAACTGTAAATATGCGCATTAGCTAAGCCATCCTTAACCGTAAAACCAGAGAAGGTTTCAGTTTTGCGGTTAAAGCGGTATAAGCCCAGGCTGGACCCAACCCAGGTAACACCGTTGGAGGCGTGCAGCACGGTTTTAATTTGCCCGGGCGCCAACCCATTTGGCGGCTCAGAGGCGGCATGAAAACGCTTCACACTTTGGTTAAGAGGGTCTACCAGCAAAATACCTGAGTCATGGGTTGCCAGCCATAACCGGTGGTCAGCATCTTGTGAGATGTGCCAGATAATTTGATTTTGGGGGATGCCGGCAGCCTCATAGAGCCAGCTAAAGCTTTCGCTTGCCTGTTGAGCGATGCGGTATAAACCATTGAGTGATGCGACCCATAGGTACCCTTCATGATCTTCGAACATGGCGGTAACCTTATCGTTATTAGCCGCCATCAGCCCACGAGCAGGCTTTAGCACATGACGTTCTGGCTCCAGTTTAAACAGGTTGCAATCGCCTCCCTGTTTATTATCGCCACCCACCCAAAGTTCGCCCCGACGGGTAACGTAACTTACCGGGAACGTGTTAACGTGAGCGCATTCCCCTTCTGCAGATATGTCTTTCTGCCACGCAAATTGCCAGCCATTATCACTGTACATTGCCAGCCTGGTGTTGGTGGCCACCAGTAAAGCCTCTTCGTACTCGCCTACTCCGCGAATAAACGGCTCATTTAACACAGGCTCCGACTGCGCAGACAACCGCAAAATGCGATTTTCGCGCTTCCAGAATACATTCACACCACCGCCCAGATTCCCCAGCCACACTGCCTGCTCATCTTCAAACACCGACTTTAATTCACCATTACTGATCGTCAGCGCCGAGTTGCTATTTGGCTTAATATGACCAATGAATTGCAACTGCTCATTGAATACCAACAAACCGTGCCCATGAATACCTACCCAGTAATTTCCATTAGTGCGCTGATGAACAAACGTGGCAAGTTGCATTAAATGCGTGGGGTATTGAGCTGGCCATGGCACACTGCGCATTGCACTAATGTCACTTCGCGGTGCGATAAAAAACCCCTCAGGGCTGAACCAGAACAAATTATCACCGGCCTGGTAAAGGCCAGCGCTTTCCACCAGTTCAGGCAATGCGGCCCGCTGCCAGCTATCATCGTCAGACAGCCACCAAACCTGCTGACTGGCATCCCGGAACAACAGTTTCCCTTCGGCTGGAATAATACTATGACGGGTTGAGGCTGTGGCAGGTAGTCTGATTGACCTTAAAATTTGCTGGCCGCGAATTTGATACAGATGCTCTTTGACCAGTGCCCAAACAGTATCCCGATGGCCAATAAGCTCTACCAGCGCCTCTCTGTGGGCAAGCGGTGACGGAGCATAGGTCATGGTAAGAGTGTCAATTATGGCCAGACCGGAATCAGTACCAGCCCACAACAGCCCTGCGCTATCCAGCATCATGGTGTGCACGGTATTGGTAGGTAACGAGTGGGGGTCCGCCGGGTCGTGACGAAAGGTCACAAAGTCATAACCATCATAGCGGGCAACGCCATCGGTTGTGGCAAACCACATAAAACCCCGATGGTCTTTCACGATATCGATAACCGACATTTGTGGCAGGCCATCATCCACGGTGAGATGCCTGAAAACGTGACCACCGGCACTGGCCTTTGCAACCAATAATAAAGCCAGTAGCAAAGCGGCAAGAGAGCCAGCCGTTCGCTGCCAACCGAAGGTTTTATTCCTTAGAATTCCTATCTCAACAACTGCCATACATCCACTACGGTGAGCTGGTTCTGTTTTATTATCAATAAGTAAGCTTCATTTCTATGCTGCCTGATAATTAGCCGCCTGTCGACTAAAAAACCATCAGCCTTTCGGATGGTTTTCTTCTATCGCCTCGGGCTACGGCTAATAGAAGTCGCAAATGTGATGTGCATCAGTGCCCGCAGCTCTAACGTATTGAGTCTATAGCAGCATCATACTGCCGCATAAGACGAACAGCAGGAATTTCGCCACCAGAAACTTTATTAACAAATACTTTACAACTATAGTTGTAGGACGCAGATGGAGCTGTGTGGGTAAGTACCTTACGCATTAACTTTGCCTATCGATGTAAAAATAATTCAGGATGCGAAGGTGCCTATCGTAACCAGGATTTTTTTCTATTGGAGGTAACTAATGAACTACTTCAAATTAGCTGGAGTGATAGCCGTACTGTCGGTTTCCAGCCAGATCAAGGCACAGGATTATCAGTTTGTCGCCGCCGACAATAACCCGGAAACTAAACTTTGCGTCAGCGCAGTTAACAACGACTTAGATGCAATGAAAGGGCGATTATTCCGTATGGGGATGGGCGATGCAGTACGAAAGAATATTAACCGCATTACCTGTAACGATATGTCGGTAGCAAAGTTTGCGCATAAATATCGTGCTGAGGACACTTTCGTGTACCTCAACAATCGCAGTGCTTATGGCAATAAAGCCAAGCCGTCTGTAACGATAAACGATCTGGCACAAACCAGCAGTTCCGACGAACCTGTTATTGTTTATGTTTCTTCGGCTCGCTGATTAGCTGATATAAGCATATTTAAATACACAGAAAGGAGCTTCAGGCTCCTTTCTTTTTACCGGTATACCCAATACGTTAAGCCCTGACTGGCTAAAAAGTCTTCTGCCCCTTTGCCCTGTAACATTGCCAGGGTTGCCAGTAGCCCCGCCTGAGTGCATGAATCTGCCGCAACCGTAACAGAGCGCGGCGGCTCCTCAATCGGATAACCAGTTTTGGGATTGAGTATATGGCTGTAACGCTTGCCTTCATGTAGCAGATACCGACGGGCATCGCCGCTGGTGGCCAGCCCCCCCTGAAAAATTTTAACCAGGGTTTCACCCTGTTCATCCTTGAGTGGGTTTTCAATGCCGATATACCAGGGCTCATCGTTCATCCGCCGGCGTGTGACCTGAATATCACCGCCAAAATTAACCACCACCGACACTTCCGGCGCCTGTTCCAAAAGCAGTGTAGCGACACGATCCACCGCGTATTCTTTACCAATCCCGCCAACATCCAGTTGCACGCCTGCCGGCAGAGCAACGCTACCGGCGGTCAGTTCCACCTGTTGCCAGCCAATAAACATTAACAGTGCATCAATATCCGATTGCGAAGGTAAACGGTCAGAGCCGTCAAAATGCCACACTTTGCCCAGTACCCCCGACGTAATATCAAACATGCCCTCGCTGAGCTGAAAACAGGTATTGGCAAAGCTTAACAAGCGGAAGGTTTCTTCATCGATAGCGACTGGCTTGCCATGGCTGCTATTGATGGCGCTAATCACGCTGTCGGTTCGGTATCGGCTGTACTTATATTCAATCCGTTTCGCTTCATTACAAGCCAGTTGGGTAATATGCCGGGCCAACTGCTTATCGGCGGTTTCAATAAGGATTTCACAAGGGCTGGCCATGGCATCGAAGGTGCCAAGCATAAAGCCGTCTTGTGATTGAACGGAGACCGCCAGCTCGGAATGTCCTCCGTTTCTGGCGGTATAGGCTTGTTGAATGGCCATTAAAACAGTCTGCTTACCTTAAAAATGGTAGTTAAACTGTAATATAACGGCTTTCACACTGGGGTAAAGGTCTAAATCAGCCAGCACGCCAGGTTCATCAAAACCGGCATTTTTCGGATCCTGCTGATAATACTCTGCCCGCACAGCCCACTCATGACCGTTTTCCATTTTATGCCCGTACTTAAGCCCAACGGTATACGCCGTCATTTCGCCGACCCGATAATCGGCACTGGCATACATCGGCATCGGATCGTTCTGGTTCAGGAACGGACGATAAAATTCCGCCGCGCTCTGCTGGTAGTACCGCAAGTGGGGCTGAATGTAATTATTGTCACCTAAATTAAACCGGAAACGCGAATCGATGGTGTGTGAATCGATTTCCCAGTCATCGGTAGCAAAACGATACGACACATCCACAACACCACTGTCGAGGGCATATTTGGTTTGCCAGAAAAAGCTGTGCTTGGTGCGCGAATCCGGGCGATCTTCATAAATGACGTCCTGCGTCATACCGGCGCCATCGACCACACTCACCAGCTTGTAAGGATCAGTCATATAGCCGTCGACCACACTTAATCCATAGTTAAACTGCATCAGCATGCGACGGTTAATGACCTGGGTAACGCCGACAATTAAGTCCGTTGTGGTTTTCGACTCAGAGCCGGTTTTGTTTTCACCTTCCTCGTAATCATCATCCCATTCAAACTCGTCTTCACCTTCATCGTTATCGTCGCCGATATAAGTGGGGGTCAGCATGCTGGTGAGTGCATCAGGGGTTCCGCCAACCGGGTCGATGGAGTCAAACTGGAATGATAACCCCGCCGACAACGTGGTATTACGCATAAATAAATCTTTTTCCAGCAGACCACTTAAACCCAATGATAAGTAATCGTACTCGGTAGATACATTAACCGCTCCCGTAGCACGCCAGGTATCAGCAAAAGGCTGCATCCAGGAACTGGAAACCTGTACCCGGGTATCGCGGAACGTATCATCGAGCGGCGTATCGCCGGCATTCACTACGTAGCCATCTTTACCAGACGGACGGGAGAAGGTCTGAGCATAAGGCTGAGCGACCGCGCCATTGGCCGAAGCCCCCGTTAGCGTATCGATAACCAGTTTTACGTTAAAAAGACTGTCATCGTCGTTGGTTTTGGAAGCGTTGATAACGCCCTCGACCAGACTCACCCGGTCAGTCTCACCGTAGTACAAAATAGCGGTATCAAATTTCCAGTCTTTGAGCATATCCTCTTCAGCCTGAGCCGCAGGCGTACCAAGTAATGCGCAGGCCGCTCCTGCCAGCGCTGTTGCTACCGAACCTTTATTTGTTAGTTGCATCCGCAGCCGCCTCCGGCAAATGAACGGCCGCCACTGGTGGCTTCCTTACTGAAATAAATGTGATCATCAAGACCTAAATCAACGCCTTCAGCGCCCAGTGCCATTTCATCCTTGGCCAGTAAATCACGCTCCCAGGGCTGAACCCCCAGGGACGCACAACCACTGAGCTGCGCGACAGCCACAAGGGCTAAAATAGCGGCTAATTTTCGTTTCATGCTGAACTCCTATTCGGCCAATAGGCCCTTAATTTCCTGCTCGTATCTGGCTTGCTTCTCAACGTGGAAGCCCTGATGTGCTACTCGAAGATTGCCTGCTTTATCAATCAGATAACTGGTGGGCATACCTTTTAATTTATAAGTTTGTGCTGAATTACCATCAGGATCGAAGGCAACCGGAAAGTGCGCCGGCAATCTAGCGAGGAACTCATCGGCCAGTTTACGCTCGCTATCAAGATTAATGGCAATAACGGTAAAACCCTGCTCACCATATTTGGCCTGCATTTCATTCATCCAGGGGAATGAACGCTGACATGGCTTGCACCAGCTGGCCCAAAAATCCAGATAAACCACCTGCCCCTGGTAGTCAGATAAATTTGCTTGTTGGCTGGTTAAATTAAGCACCAACTCAGGCGCTGGTTGTGCGGCAACGGCCAGGTTGGCAGTAGTAAAAAGCAGACCGGCAGATAAACCGATAATGCCTGCCAAGGCTCGGATACGACCCATTTTAAAACCCTGTGTTCGATTAACTGCTAAGCAGTGTAAAAATCAAACCTTAAGGAAAGCTTAAGGAAACCGAAAATACTCCATGGCAGTATGCCCTTCCCTGGCTCGCCACCGCTCATAGCAAAATTTTCTGCCGGGAATGCAGATTCACTCGCTTTTACCAATAGCTTTGCCGTATATTCTTGCAATTGCTCAGAAGGATGACGCTAAGGGAGTCACTTTACGGTCATTGGCCTGAGCTATAACCCAAGGAACAATAATTTCAACAGGATAAAATCATGCGTAGTTTTTTGCTTGTTGCCGCATTTTTAGTCAGCATGCTAAGCGGTTGCGCCAGCTATGACATTCGCTCCACCGCTATCGCCAAAAATCAGCCATTACCAGCCTCTCACGGGGTTGTCGCCTTACAGGTGATCAACAATGCCGAACGGCTCGCGCCGTTACATAAAGGCTGGACAGCGGTGATTGTGGTTCGAACAGATAACATGGACGCGATTAAAGCCGCAGCCATCGCCCAGGCTAAAGAGAAAGCCGAAAAGAAAGGGAAAACCATCGACGAAGATAAGGTCGACTGGGATCCTGAAGTCTATGAATTAACGCCGGTTTATCAGGGCACGGTAGACAGCCAGCTGTTTATCGGCAGCATGCCGCCGGGCGAGTATATGATTTCGAACCTGTACAGCTATTATAATGGTGGTGATATGTCGTCGTGGATTTCCATGCCGGTATTCTCTGCCGCCGGTGAATTTGCGGTCAGTGACACCACGCTCACTGACCTTGGCTCTGTGCTGTTTCAGCCTTTGCTTAGCATTAAAGAAAGCTCTTTCTGGAGCACATCCACCTCATCCAAAGCCTTCGTAACGCGGGTATTTGAAGCGTCAGACTTAGGCAGTATCGTGCTGCCCCAGTATCCGCAAATTCAGCAACAGCTAAGTGGCAAAGCCAGCCAAAGCTGGAAAACCGATGAACTGGATCCACTGCGCGAAAAACTCAGCATTCTGGCAACTGAAAACGCTCTGGCAGCCAGCCCGATTGTACTATCAACAACGCAACAACGCGTTCTGGCGGCTAAATTTGGTCGCCTGGCAATCCAGCAAGACGGTAGCTGGACAACCCATAATCTGCCAACCAACTCACAGCTCTATGCGGCGCTGCAAATCGACGGCAAAGTAGCCGTGGGGGGCGAGTTAGGCCAGCTTTTTGTGTCTTCCGACTGGCAACAATGGCAGTTAACCAAGCCAGTAGATGCCGATGAAGCGATTGTCTGGATGGGCCAAACAGCCGATAATTACTTTGCCCTGACCAGCTCTGCCAAACAATATCAGGTATACAGATTTAACAACTTAAATACGCCCTGGCAGAAAGTGGGTAGTTACGTGAAAAAAGATCCTAACGATTGGCTTATCCAGAATGGTGGTCTGTTTGCGGCCATAACCCAACAAGGCACACTGCGTATTTTCAACGATAACAAGCGTCACGACTACAATCCGGCAGATAATAGCTGGTCGACTGATAAAAGTACCTCCCTGCGCAATATGGCACAACTTGCCAATGGCACACTGGTAGCCGTTGAGGTAAGCCAGTGGGATGGGGTTGGCTCACAGTTAATCAGTGTTGATGACGGCCAGACCTGGCAATCCATTAACCGCAATTTGAGTTTATTTGGTGATCTCAAGGCGGATGTGAGTTTACCGGTACTGACTGACGATAATCAGGTCATCACACTTAGTCGCAACCGTAAGTCCAGCGGCGAGAAAAGCCAAATCCGTATCGCCACCACCGCACTGAGCAATGCAGATGACAGCAGTAGCTGGCAGTTGCATGGTGTAGCCAAAGACAATTGCCATTCGCTACTGCCACAACTTACTACCGGCAATACGCTGTATTTCCTTTGCGATCAGGGCCAAATCGTCAGCACCAGTGACTTTGGTGAAACCTGGCAAACCGATATCGACCGTGATATTGCGCAAATGCAGGCGCAATACGAAACCTTTATCGACGAGTTAAAGCAACAGCAGGAAGCCGAAGAAAAGGCTAAGAAAACCGAGGCTGAAGCAGCCAGCGAAGAATAAGCACTGCGGGTAATTCGCCTGACCAGCCCGGCGAATTACCCGTTTATCAGATTATAATTACCGCAACAGAGGGGTTGTCAGTCCATAACATTTCTGGCAATTTCCCACCTCAATTTATTGATCCGGAAATCTTCCATGAGCTGGGCACTACTGTCTGTGTTTGTACCGACTTTTTTCTTTGTGTCTGTGACACCGGGAATGTGTATGACGCTGGCCATGACACTGGGCATGAGCATTGGCGTAAAACGCGCATTATGGATGATGCTGGGCGAACTCACCGGCGTTGGCCTGGTGGCTACTCTTTCGGCGGTGGGCGTAGCGGCGCTGCTGTTAAATTACCCGAACGTGTTTACCCTGTTTAAATATGCTGGCGGAATGTACCTGCTCTATCTGGGCATCCAGCTATGGCTGTCCAAAGGCAGGATGGCTCTGAAGCACGCTGTGGATGGCCCGGGAGCCACCCGGGCTCAATTAATCGCACAAGGCTTTATCACTGCCATTGCCAACCCGAAGGGCTGGGCTTTTTTTGTCGCGTTGCTACCGCCCTTTCTGGACGCCACTCAACCGCTGGCCACGCAATTAGCCAGCCTGATTGCCATCATTCTTACCCTGGAATTTGGCTGTCTGCTGATTTATGCCACTGGCGGCAGAACCTTACGTTCATTACTAATGCAAAGCGGCAACGTGCGCATCATGAACCGTATAGCGGGTACGTTAATGGCGGGCGTTGGATTATGGCTCGCCTTTGGCTAAGGCGCTCCCTACATAGCCAAAGCTGTTCAGCTTAACGAATGTAAGCCAAACATATTCCCTTCGGTGTCTTTTGCCAGTGTGATAAAGCCGTAATCGCCAATCGAAAATTTAGGCCGCACTATGCTGCCACCAGCAGGTTCAATGCGCGATTCTTCCACTTCGCAGTCTTCACAGGAAAAGTAAACCAGAACGCTGTTCTGACCAGCCGGCATGCCTTCAACACAAACCAGCGACCCGGAAGCACCATGGCTTTCCATGTCAGACGGGAAGGCTTTCATTTGCAGCGAGTTATCAGGCGGCCCGGTGGGATCCAGCAAATCGTTTAATTCGATGGCAAACACCGAGCTATAAAACGCCGTGGCCCGGGGCATATCATCAACATAAATTTCGAACCACGTGATGGGATTTTTCATACTGTACTGATGTGAAAGAGTGAGATTTTCACATTAGCACATTTTTTGTACAAATCTAGCGTTATTACTTTCTAATAGGGATGAACTGCTTCGCCCTGCATACTGTAGCCCGCAGCAGCCAAATCACTGCTATATCGCGTGGTGGAGAAGATACCTTCAACCCATACCGCATCGTAGAGGTTCTCTACCGGCACCCCTTCGTTCATTTTAACATGCACTATCTGATTGGAAGGTGGTGGCGGCACATGGATACAGGCACCAAAAAACGGCACCAGCAAAAATTCGGTAGTCAGTTCAGCCGTGCCTTCTAACGGCACAATAAATCCCGGTACTTTTACCCGTTCGCCGTTGTAAATATCCACTACCGGCGCATCGGGTTGTAACTGAGCCATTTTGTTGTTGTGATCGGTAGCCTGTTGCGGCGCCAGTTCATTGAAATCCGGCGGCACCAGGTCTTCCCAGTACACTTCTTTGACTTCACTGGCATTTGCCATACCAGAAACAAGCATCAGGCAGCACAGCAGCGTGGCTGCACGTTTTAGTATCAATCGCAACATAGGTTCTCCAAATAAAAAAGGCCCGATAAATCGAGCCCTTAATCAATAAGCGTAGTGCTTACTTTTCAGCTTCGTAACGCTCAACGCTCGATACGATTTCAGCCTTGGCGGCAGCGGCATCAGCCCAACCGTCAATTTTTACCCACTTGCCTTCTTCCAGATCTTTATAGTGCTCAAAGAAGTGCTCAATTTGCTTAAGCAGCAGAGGTTCTACGTCTGAGGTTTCAAACACTTTGCGATACAGGGTAGACAGCTTGTCGATTGGTACAGCCAGTACCTTTGCGTCTTTACCTGATTCGTCAGTCATGTTTAATACGCCAATAGGGCGACACTTAATCACAGAACCTGCCAGCAGAGGGAAAGGCGTGATAACCAGCACGTCAACCGGGTCACCGTCTTCAGACAGGGTGTTGTTTACATAACCGTAGTTAGTTGGGTAGTGCATGCAGGTGGCCATGAAACGGTCTACGAAAATAGCACCAGTGTCTTTGTCTACTTCGTACTTTACCGGATCAGCGTGCGCTGGGATTTCGATAATTACGTTCACTTCGTCAGGCAGTTTCTTGCCTGCTGGTACGGCGTTTAAGCTCATACGGGATTGTCCTTTCGTTAATAGTAAAATTGCGTCAAGTATAAGGCTAACCGAAAAAAATAAAAACCTGTTGCCCGACGTATCGGGCATACTTAGGATTTATTTTGCCTAACCAATTAGTCGTAATAGCTCAGACAGGCCTCAACTTCGTC
>Ga0213831_1000669_pt1 | contig 16917 bp, 14 predicted proteins | sample SWATP12_FD_163421 | JGI IMG/M metagenome (GOLD analysis project Ga0213831, IMG submission 163421) | Coastal seawater microbial communities from Marineland, Florida, United States - SWA TP1 #2 | ecosystem: Environmental > Aquatic > Marine > Coastal | place: USA: Florida | collected 2016-08-06 | reverse complement strand
TGACTTGTTTTTCTGTGATGTGATTTCCCGACACGCCATTCTCCTCGAATTGTCGTGTCGAACCTTAACAGAACAACCGGTCAAGATGGTTGTCGCTCAACCGTTCAAGTTAATTGTCGCTTTATAAAACGCAATTTCAGCAATTGATAACAGCTTTAATCTGCTACTGAGTTACTTTCCCTCAGAAGTTGAAGAGAGGATAAAAGGCAGTAGCGAAGATGAAATGAGCAACTCGCTGAAGCTCGCGATTCTTTTAAACAATGAAGTAAATAACTTTAAGCCGGATGGTTCGACAAAACGAACCTTTAAGCAGAGAGCGGATTCTATCCTTGCGTCAGAATCGTTTAGAAAGTCTGCAAAAGCCGAAGGCGTAGATCCTGATATTGAAGGTGCTGCAAGAGAAGAACTTCTCAAACTTATCAATCAAGGTAAACCGACAACAAAAAATTACTAAAAATATACCCCTAGGTGTTTTGGTCAATAAAATCGAGGCCTAGAGCATATACACCCCCCTGTTTTTTCATTAAAGGGGGGTACCCCTTCCTACTATTTACCGCTTCTTTATCGTTGTTAAATCTACGGGCATTTTAATCAAACTAAGAGAGCCCAAATGAAAGTAACAACACAAACAAAACTCCTATCACCTCAAGAAGTAGCAGAACAACTGGGCGTTACGCTAAACACGCTCGCAGTATGGCGCTGCCACGGCTCAAGTTCTTTGTCTTATGTAAAAATAGGTCGCTGTGTGCGCTATTGTGCGGAAGATGTCGAAGCGTTTATCAATGCGCATAGGTTTTATCATGCGGATAAGCCGGTGAGCGCTTGTGACTAACACCTCAATTAATGCCATTCGATCTATATCGATAATAACCAGATCATTGAATACTCAGGAAATTGAGGTAGAAGCGCATGAATAAAAGTCTAGAGCCTGAAACTGTAGCTGAAAATTACGGGAAGCTTAATCCCGAACATCCCCCTGTCTTTATCGACTTTCTTAAACTCAGGGTAGATGATGTTGAAGCGCCAAATCATTATTTTGAAATGATTGCGCTTCAGTTGCGTAAATACGATTTACTAATTAGTCACAGGCAGTGTAATAGAAGTCGAGGTTACGACTGCGCCTACAAGATCGTTACAACAACCCAAGCACAAAATGTTGTAGGTAAAATAGAATACAGCGAACGATACAAAAGGGTACTGCTTGAATTGACTGGTCTTGGATGTGCCTGTATCGAAAAAGCTGAGTCAGATTACGTATGGTTGCAGGCGCTCGTTGCTCAACCAGCAGTAACTATACGGCGTATAGATTTGGCGCTAGATGATGAAAATGGACTTTATCAAATTGAAAAAATTGATAAGGACTATTCTCGTGGTCGGTTTAATGCCGAAAGTGGTAAACGACCTAAAAAAGAAAACCTAGGTAACAAGGTAGAAGGGAGAACTCGTTATATCGGAGGCCCAACCGCATATAAACGAGGCCGCTTTTATGAAAAAGGTAAGCAATTAAAGCTTACATACTGTAGACCTTGGATGCGACATGAAGTCAGGTTTGTTTCAAATGATCGCGACCGAATACCAGATGAAACTATTCGAAATCGAGCAGATTATTTCTACAGTGCATTTCCGAGAGCAATGCGGAAGTTGTTAGGCAAGCACAGCGTAATTCCTATTACTGAGCGTTTTATGCGTGAATATGTGAGTGATGTATCAACTAGAGTGGCCAGTTGTAAACGCCAATATGGCCCGCTTATAGGAACGCTAACCGAACATCATGGCGCAAAAGCAACGTGCGAAATGTTGTCTCGCATTGGAAGATGCAAGGTTATCGAGCTCCCACCCTTTGTTGATGAAGTTTCGTTAGCTGATTGCACCGAAATTATTGCTCTGCAGTCGGGTGAAGCTATATGAAATACACTAAGTTTACAGATGGCTTACTTCGCCAGGCAAGTAAAGAGAATTTTGTTTGCCGAGACATCATTGTTCCGCAACTGCAATTCCGTCCAGCAAAGGCTCACGGAAAAGTTGGCTATTTTCATTGCTTATATTCAGAAGGCGGAGTTTCCACGAGCAAGGCATTGGGTGAATATCCAATTGTTAATTTACAAGAAGCACGTAAACAGGCAAGAAAGTGGCTAGTAGAGCAACACGCAAAGCGATACAAATTAAGCAGTGTAGAGCGATTTACTAACGTGGGTGAGCTATTAGACTGGTATCAGTCAAACATCGCACAACAGGAACTTAATTCGTTTCGAACGATAAAAAATAAATCGCATAGAGTTGAAAGTCTTTTACGCCCGTATTTATCTGAAGTTGGTATATCAGATTGTTCTTCGCAGCTTTTAGATAAAGCATGGTTAAGGTCATTAAACAATAGGTTTTCACCGAGCACGCTACGGGGCGCATTTCAAACATTGAAAGCTGCGTATAAACAAGCGCATGGACTTCGCTATATTGACGAAAACCCTTTGTCGGATATTAACTTCACCATGCTGTTACCTGCTTCGATTAAACCTAAAAAAGCTGCGCTTGCCGGATTACCTTTAAGCGAGGTCGTAAGACAATTTCAACATTTTAGTCCTCCAGACCGTTTTCTATGTTTGCTTTGTCTGGGCTTTCTTACACGTAATACAGAAACAGTAATGGCGCGGTGGAGGGACTTTGACACAGAAAAGATGTCTTGGAGTATACCTGAAGAACACACCAAAACTGGCTCAGCACTTACCTTGCCACTATCGCCCTATTCACTGAAGTGGCTAGCGGACTACAAACGACAGCAGAGACGGTATTGCCGCAGTCGCTTTTTATTTCCGGTAAAGCAGGGGCGTAGCAGTTGGTCTTCTAGTTATGCGGCGCAAAGAATCATGAAAGCAAGTAGGGGACGGTTTACTCTTCACGATCTGCGTAAGTATGGTTCGACATATTTACGCGATAGCGGTGTTGACTACTACTTAGTAGAGCGATTACTCAACCATAAAAAGACACACTTAGACGCGACGTATATTCATACTACGTTGCGTGCGCCTTTGATGGAAGTAATTCAGTATTGGCATAGCCAAATAAATCAACATTAGAAACTTTTGTTAGATGGAATATTGGAGGAGGTGTTTGTAAGCTGCTGATTTATGTTTATTATAAAGTGGTGAATATGAATTGAAATTACAGGGGTTAACTAGTGAGAAGAGATAGTATCTCAGACCTAGAGGATATTATTCGTACAGGTATGTTCTTAACAAATATTCATTGTGACTTTGCTTTTGATGAAGCTGTTACGGAAGCAAAAGCAATGAAGAATGATTATGTTGTATCTATTCTGTATTCTTTGAAGCATTTGGATGAACCATTAACAGAAGAGGCAACTAATTCTTTAGATGAGTTTGTAGCTGAATTAAAGAAAAATAGTGAAGGGGGGACTTTTAAAAGCCAAAATGCAATATATACAATAAACTTGCTGTATTCATATGAAGATTGTACAGATAGATATGGCTACGTAAACCCCGTTACGTATGAGAGAGTCTTGAAGGAAGTGTCACAAAAACTTGATGTTTCTGTTGAGCAGCTCAATAAAGAAACAGCCCCATTTCTCCCCTTTCTACCTCTTCCCCCACTCCCTCCAAAATAAGAAAGAAAGCAGGGTTGGATACCCTGATTTATTGTTGTAGGAAGCTGAGCTCATTGTAAGTTCGGAGCTTTACTCTGGTTGAGCGAAAATGAATTCGAGCTAAAGACGAGAAAAGATTTTCTGATATTCAGCTCTCTCGAAAATAGTGTGTTAATTCATTATATAACAGTTGCTTATGTGTTTAAGGTGTCGTTGCTGGGCAATGATGCCTCCTGCCTTGACCTAATCTTCACCGACTTTATTCAATTATTCACAAAACTGTTATAACAATATCGAACTACAGCATTCTCATGTTTTGTGTCGTCGTTTTATTTAATCAAAATGTATGTCAAATTTGGGGTTTTATGATTAATAGAATCCCGTCAGTGAGCATATAGTTACGGGTTGAATAGCTAGGTTAGTAAATCTTCTAATAAGAGATTTAGCAATTCAGCGGAATGTTAGAAGGACTGCGAAAATTTTAGGTTAAAATTAGTAGCCTCTTCGTGGTGAAAATAGTGCAGCTGAGTGAACGTGTTAGTTTTAGAACACCTTTTATAATAAAGGTTGTAGAAGAATCTAGTGCAAGTAACCGTGGTGCAATACGTGCTAGCGTGAGGGGGACTGGTTTTCGGCATTTCATGTGGGTAAATTCAGTGATTATGGGCAAAGAAGTTGATAGTGCGCATGACCTACTTTTTATGGAAACGATTAGAAGCTTATTATTAAACTCAAAATTATTCGATAGCTTTAAAATTTTGAATAGCTCGAAGCGTCGGAAACGGGTTAAGGCGTAAAGAGGTTGATTACCCAAGGAAGAACCATTGAGAATTAACTTACCTAAAGTGTAAGACGTCGACGACAAATAGTATTTCTCATTAAAAGATGTGTAATATAGCCATGGTTTTACCATCGATTTTGACGGCTGTGGTTTAAAGTATGGAAGTAGCGTTGAGTTACAAGGAGTGACGAGTGAGTTCAGAAGCAGATACTAGAGCAAATTACATTGACCCAGCATTAAAAGCTGCACATTGGCAACCGAATAATATCATTCGAGAACACTTCTTCACCGATGGCCGCAAGCTAGCTGGTGGCGCTCGTGGTCGTCGCTGTTTTGTCGATTATCTGCTTTATAAGGACAATCGTTACCTTGCTGTGGTTGAAGCAAAGAAAGAGTCTGAGCATCCAACCAAAGGTCTCCAACAAGCTATCGATTATGCCAAGAAGCTATTGGTTCGCTTTGTTTATTCAAGTAATGGTAAACAAACTTATGAATTTGATTTAGAAACCGGCAAAGGCGATTACGTCGAGTTTTATCCTACACCCCAAGAGCTCGAAAATCGTTACGCGGGCGTTAACTCTGACTTAGGACAACAACTGCGTAATGTACCCTTCCATTTAGAAGGAGCAATGCAGCCGCGTTATTACCAAGAATTAGCTGTGCATGCAGCCACAGATGCTATTGGAAAAGGCGAACCACGAGTGTTGTTAACACTGGCTACCGGAACAGGTAAGACGTTTATTGCCTTTCAAATCGTCCACAAACTTTTTCAGGCGCGGTGGAACAGGGAATCTCTGGGCACACGCAGACCAAGAATCTTGTTCTTAGCAGATCGCAATATTTTGGCTGACCAAGCAATTAACACGTTCAACCCTTACGAAAAAGATATCATCAAAATAAACGGTGAAGAAGTGCGTAAGCGCGGCGGTATCGTGCCAACAAATGCGCATATCTTTTTTGCGATATATCAAGCCATTGCAGAGCGCGAGAATATTGAAGGTTATTATAAGGCGTACCCGAGTGATTTTTTTGACCTTGTAATGATTGACGAGTGTCACCGTGGCAGTGCCAATGAAACAGGCTCTTGGCGAGCCATACTCGATCATTTTGGTAGTGCGGTACATGTAGGTCTTACTGCCACACCAAAACGTGAAGCCAACGTGGATACTTATGACTATTTTGGCAAACCTGCATTTGAGTACTCCTTGAAAGATGGCATTAACGACGGCTTCCTAACGCCATACCGCGTTAAACGAGTACGCACCAATTTAGATGAGTTGGTGCTGACTGGAGACGATAAAATAATTGAAGGTGAGTCTGGTCAAGACGTCTATCAGGTTGAAGATTATGACAAAAAAATTGTTGTAGATGATCGTACAGAGCTTGTCGCAAAAGCTATATTGGATAATACCAACCCATTAGAAAAAACTATCGTCTTCTGCGAAAACCAAAATCATGCACTAACCATGCGTGATATGATCAACAAACATAAAAAAGTAAAAGACTCACACTACTGTGTTCGTGTTACGAGCGATGAGGGTAAAATCGGCCGCGAACTTTTAGAGAAGTTTCAAGATAATGATAAAGATATTCCCACTATCATTACCTCATCGCAAATGCTAACCACAGGTGTAGATGCGCGTAACGTACGAAATGTGGTACTAGATAGAACCGTTGGTTCTATGGTGGAGTTTAAGCAAATAGTCGGTCGCGGGACTCGTGTTTTTGATGGTAAAGACTACTTCACTATTATTGACTTTCGCGGTGCAACTAATAAGTTTTACGACAAAGATTGGGATGGGGAACCTGAGGCGCCGGAGCCTGGCGGTACAGGGGAACCCAAACCACCTCCTTACTCGCCGCAGCCTCCGGGAGAAGGGCCTCTCCCTGAACCAGGGGAACCAAAACCAAAGTTAAAAGTAAAACTGGGCAATCATCGTGAACTCAAAGTCATAGACGTAGAAGTTCGCTACATTGATGAAAATGGTAAACCCCTTACAGTGCAGGAATTTGTAGAGCGTTTGGTCACGCAATTACCTGGTTTGTTCAAATCGGTGGAGGAATTGCGCCAGATATGGTCAGACCCAGATGAGCGCGAGACTCTGTTAGGTAAATTAGTACAAGCAGGCTTTGATACAGAGCAACTCGCCACCCTGCGGCGGATGTTTGAGGCGGAAGACTGCGATATCTTCGATCTGTTGGCGTTTTTAGCCTTCGAGCAGCCTATGGCAACCCGTAAAGCTCGCGCCGATGAAGTGCGTAATAATAGCGCCTTTTTTACACAGTATGAGCAAGAAAAGGCTCAGCGGTTTTTACACTATGTATTAAATCGCTATGAACAAACCGGCAGCACGGAATTATCACGTGAACGGTTACCTGCACTTATTGAGCTATCAGGATTGGGCACAGTGAAAGACGCTTCAACAGCATTTGGTGGAAAGCCAGCCTATTTGTTGGAAGCTTTTAAACAATTACAACAACAGCTTTATCACGTAAATTGAAATGGAATTAACACTCGCACCCAACCCGTTGCACGACCAGCCACAAATTTTAAACATCAATAAGGTTGCTACTCTAATTGGTGAAAATGGCAGCGGCAAATCCAGTATCTTGCAGTCAGTATTTGAAGAGCGGTTAAACAAACGCGCACATCATCACCTAAATGTGGTGTGCTTTTCTTCAGGGCAGAATGAAAATTACTCTGAAAAGTTTGGTATTTACTTGAAACGCGAGCGTCAAGCGGGCAGAGGGTTGGGTTTAGAGTGCCTTTACTTCGACAAGCCTTGGTCAAAATTACTCATTTTCCTCGCAACGGCGACTAAGCGTAGCGGCAAAGTTCGTTCATTTTTACGCGAACGAGGCTACGTTACTGAGTCGGTATTAGCAGGCGATGACCAAACTACCTGCTTAAAATGCGCATTCAAAATTGATAAAAACTATGTCAATCGAGTTCAGGACGCTCTGAAGCGTGAAGAAAGTGGTGAGGTTGATACAATACGAAATACGCCCTATTTCCGTTCGCTAGATAGCTTCATCAACACCTTTGTCTCAAATGATTATGAGTTTGAGCAATCGCTACGTAAGCGAACTATTGAAATACCAGCAAGCCGATTGATCGATGTTTCTTTCGATTACCCAAGGCAGCCACAAGCAGGTGAAGAGGGTATAGAAGCTGGTGAGGCAAATGCCCAGGCTCAAAATATAGCGTTTGACCCTGAAGTGAGTTTTTTTACCCAAGCGGCGGATAACGATTACTTCATAGACAAACAAGGCTACAAACTCGATTTTAAAGATGGAATAGAGCTTGACCAGTTAAGCGATGGTGAATACCAACTACTCTTTCTATATGCGTTGATTGACCTTTTTGATGCGCCGAATACGCTATTCTTATTTGATGAGGCAGATTCGCATCTGCACTACAAAAACGTAGAGAAACTATGGTCGTTATTACACAGCATTCAAGGCCACGCGATTACTACGACACACCTGTTAGACTCTATTTCTGCAAAAGAAAACCGCATAGAACATCTTAAAGTGGTGGAACAAGGTCGAATCAATGAAGACAACAAAATCAAGCAACTAATCAGCCGACTCAGTGTACTTTCTCGTGCCAAATCCGTTGAATTTGAGGTGTGTGGCAAGCTGCCTAACATCGCCTTATTAGATGACTACAACGACTGGGTTATCTTTACCAAACTCGCAGTAAAAAAAGGTCTAGATATCAGTCGTCTGACGCAAGTTCATGCGATTAAGAAAACTTCCAGTTGCGCAAGTGATACAGAACGCCTAGGTCAGGCAAAAGTAGATTGGACGAGAGGTTTTGGGGCGTCCGAATCACAGCTGAATACCACTCGAGTATTTCTGATTTGCGACAGAGATGAAGCAAACCCAAACTGGCAACAAAATGGCGTTGAGTTAGCTGGAAAACCATACAAAGATCTATTGAAAACGATTAAATGGCCAAATGGTCTAAATAGTAAAACCTACCTGCTTGCCTGGAAGCGACGAGAAATAAAGAACTATTTACTCTCATACACTGCCCTCGAACAGTTCGGCCTACTCGAACAAATTAATGGAGCCAATATCGCTGCTGTTGATTACCTGAACGAAGGTGATGCTGGTGACAATGATTCGATTCGTCGCCTTAACGCAAAAGATGTCATCGACCCTCTGATCAATACCGAGGGGATTGGGCTCGATACTGACAAGCTCCAAGCCTATATCGACCTGATACCGCCAGACGAAATCAGCGAAGACATCACCAATATGTACAATTTTATTATCGGAAAACTATAAGCCATGTCATTACAACAAAAGATTGACCGAATTACCGACATACTGCGCCGCGACGATGGCATTAGTGGTGCTATGCACTATACCGAGCAAACCTCATGGGTGTTGTTCTTAAAATTTTTGGATGATTACGAGTCTGAAAAAGAAGATGAAGCCGTACTGTCTGGTAAAGACTATCAACCCGTATTAGATGAAGAACACCGTTGGTCAAATTGGGCCTGCCCGAAAAGTGCCGATGGCAAGCTAGACATCAACAAAGTTCGCACGGGCGATGACTTAACTGATTATGTGAATAACGAGTTATTCCCTTATTTAAAAAGCTTTGCCAATGCCGCCGTTACCGGTTCTGACCCTAAATCCTTCGCCTATAAAATTGGTGCCATCTTCCAGTACTTAGACAACAAGGTAGCGTCTGGCCATACCTTGCGTGAAGTATTGGATATTATCGACACACTGAATTTCCAATCCAGTGATGAAATGTTTGAGTTGTCGTTGGTTTATGAAGGCTTATTGCAAAACATGGGCGATGCCGGTGGTTATGCGGGTGAATTTTACACCCCGCGCCCTGTAGTGCGTGCCATGATCAAGGCCATTGACCCACAAGCCGGGCAAACCATTTACGATGCAGCGGCTGGCTCGTGCGGATTCCTAGTCGAAGCCTTTGACCACTTAAAAGCTAAAAAGAGTACGCTTTCTACTGAGCAATGGGACTTTATCCAACGTGATACCTTCTTTGGTTTTGAAAAAACCTCACTGGCTTACGTGATGGGTATGATGAACATGATTTTGCATGGCATCGAGTCACCCAACTTGTTCCGTGGTAATACCTTGACTCAGAATATCCGCGATATTCAGGAAAAAGACCGTTACGACATTATTCTGGCAAACCCACCGTTCGGCGGCAAAGAGAAGTCGCAAATTCAGCAAAACTTCCCTATCCAGAGTAACGCGACCGAATTGCTGTTTTTACAACACTTTATGAAAACTCTAAAAAGTGGTGGTAAAGCAGCCATCGTAGTGCCAGAAGGTGTGCTGTTCCAAACCAACAGCGCGTTTAAACAAGTCAAACAGGAACTGCTGGAAAACTTTAACCTACACACCATTTTAAGCCTGCCCGCTGGTGTGTTTTTGCCCTATTCGGGTGTTAAAACTAACGTGCTGTTTTTTGAGCGTAGCGGCGGCACCAGCGATGTGTGGTATTACGAATGTGAGCCCGAGCAAAAACTCACCAAAAACAAACCGATCACCGATGAGCACCTAAAAGAGTTTGTTGAGCTGTATAACAGCCGCGAAACTACCGATCGTTCCTGGACAGTTTCAGCCAGTAAATTAGCTGAAGACTATGATCTATCAGCCAAAAATCCAGCCAAGCAAAAAGATGCCAAGCATTTAGCGCCAAGCGATATCCTTAAGCAGATCCGCACCAAAGAAAAACTGGTGTCAGGCCTATTAGATGAAATTGAAGACCTGTTGGCGGAGAAATAAGCATGGAGCAGGTTTTATATTCATTGCCAGATGGGTGGGAATGGAAACGTATTGAAGACATATTCACAATCACTAGCGGGAAAAACCTCACGAAAAAAGATATGCACGATGAGGGAGAGTTTCCTGTATATGGCGGTAATGGAATAGCTGGTAGATACAATGATTTTAATCTAAGTGGTTCGAACATCATCATTGGTCGAGTTGGTGCACTCTGCGGTAATGTTCGCTTGGTCAATAGTGATATATGGGTTACGGATAACGCGTTTTTCATTAAAGAGTATAAGGTAGATATATTAAAGGAGTATCTCGCCAAGGTACTCTCGAAGTTAAACCTTGGGGAATCGGCAAACAAGGCTGCGCAACCAGTAATCTCATATAAAGGGATAAAAGAGTTAGTCATTCCTTACCCACCATTGGATGAACAAAAACGCATCGTCGAAAAACTCGATGCACTGCTAACCCGCATCGACACCGCCATCGAGCATTTGCAGGAAAGTGTCACACTGGCTGATGAGTTGTCTCAGAATGGGCTTGATGTCTATTTTACTGAACTCACAAAAACAAATCCCGAGTTGCCTTTATTAAAGCTAGTTAATTTCATATCTGGCTATGCATTCAAGAGTGGAGATTTTACTTCGGAGTCGGGAGTTAAGCCGATCAAAATAACCAACGTTGGTGTTACTGAGTTTTCTGATAGTGCAGAAGAGTTTCTGCCTACTGGCTATGAAATTGAATATCAGAGATTTGCAGCAAAGGCGAACGATATTGTAATTGCATTAACTCGTCCGATAATTAATGGTGGGTTGAAAGTTTGCCGAGTACCTGAATCTTATAGCGGAGCGCTAGTGAATCAGCGTGTAGCCGCAATAACTTCACACAACAAACACGCATTAGATTTTATTTATCTTTACTTGCAGTCATCCCGCACTAGAAATTATGTATTGGAAAAATCTAAGTCCCTGAATCAGCCGAATTTGTCAATAACAGACCTTAAGAACTTGACGCTTCCATTTCCGGCGGATGATAAGGCCATTGCTAAAGCGGTTGCTGACTGCAACGCTTTGATATCCAAAGCAAGAAAGAGTAAAACTGAAATTTCTGAAAAAATAATAATGATGCATCAACTAAAAGCATCAATTCTCGATTCCGCCTTTAAAGGCGAACTCTAAGGAGGGAGTATGGCATTCGATACCACGGTTTTTGAACAAAATGAGTTCAGAGGAGCAATCAACAAACTAGAAGAATTGCTCTCACATTCAAAAGCGGTTCTGCTTGGGGCCGGCGCGAGTGTTTGCGCTGGGCTTCCATTAACAAACCAGCTAACGGAAAGAGCACTAATAAATGACAAGCTCTCCAACGATTCAAAGCAAATATTGACTGCTATACAAACTTCCTTTGCTGGCGCTAATCCAGCTTCACACATAGAAGACTACTTAAGCGAACTCGTAGACTGGCTTGCCATCACCGCTCGCCGAGCAAATCGCAACGTAATGGCTAGCGATGTATCTATTGGCGGTAATGAATATAATAATGACCAGCTTTTGCAAGCAATAAACGAGATAAAGCTCGCCATTTATGATGTCATTAATGTTGAAGTAGACTCTATTGTACATGAGCGTTTTGTTCAGGCACTGCATCGACCAATGCGACCAGGAAAAGGCAGCCTACCGAGTACAATTGATTATCTAGTGATGAACTACGACACGCTAATTGAAGACTCACTCGCACTATCACAATTGAGATATGCCGATGGCTTAGAAGGCGGCGTCTCCGGCTGGTGGAACCCTTCGACGTTTGAAAAAAACAATCTTGATGCCAGAGTATTTAAGCTACATGGATCCATCAATTGGGCTGAACATACTTCTTCATCGACACCATTGCGTATTGCTCAGCATTTGAAGCGCAACCAAGATCAAGCTGCGAAGATTATGATTTGGCCTGCATCGACTAAATATCGTGAAACTCAGCTCGACCCATACGCAAATTTAATGCACAGAGCAAGAGCTGTTTTAAACCCGCGAGATGGTAGCCAACGAGTTTTATTGATTGTAGGTTATAGTTTTGGCGATGCACATATCAACCTGGAAATAGAACGCGGTTTAAGGGCTTCAAATGGCAATTTAACCGTGATTGCGTTTACAAGCGACTCTGAGCCTAGTGGCGTGTTGAAAACTTGGCATGAAGACAGCTCTATCAACGAACAAGTGCTTATTTTTGCCGATAAAGGTTTTTATCACGCTGACCACAAGGCAACCTCAGAAAATAGCATTGAATGGTGGAAGTTTGAAAACCTAACCCAGATCCTTGAAGGAGGTATTTGATATGGATAACAAATACATAAAACCCATTGAGAACCTCTCTATCGGTAAAATTATTGAGGTAGATGGTTCGCGTATTATCGCCGAACTCGATCCTAGTATTTCAGACTTGTCTCGCGTATTTGCTGGTGAAAACTATCCGATTGGGCAGTTTGGTTCAATCATAAAAGTTCATTTTGGTCGCCGCTCTATTTACGGGTTAGTCAGTCGTCTACGTATGAAAGCGGATTACCAACTGGAAAAAGGCTTGCCTGTCGCCTTTTCAGATGAGCGAATAATTGAAGCTGATTTGTTTGGTGAAGGGGAATGGCGTAGGAAAGGTGAAGATGAGTTTACCCTTGAATTTGAACGTGGCGTCGCTACTTATCCACTCCCACAACAAACCATTTATCTGACACCCAAGTCAGAGCTAAGGTTTATTTACGGTGATGCCAAAGGTGCTGTTATTCAACTTGGTGAGCATGTAGGATCTGGCGGTGCACCTTGTTACGCAGAACTGAATGAATTGCTAGGTAAGCATACAGCCATCCTAGGCTCCACTGGTGCCGGTAAATCAGGTACTGTGGCGGCAGTTATTCACAGTATTCTCGAACGTGGGCAGATAGCCAATCATGAGCACTGGCACCCACAAATTATTATCCTCGATCCACACAACGAATACGGCAAAGCGTTCCCGAAACACCAGCGTTTATCGACCGATGAAGGTTCACTAAAACTACCGTATTGGTTACTCGATTTAGAGGAGTCGCTGAGTTTGTTTATCGGCAAGACCGAGTTTGCTGCAACCTCACAATCCAACATTCTTAAAAATGCCCTAATAGCGGTTCGTGAGACAGCTGCTGAACAACTTGGGCTTGATAAGAATCAGTTAACGGTTGACTCGCCGATTCCATACATCATTGGCAGCCCAGAAGGCTTGGACCATTTTGGATTCAAAGATGGTGCACTCTATGAGCAAGGATTAATTGGTGCAATTAACGCTCAGCGGCCAGGAAACAAAGATAAAAAACAGCATGAGGATTTTAGTCGAGTTATTCGAAAGGTAGACTCATTACTAAAAGACGGGCGTCTCAAATTTATGATGGAAAGTTGGGATGGCGCCGAAGATACGTTACCTACAATCGTTAATCAGTTCTTAACGCAGCAAACAACTGTACAGATTGTTGACTTGTCTGGTGTTCCTAATGAAGTAGCCGGTGTCGCTAGCGCTGCAATCGCGAGAATAGTATTTCAACTTAAAGTCTGGCAAACCGAAGCTGAACGGCAAAATAGCCCAGTGCTTTTGGTTTGTGAAGAAGCACACAGATACGTGCCAAATCGTGGTGAAGCACAGTATGAAGCAGCGCAGTCTGCAATTCGTCGAATTGCGAAGGAAGGCCGTAAGTATGGCGTTGGTTTGATACTCGTGTCTCAGAGACCGAGTGAAGTTGAGGCAACTGTACTGTCGCAATGCAGCTCATGGATTGTACTTCGAATAACCAATGATACTGACCGCGAGCATGTTCGTAGCGTATTACCCGATTCTATGTCTGGATTGACAAAGATGCTTTCGGGTTTAAGGCGTCAGGAAGCCATATTTGTCGGCCAAGCAGCAACATTGCCTACCAGAGTGTTGATTCGTAGTTTATCAGATGAACAATTACCTCGATCAAATGATGTCGATTTCGACAAGGGGTGGCAGCAAAAAGCTATGACCATTAAGCAAATTAGTGCTGTAGCGGCAAAGTGGCGGTATCAGAGAAAATAGAATAAATTCTATGAAAGTGGACTAGTTAGAGATGCCTGCTTTTCGGTTACGATGCTATTTTCATATTTTGTTCGACCGTAGCGCTTTTCATCGATTACCACTACAAGCGTTATGTACTCTATCGACGAAAACTTTCCTTAATGGTTTTCGTTACTTCAAATCTAAATTATTAAAAGTTGATATTTTTAACCTACAAGACACATTAGTGGCCTTAAGGTATGGAAGGGAGTGTGAATTTAAATGAAGTTAACGAAGAAGCAAAAACGCGCGAAGAAACAGAGAATAGCACGCAAGGCAAAAGTTGCGTTAGAAAATGAAGCAAACATGCTTGTAAATAAAACAACTGAACGGATCTACAATAACTTAGTTAGAAATAAAACTGATAATGCAGAGGATTTAAGTCAAACTGACACTTGCCCCTTGAGACTAGGTTCAGCTCCGGTAGGAGGTGAGAAGTTTACTCCTCCCGAGTACTCAAAAATAATTGATGAATTCGACGGTACAATGGAAGAATGGTATCAACTCGTTTTAGATACGCACAACGAATACGGTTATGAATTTGAATACATTGACTTTGAAGAAGCTCTCCTTAAAGCGATAAAACAAAAATTCCCAAATTTACAAGCTAACCTCCACGACAGTTCACTTAATAATGACAAAATTATCGAAATTCTCAGAGAGCATTGTTCAGATGAACTAGTTGAAATGTTCGCAGTTTGCGCAAAACAGAACGATGATTATTGGAGTGGCGAGCTAGAAGCAAAAGGTTTAATTACCTATGGGCTTATTTAATCTCTCAAGAGTTCTAGATAAATTCTATCCCGAAACTGTAGCACATATGTAGCACAGGAAAATATGGTTGGTAGTTACTATCGCTTGAGGCTAGGAAAAATGGTGGCCCCACCCTGACTTGAACAGGGGACCTGCCGATTATGAGTCGGATGCTCTAACCAACTGAGCTATGGGGCCATTTTGAGATGTGCTGTGCAGTTTTTTATTGCAATTTGTTATGCATAACAACCACAAGCGAGCGCAAGTATAAGCAGTTTTATTTGCCTTGTCACGCCTCGCTGGTGGCTTTGTGATTTGTTTGCTTTATTTTTGTTCACTAAGCTGTAGTTTATGTGCCTTGTTTGGCAATTTTACACGTCGCCACCCAAGAGCTAATGCCAAGCCAAACATGTTAAACAGAGTCGTAGAACCGCCTCCACCAGAGCTATTTGAATTAGTACCCGTTGGCAAGCTCACAACACTTTCGTTTACGGTGACAGTAACGGTGTCGCTGGTGCTAACTCCAAACTCATCGGTTGCAGTTAACGAAAAGGTTAAATTGCTTTGAGATGATGGGGCAGTAAAAGACATGGTTAATGTATCTGCATTTCTGATGGTAACCGTGTCGCCGGCGGTTTGCGTCCATTCTACGCTTGTTAACGCGCCTTCGGGGTCTTGGGCGCTCCCGGTTAATTCAACGCTGGCTCTTACATCGATTTCAACATCTGTTCCTGCGTTTACCACAGGGGCTTGATTGCTCTCATCGTCTTTTATCGTAATCAGCGTTTCTACCACACCACCTAGAAGATTTGTGTCTTGTGCAGCAAGCACTAAACGGAATTGTTCGTTGTCTTCTTCGATACTATCGTTAATAAGCGTAATATTTACGGCCTTAGAACTGGTATCGCCGTCGCTCCAAGTTAGCGTGCCGCTTTGACTGACAAAGTCTTCATCGCTCACTGCTGTAACGCTTTCCAGTGAATAGTTCACACTTACTTCGCCTTCACTTCCGCCTTGGCGAACAATGTTTAACGCAAGTTCAGAGTCGGTCTCTAAAACAGCGAGTTCATCAGTGCTTAATTCAACTTTCCCTTGTTGCGCAGTACCGTTAATGGTGACTTGAGCATAGCCGCTACCAGAGGTGATGCCTCCTCCTTGTGGGTTAAATAATCTGACGAAAAATACTTCATTGCTTTCAGTATTTTCATTAGCACTGATGCTTAACGTGATGTTTTTAGCCTGTGATTCATCCGCACCCCAACTGAGTTCTCCAGACGCTAACATTACATCGCTGCTGGTGGCTGAACCCGCTATTACTTCATACGCAACTGTCATAGCCTCGGTTCCTGTCTTATTGACAGGAAGGCTTAAGGTTGTATCAGCATCCGTTTCATAATTAGCCTGCGAGAAGGCCGCAACTGTTGTTGCGCTTAACGTATTGTCTTTTAATACAAACAAACCGCGCTGAATATCACTAACCAAAATATTACCGCTAGGTAGAAACGAGTATACGCCCCACGCCCCATTAAAGTTGGTGCTGTTAAAAGCAGGGTAGGTGTCGAAAAAGCCAGCTTCTACAGGCGCGGTTGGATCTGAAATGTCTAGTACCGTTAAGCCGCGCTCATAGTTAGACATATAGTAGCGGTTACCTCTCACGTAGCCGTTGTGATCGATAGTGCCGTTGTCACTGGTCCAAATGCTGGCGAGCACAGGTGTTGTGAGTGATGAAATATCAAAAATCATAACCCGGGTATTTAAGCTGAAGTTTCGCTCGTCCAACTCATCGTGTACAAAGGCGTACTGCTTGTCTTCACTAAACCAACCGCTATGGGTGTAGGCAACCTCGTTATAACTAATACTACTTAGTTCAGAGGTACTATTTGTGTTCGTGTGATCCCAAAGGCGCATTGCATCTTCATTGAAG
>Ga0213831_1000660_pt1 | contig 17122 bp, 14 predicted proteins | sample SWATP12_FD_163421 | JGI IMG/M metagenome (GOLD analysis project Ga0213831, IMG submission 163421) | Coastal seawater microbial communities from Marineland, Florida, United States - SWA TP1 #2 | ecosystem: Environmental > Aquatic > Marine > Coastal | place: USA: Florida | collected 2016-08-06 | reverse complement strand
CCTTTACAAAAAATCCGTAAAGCGAAGCTTTACGAAACGATTTTTTGTCCCCTTCGTCTAGAGGCCTAGGACACCGCCCTTTCACGGCGGTAACAGGGGTTCGAATCCCCTAGGGGACGCCATCTACATCGCGTCACAGTCGATTAATACTGTGGATAGGCCGAAGTAAGTAGAGAATTATTAGTTTAGTAATTCGTGGGTTACACTCCAGCTTCTTCAGGACTTGAAAATCAGTAAGGCTAGGGTCGCTCATTTTGCAGAGCAAAATTCGCCTTACTGAAAATCCCGAAAGCAGTGCTTTCGGAAACAGATTTTCAGTCCCCTTCGTCTAGAGGCCTAGGACACCGCCCTTTCACGGCGGTAACAGGGGTTCGAATCCCCTAGGGGACGCCATATTAAAAAAACCAGCCGATTGGCTGGTTTTTTTATGCGTGCTCTTCGGGACAAGAAGTCCTTACTCATTCTGTTCAGCTTTGTATAACTGGCTAAGACAGTTATGCGTGCTCAGGTTACTGTGCAATTTGCCGTCACTTCATCCACTCTGCAATCATGCTACAATTCATCTGTTAATTTACTAGCAATAAGGTGATCAATGTATCCTATCGGCACACCAGGTCAGCCCTGGGGAGAAGAAGAAAAAAAACAGTGGCTCGCGGCACAATCAGTTAAGCGTAGTTACGCTGATGAAGTGTTAAGTCAGTTAGATGGCATGCCGGATTATTTTTCTGTTATTCAATACGGCGCCTTACCGTACGATGAATCACGCTACCCACTTTATGCACTGTTACCCAGGCAGCCAATTGCTGATGCCCCCTGGGTACTGGTCACCGGTGGGGTGCACGGTTACGAAACCAGTGGCGTGCAGGGCGCTTTGTTATTTGCCCGGGAATACAGTCAGGCGTATACCGATAAAATCAATCTGATAGTGGTTCCCTGTGTGAGCCCATGGGGTTATGAAACCATTAACCGCTGGGATCCGCTGGCTATCGATCCGAACCGTTCCTTTTATCCCGACTCGCCAGCGCCAGAGTCAAAATTACTCATGGACTTTATCGGCGCGATGGCGCAGGAATTTTTACTGCACATCGATCTTCACGAAACCACCGATACGGATAACAGCGAGTTTCGCCCGGCATTAGCGGCCCGTGATGCCATTGAGCAAAAAGCCTGGGAGATCCCTGACGGTTTTTATCTGGTGGCCGATGCCAAAGCGCCTCATCTTCCCCTGCAGCAAGCGATTATCAACGAGGTGAAAAAAGTTACCCATATTGCGCCAACGGATGAAAATGGCCTGATTATCGGTGCTGAGGTGCCCTCTGAAGGCGTCATCTGCTATGACAAGAGAAAGCTCTTTTTATGCGGCGGATTTAATAATGCAACCTATTGTTCGACGACGGAAGTGTATCCGGACAGCCCGTCAGCGACGCCGGAGATTTGTAACCGTGCTCAGGTTGCGGCTGTAGAGGGAGCTTTACAGCATTTACTGAAGTAATGCGATAAACGGTTGATTATCGATGTCTGGATGTTTGGATTTCTAGACGTCTAAATGTATACTCCTCGGTATGCTTAACGCGTAGCGGGGAGTTTATGGTTTACGTTGCATTGTTATATGAAGGGGTAGGGCAAAGACTGGTCAGATATGAAGCCAGTGACGAGGCCGATTTTTTTGCTAAACTTGATGACCGGTTTGGCTGCTATGTTTGCCTGTGGTTTACCGAGGAACTGATAGCGAATAATGAAAAAGTTCACACCCAGAGTCCCTATTGAACAGGCCATTGCCACATCGCCTTGTATTGGTAACTGCTGTCTGGATGATGAGGACATTTGTCTGGGCTGTCAGCGTCACATTGATGAAATCACCGGTTGGCACAGTGCCAATGCCACAGAGCGTCGCGCTATATTAAAGAAGTGCGAAAAACGCTTTGCGCTGCGCTCAGGGCATAAACACCAATACTGATGCCAGCGGCCAAATGTTCTGCTAAAATCCGCCCCCTTTATTTTTGAATACTAAATTACTATGCGAGTTTTGTTAGCGCCGATGGAAGGCGTTGTTGATTATTTAATGCGCGACATGCTTACCCGGGTAGGTGGTTTTGATCTGTGCGTAACAGAATTCGTTCGTATCGTTGACCAGAAACTCCCGCACAAGACCTTCTACCGTCTTTGCCCTGAATTGCATGAGGGCGGTAAAACACCCAGTGGGGTGCCTGTTCGCGTACAGTTACTTGGCCAGCATCCCCAGTGGCTGGCAGAAAATGCCTTAACCGCTGTTGAGCTGGGCTCACCAGGCGTGGATCTCAATTTTGGTTGTCCGGCTAAAACGGTCAATAAAAGCAAAGGCGGCGCGGTATTACTGCAATATACCGAGTTGCTGCATGATATCGTTAAAGCCGTGCGAGAGGCTGTCCCGGCCCATTTGCCCGTTACGGCTAAAATACGTCTCGGTTTTGAGGATAAGTCGCTGGCTATCGATAACGCCATGGCCATTGATGAAGCCGGAGCATCTGAGTTAGTCGTTCATGCCCGTACCAAAACCGAAGGCTACCGGCCACCGGCGTACTGGGACTGGATTAAAAAAATTCGCGCCCATACCCGTTTACCGGTGATTGCTAATGGTGAAATCTGGTCTTATGAAGATGCCAAACGCTGCCAGGAAATGTCCGGTTGCAACGATGTGATGATTGGCCGTGGCGCACTGGCCATGCCGAATCTGGCTCGTCATATTCGTGATAACGAGCCGCCCATGAGTTGGCCGGAACTGGCGCAACTGCTAATAGATTATTCCGGTTATGAAATCTATGGTGACAAAGGCCGTTACTATCCAAACCGTCTGAAACAGTGGTGTGGCTATCTTAAGCGCCAATACCCCCAGGCAGAAGTCCTGTTCGACAATATTCGCCGTTTACAAAAGGCCGATGAAATTGTCGCGGTGCTACAACAGTCGGCTGCTGCTGCAAAATAACGTTTCCCGCTTGTGCGTTGTCATTTGATTCGCTACCGTTAAACTCATCCCATCGATTCTCAATTTAACCTTGATGGGGTGTGGCACCTAAACGACAACGATTAAAAGAAAGGTAATGCATGACAACTACATTTAAGCAGTTAGGTATCACTGCGGCGTGTTGCTGTGCTTTGCTGCTTTCTGCCTGTGCAGAAGATAAAGCAGATAAAGCCGAGCAGTCACCGAAAGTGACCATCGATAAAAATCCATTCCCCAGTCAGTATACCCCGCTACCTGGTGCGCCAACGGTGATCACCGGCGTCACGATTTTAGATGGCATCGGCAATAAAATTGATAACGGCATGGTGTATTTTACTGACGGCAAAATTGCGGCAATTGGTGAAAACCTCGATGTGCCGGCAGAAGCTACGGTTATCGACGGCACCGGTAAATGGGTAACGCCGGGCATTATTGATGTGCACAGCCATTTAGGGGTTTATCCTAATCCCTCTACCCATTCACATTCGGATGGTAACGAAATAGTTAAGCCGGTAACCGCGAATGTGTGGGCTGAACATTCGGTGTGGCCTCAGGATCCTGGTTTTGGCCGAGCATTGGCAGGTGGCGTTACTGCACTGCAAATCTTACCGGGTTCTGCCAACCTGTTTGGTGGCCGTTCGGTGGTGCTGAAAAATGTGCCGGATCGCACCATGCAGGAAATGAAGTTTCCGGATGCGCCTTACGGCCTAAAAATGGCCTGTGGTGAAAATCCGAAACGGGTTTATGGCAAAAAAGGCGGTCCTTCAACCCGTATGGGCAACGTCGCAGGTTATCGTCAGGCTTGGGCCGATGCCGAAAATTACATGCGTGCCTGGGAGCGTTACGAAGCTGATTATGAGGCGGGAAAAAATCCAACGCCGCCTAAGCGCGATCTAAACCTCGATACCCTGATGGGCGTGTTAAAAGATGAGATCCGCGTACATATGCATTGTTACCGCGCCGATGAAATGGCCGTGATGATGGATGTTATGAAAGAATTCGGCTATCAGATTTACTCGTTCCAGCACGGCGTAGAAGCCTACAAAATTGGTGATCTGCTGGCCGAAAACAACGTTTGTTCAGCCATGTGGGCCGACTGGTGGGGCTTTAAAATGGAGGCCTACGATGGCATCCGTGAAAACATTCCGATGGTTCATGAAGCTGGCGCTTGTGCCATCGTTCATTCAGACAGTGATTTAGGTATTCAACGCCTTAACCAGGAAGCAGCTAAAGCCTGGTCTGATGGCCGCCGTGCCGGTATCGACATCAGTCAGGAGGAGGCCTGGATCTGGCTGTCTGCTAACCCGGCTAAATCGTTGGGTATTTTTGATAAAACCGGCTCACTGGAAGTGGGCAAGAATGCGGATTTAGTGCTGTGGAGCGACAATCCGTTTTCAACCTACGCCAGAGCCGACAAAGTGTATATCGATGGCGGACTGGCCTTTGATCTTAGTGATCCGGCGTCGTGGCCGGTGGCAGATTTCGAGTTAGGTCAAGTTGGCGAGGGAGATATCAAATGAAGTCATTATTAACGATATGCCTGTTGGCAACCATCAGCAGTACTGCCCTGGCCGATAAACTGGCCATCGTCGGCGGTAAAGTTTTTACCGGCAGCGAGCAGGGCACACTGGAAAGTGCTACCGTGTTGATTAACGGTAATGAAATTGTGTCGGTCAGTGCTTCCTCTGCGGTCCCTGAGGGTTACCAGGCCATTGATGCCAGCGGTAAGTATGTGACGCCGGGCTTGACTGGTGCTTATACCCAGTTGGGTCTGGTTGAAGTGAGTAGCTCTGCCGGTACAGTGGATGCTTCTGTGTCATCAAATCCGGTATCTTCCACCGGTGCTGCTTATGACGTCAGCTATGCGATTAACCCGGACTCCAGCTTGCTTGCGATCAGCCGGGTTGAAGGGTTTACTTCAGCTATCACTGGTATTTCACGTAGCGACAGTCTGTTCCATGGGCTGGGAGCTGTCATTACCTTATCTGGCACTGGCGACCCGATACTCAAATCACGGGCATTCACCGCAGTGAATGTCGGCAATGGCGGTGCCGACAGCCATGGTGGCTCAAGAGCCGCACTTTGGGTGATGTTAGAACAAGCCATCAGTGAGGCCATGCAGGTAAGTACTGCAGCGCAGTTGAGTCCGTCCTCACAATGGCATGGTTTAAACAGCCGGGCGGATATAAAAGCCTTAAAACCGGTAGTCAACGGTGAAACGCCATTATTGATGTTTGCCGACCGGGCAGCGGACATTCGCCAGGTTATCGCATTTAAACAGCGCTACCCCAAAATTAAGGTCGTACTGGTTAAAGGAATGGAGGCCTGGCGAGTGGCAGAGGAACTGGCTGACGCTAACATTCCGGTGATCATTGACCCTGAGTTTAATTTGCCCGGTAGCTTCGAACAGCTTGGTGCCACGCTGGCCAATGCCCAGCGTCTGGAGGCTGCCGGTGTAATGCTGGCGATTGGAATGGAAACCCACAATATCCGCCTGGCAACCCAACATGCCGGTAATGCAGTGGCATTTGGCATGTCGTGGGAAGGCGCTATGGCCGCTCTCACAGTGAATCCGGCGCGCATTTTTGGCGCACCTGATCAGTTGGGCACGCTCACAAGAGGGTCTAAAGCTGATGTGGTGGTCTGGAGTGGCGATCCTCTGGAAGTCACTGAGGCGCCGGAAGTAGTGATCATTGACGGCGAGATGATGGAGATGACATCTCGACAAATTAAGCTTCGTGATCGTTATCAACAGCGGGCAGAGTCGGAGCAAACGTCACAGTATATTCGCTAGACTTCCCAGGTAATGGTAAAAGCCGGTATAACTTACCGGCTTTTTTGTCTGTAGAGGATTAATCGAGGTTAGGGGACAGGCCTTGTCCGAGGTAATTAATTCGCTGCGCGGCAACGTAGCAGACGAGCTTAACGCCCATGGCATACAACAGCGTCAGAATAGAAACCGCAAATGCCGGCCCGATAATGGCTACGTCTTCAATGTGCGAACCCATGGCAACCCAGCCCAGCAGGGTCATCAGAGCACCCAGCCATAAGCAGGAAGTGCCCAGCACATCAAATACCATGACGCTGCTTTTCATCTGCCTTAGCGAGTCCACATGGCCAGAAAACAGGCACGAAAAAGCTTGTTTAACATTACCAGGAGTGCTCACTGCCAGGGTAAACACCAGAGCGGGGGGCAGGGTAAGAATGAGTGACGGCACGTCGAAAAACATGCTCGCTCCGCCAGATAGTTCCATAGCAAAGATGGTTAATGCAACAAAAAATAACACGCTGAATGCAAACATAATAAGCGCCTTTTGGGTTTGATTAAAATAGTGGAATGAGGTTAACAATGCCTGGCGCCAGTACCATATCTGGCAGGCCTGTTTACTCTGATTAAATTGAATTTGCTGAAACTCCTCCTCGAGGTCGCCCAGCAAGGGTTCTTTAAGATCCGCAGGAAGCACTTTTTCCAGCAAGGCCTCAGCGATACGTGGTGGTGAGCATTTGTTCACTGCTTCACCCCAACAAAACTCAGTTTTACATCGCGCCACATGGCGTCGAGCGACTGGCGGGTTTCCTGTAGCGCCCGTTTACCTTCTGCTGTTATCTCAAAGTATTTTTTTGCGCGCCCGCCACGCTCTGCTGTGGCTTCACCCATCGCCGAACGGATCAGACCTTTATCCTCAAGCCGGGTCAGGGTGGTATAAAGTGCGCCGATACTGACATCCCGCTGAATCACATCGAGCAGTATCTGACGAATGGTAGTGCCATAAGCCTGTTCTCCCAGGCGTAAAATGGCGAGTAACACAAATTGTTCAAACTCACCTAAAAATCGAGATTTAGCCATACAGGCCCCTGATATAGTTTGTACTACAAAGTAAAAGAAACTGAGGGCATTGTAATTTATTCTACAAAGTAAAACTAATAAAGATTTATACGCTCGTATTAATAGACAGTCAAAAAGGCGCTGATTTGGTTAAATCGGATCGGGTTTAAGTGTTGACGGGCCTGCTGGAATCTTTAAATCTCGCCGGAATTCCAAAAAATATCAGCAAACTACAGCAATTTGTCCTATCCTAGGGATAACTTTCTTTTGTATTTTCTTTAACCCGATTTGCCTCATCTGAGTGATGGCAGGCTAACGGTTAAATGACTTCGTTTTTTTGAAATAGGATTGTCTTGCGTAGTCAAAAAAGCCCTCAACAAAAACATCGCCCTGTCTGGCTTTTTTTAGGCGTATTTACCGTGCTCGTCTCTGTTACCCTGGTAGCTGATTTTCTGGCCAGCAAGTGGCAACGGGAAGAGCAGATTAACCGTGTTAGTCAAAAGCTTGGAATGCTTCGTTCCAATCTGGAATTTGAGCTCTACACCAATATCGAACTTATCCGCGGTGCTGCGGCGTATATCTCACTTAACCCTGAAATTGATCAGGCGGGTTTTAGCCGCTACATGAGCCGTTTGTTAGAGCAGCGCAACAATATCATTAATATCGCCGGCGCGCGTGGCTTTGTGGTGAACCTGATTTACCCGGTAGCCGGTAACGAAAAAGCAATTGGACTCGATTACCGGGTTAACGAGGAGCAGCGGGAATCGGCAATCACTGCTGTGGATACCGGTTCGCCAGTACTGGATGGACCGGTCAATCTGGTTCAGGGAGGTATAGGTTTTATTGCTCGTTTACCGGTCATCAATGATAACGGTGTGTGGGGGATCATTTCGGTAGTGTTGGATTATCGCGGTGTGCTGAGTGACGCTGGCTTTATCGGTGATACCGAGCTTGATCTGCTTATTAAAGGTCGTAATGAGTTTGGTAACCTGGCCGATATTTACGACAGCCATGATGGCACCTCAATGGTTAATCCGGTGCAGTTATCCATCCAGTTACCTTACGGTGAATGGCACCTTTTTGCGCAACCTGCTGAAGGCTGGGTCACATTTCATTTTCACCCTTTGTTCTGGGTTCTCGCGTTCATCATTAACGCGATTGCCTTTTATATCATTCAGCTGAGATATAATAACCTTTTGCTGGAAGAGGAAAAAATAGAGGCATTAACCACTTCAGAAGAAAAATTCCGGCAATTCTTTTCAGCTCACGCTGTGGTAATGCTAATAGTCGATGATAACGGCAACATTGTTGATGCCAACGATGCTGCCCTCAAATACTATGGTTACAGTGCTCAGCAGTTCGCTAATATGACCGTGTTTGATTTACAGGCGCTGGAAAACACATCGGTTAAATCGAAAGTTAAACAGGCATTGTTACAGCGCTCGACTACTTTCAATGTAAAACATCGTCTGGCATCGGGAGAGGTGCGGGATGTGGAGGTCTTTAATACTCCGGTAGACAGCGCTGGCCAGCGCTTGCTGTACTCACTGGTCATCGATATCACCGAACAACTGGAATATCAAAAGCGCTGGGAATTGAGTCAGCAGGTTTTTAATCACAGTCTGGAAGGGATTGTGGTAACCGATGTTGAATATAAAATCGTCTCGGTTAACCCGGCATTTTCTGACATCACCGGTTACACGGAGCCGGAGGTCCTTGGGCGTTCTCCTTTCTTCCTGGGGGAAGGCATAATGGAAGAAGAATTTAAGGAAGCCATGCTGGATACACTGGTTAAAACCGGTTTTTGGCGGGGCGAAATAGTTAACCGACGAAAGGACGGTTCGGTGTTTCCGGAGTTACTCAGCCTGTCAGTCGTAAAAAATGAGCAGGGTGAAGTGATTAATTACCTTGGCGTGTTCTCAGATATTACTAATTTAAAACAGTCTGAAGAGAAGCTTGAACACCTCGCGCATTACGATTCTTTAACCGGCTTACCCAATCGTGTTCAGTTTCAGTTGCATCTTCAGCATGCGGTGTCGCGCAGTGAACGTTCTAACCAGAGATGCGCTTTGCTCTATCTTGACCTCGACCGCTTCAAGGTGGTGAATGACAGCCTTGGTCATGTGGCCGGGGATGACCTGCTAAAAATGGTTACAGAGCGTCTGCTTTCGCGGTTACGGGCGTCTGATATTCTGGCGCGTATGGGCGGCGATGAATTTGTTCTGTTGGTAGAGGAATACCAGCAGCGTGAAGAACTTGAAGTGCTGGCCCGCAAGCTGATTGCAGAAATGAATCAGCCGTTTTATCTGGCGGGGGAGCAGGAGGTGAATGTTGGCGGCTCCGTGGGCATAGCCTGCTTCCCGGAAGACGCGCTTAATAGCGAAGATTTGCTGGTACGGGCCGATGCGGCCATGTACAAAGCCAAACAAGCTGGCGGTGCCTCACTGGCGTTCTTTACTCAGGATATTCTGGTGGAGGCTAGCTCCCGGTTAACCATAGCCGCTGAGCTAAAACGGGCGATAGCAGATAATGAGCTTGAGTTATATCTGCAACCTCAGCTCGACAGCGCCTGTGGTGAGGTTGTCGGCGCAGAGGCATTGTTGCGCTGGAATCATCCGGTAAAAGGCTTTCTGACACCAGCGGCGTTTATAGATGTCGCAGAACAAACCCGGGCCATCCGATTGGTTACCGGCTGGCTGGTAAAAGAGTCCTTTGGCATCATTAAACGCTGGGAACAGGCAGGCAGGGACTTATTCCTGTCATTCAATATTTCCGCGCTGGATTTGGCCGATAATGAATTGTTGTCGAGAATGACCGAAGAACTCCAGCATCAGCAGATCAGACCTTCGAATATAGAACTGGAAATTGTCGAAAGTGCCATCATTGAAAATTTTCAGTCGGCCAGTGCTATTTTATCGAAACTGCGTGAGTTAGGTTTTCACGTGGCCATTGATGACTTTGGTACCGGGTATTCTTCCCTGGCATATCTGGACAAACTGCCCGTAGATAAGCTTAAGATTGACCGCGAATTCACCTCCAAACTTGAGCTTGGCGAGGGAGCCGGGATAGTAAAATCGATTGTCGATCTGGCGTCAAACTTCGACCTGCGGGTGCTGGCCGAAGGGGTTGAAACTCTCGAACAGGAACAGTTACTTAAACAGCTCGGTTGTCACCGGGTACAAGGTTTCTATTATAGTAAACCTATACCGCTGGCCGAGTTTGAGCAAAAGTATCTGCTACCTCAGGCGTAAGTATCGATGTTACGACCCACTGAGCCGGTGCTAGCTGTAGGCTGAGAGCCAGATTGCGTAACTGGCGCCGGAGCGTCGTTCTGACTACTTTCAAGGCGTTCCTGACGCGGTGCCTCGTTGCGCTCTGCGGGCGTTGGTGTCGGTCGCGAGTACGCACTGTCTACAGGTGACTGTCCAATTTCCATCGTTTCCCCCTTAAAATGTCAACACAGGTCAATACCTGATTATAGGATCAATTAGCCAAAATGCGACTATTCGCCCGTTTCGGTAAAAATGAAAGGTGAGAGTTGCTTGTACATAAAGTCGGCGATAAGCGGCTGACCGTCAGCATTAGGGTGAATACCGTCGCGCTGCATCAATTCTTCATTAAGAGCAATGTCCTGCAAAAAAAATGGGATCAGCGGGATAGCTTCGGCATTCGCTACCTGTTCAAAGGTGTTGCTGAACATCTGATTATAACGCCGGCCATAGTTGGTTGGGATTTCCATATCCTGCAAGTAAACTTTGGCCCCGTAGTCCTTCACCAGTTGCACCATTTGCGTGAGGTTGTTATGCAACTTACTTACGTTGTGACCCTGCAAGCCATCGTTGCCACCCAGCTCTATTAATACGTGGGTTGGCTGATGCTGCTCAAGTAAACGGGGCAGCCTGGCCAGCCCGCCATCGGTGGTTTCGCCGCTAATCGCAGCATTTATCACATCAATCCCGCGCTGCTCGTCGTGCCAGATATTTTGTAACAAACTTACCCAACTTTGTGCTTGCAATAGTCCATAGCCGGCACTTAGGCTATCACCAAGGATAAGCAAGCGGGTTTCTGATGCCGCAGAACTGCTTTGCTGGCTAACCGGTTGAGAGGCAGCCGATTGAGCCAGAAGGTGATCTGAAAACAGCATAAAAGGTATTAACAATACCAGTGTTTTTATCCACTTAAGGGTGGGTCCACGACGGAATAAAGAATGACAAATCAAAACGACAATAGCTCCCATATGATTCAAACCAAAGACATCACTAAGACAGTCACTACGAGTGAAGGTTCGCTTCAGATCCTTCAGCCTATTTCCTTTGAAGTCAAGGCCGGAGAGTCTATCGCTATTGTCGGCGCGTCGGGTTCCGGTAAATCCACACTGCTTAGCTTGCTGGCCGGACTGGATGAAGTCAGCAGTGGCGAAATATTTCTCGACGCGGCACCGCTACACTCAATGGACGAAGAGCAGCGAGCCCGCTTACGTGGCGAAAAAGTGGGCTTTATCTTCCAGAGCTTTATGCTGGTACAAAGTCTCACAGCGATCGAAAACGTGATGTTACCGGCAGAGATTGCAGGACTTCCAGATGCCCACAAACGTGCCCAGGCCATTTTAGAGCAGGTAGGATTAAGTCATCGTGCCCATCATTATCCCAATCAGTTGTCTGGCGGTGAGCAACAGCGGGTGGCGATTGCCCGGGCCTTTATCGGTCAGCCTAAAATTCTGTTTGCCGATGAGCCTACCGGCAACCTGGATGCCGCCAATAGCGTGAGAGTGGAGGATTTGTTGTTTAATCTCAACCGCGAAATCGGCACCACCCTGGTGCTGGTGACCCACGATAACGAGCTGGCTAAAAAATGTGAACGACAATTACAAATGCAAGCTGGCGAACTAACCGAAATCACCGTATCTCCGGCGGCCGCCGAGGATAAGGATCTCGCATATGGTAGCTAATCTTGCCTGGCGGTTATTCAAGCATGAGGCCCGGCGGGGCGAATTAACCATCATACTGTTTGCCATTATATTGTCGGTCGCGGCAGTACTGTCTTTGTCGTTATTCAGTGAACGGCTTCAGGGCGCACTGGTTGAGCGCTCTTCACAATTTATTGCCGCAGATAGCCAGCTGCGTTCACGTAAACCCATCAGTGATGAGTGGAAGCGTCAGGCGGAGGCCGAAGGGCTGTCCACTGCTGAACAGGTCAGCACCCGGTCGATGGCTTTTGGCGAACAGAAAATGTCATTGGTGGATCTAAGGGCCGTGAGTCCGCAGTACCCGTTAAAGGGTGAAATCCAGGTTGCCGACAAGCCTTTTGGCACAACAATCGCTACTGATAAATCGCCCGCAGCGGGAGAAATCTGGATCGACTCAAGACTGTTTCAGCTCCTCGATGTGGAGATTGGTGATACGGTTTATATCGGTGACGGTGAATTTACCGTAGGCCAGGTGTTGTCAGAAATCCCTGACCAGGGCTTCAGTGTGTTCAATACTGATCCTATGGTGCTTATTGCACTTGATGACCTGGCACGAACCAACATTACCGGTCCTGGCAGTCGGGTTACCTACAAGGCTTATTTCACCGGTGAAGACTCGCTGATTGAAGCCTATTACGACTGGTTAAGACCGAACCTAGACGATGAATTACACCGCTGGCAACGAGTGGGTGATGATGAGTCGGCCATTGGCCGTTCCATTGCCCGGGCTGAACGATACTTTTTGCTGGCCAGCCTGCTAGCTATCGTACTGGCGGCGGTAGCTATTGCTGTTGCTGCACAACGTTACAGCCAGCGCCACTTCGATCCGGTAGCTATTTTTAAAACCCTCGGCGCCACCAAACAAATGATCCGTCGGGTGTATGTACTGCAAATCCTGTTTATCACGGTACTGGGTATCATCATTGGCATTATCGCCGGCGTGATTATCCAGCAACTGGTGGTTACGGCCCTGGCCGGACAGGTAGATGTGTCGCTGGATGTGTGGCACTGGCGGCCGGTGTTTATAGCGGTACTGACCGGCTCTATCTGTGCCATATTGTTTTCACTGTATCCGTTGTTGCGACTGTTTTCGGTGCCGCCTCTGCGGGTATTACGCCGGGATATGGACGCTGGTTTAAGCTCTCGCGGATTGCAGTTTGGCGCCTCAGGCGGCGCAATATTCCTGCTAATGTGGGTGTACAGCCGGGATCTGGAAATCAGTGCGATTTTGTTTGGTTCTGGCGTACTGCTGGTGGTTGCCTTGTTGGGTGTAACCTTTGGCCTGATTGCCATTGGTCGGCGGCTCGGACAAGGCGCAATGGGTGCCTGGCAATTAGCCTGGGCGCGAATTCGTCGGCGCGCCATGGACAACAGCGTACAACTAATCAGTTTCTCGGTAACTATTATGTTGTTGCTGGTGGTACTGGTGATGCGCAACGATATGATAGCCCAGTGGCGGGCGCAGTTACCGGTGGATACGCCTAACTATTTCATGGCCAATATTACCGAGGCGCAAAAAGCACCGCTGGAGAACCACTTCGCGGAAAACCAGGTCACAGTAGACGAGTTTTATCCGGTGGTGCGCGGTCGTTTTGTGGCAGTCAACGACGAGCGGGTTAATACCGAAGTGACTAAGGAAGAGGATCCGGAGCAAAGCGAAGGACGCCGGGGCCTTGGCCGAGAAGCTAACCTGAGCTGGAGTGACAAGTTACAGCGCGAAAACACTGTTGTTCAGGGCCAATGGCATGAGAACTGGGAACCTGCGGGTAACGACATCACTGCAGAAGGGCAGCAGGTTTATCCGGTATCGGTAGAAGAGGGCGTTGCTCAACGGCTCAATATCACGCTGGATGATTTGCTCACTTTCAACGTTGGCAGTGAAATTGTGGTCACCCGGGTTACCAGTATTCGTGAAGTGAACTGGCAAACCATGCAGCCTAACTTCTTCTTTGTGTTACACCCGGCAGCAATGCAGGAGTTTAGCGCCACCTACATTACCAGCTTCCACCTGGATGGCGCGCGGAAAGCGGACATTACTGCCTTAATGCAGCCTTTCAGTTCGGTGACGTTGTTTGACGTGGATGCCAGAATTAATCAGGTCCGGGAAATTATCGATCAGGTTTCACTGGCGGTCGAGTTTATTCTGGTACTGGTATTAATTGCCGGCTCACTGGTATTGTTCGCCCAGGTGCAGGCGAGCATGGATGAGCGTCAGCAGGAACTGGCCATTCTGCGTACTCTCGGCGCCAAAGGGAGCCTGATCCGCTTTAGCGTGATCAATGAGTTTCTGATTATCGGTACGGTAGCGGGACTAATGGCGGCGATGGCCAATGAAGTCAGTTTGTATTTATTGCAAAGCCGTATTTTCGATATGCAGGGTTCCATGCATTTTGAATACTGGGTTATTGCGCCGTTGGTTGGCGCGCTGGTTGTGGGCGTGTTAGGCGGCATAGGTTGTTATCGCCTGTTACGACTCAATACCGGGCAACTATTGCGTAAGATGGTGTAAAACAGGATTAGCCCGAAGCCACGGCTTCGGGCATTTGATAAGGAATCATTGGTTGTTAAGTTTTACCCAGGTCAGCCACCACTTTGGTACCAGAACCCTATTCAGGGAGTTAACCCTTTCATTGCCTGAATCCCGTGTTGTGCTCACCGGCGCGAATGGCTCGGGAAAAACCACGTTGTTGTTGATTGCCGCCGGTATCCTGCCCCCCAGTCAGGGCGCGGTGAGTTTTAATCAGCAAAACGTGGCGGATATTGCCATGCGCCGCACTATCGGCATCAGCGCCAGCAAAGTAAACCTGCCGGGCTTTTTTACGGTAAACGACATGCTCGCCTTTCAGGCACGCCAGTTTAACTGCGAGCCGGGTTGCCACTGGGCGGACTATCATTGGGTGAATGCTTTTGGCTTAACCCCTTTTCTAAACACCAGGGTAGAAGACCTTTCCCTTGGCAATCATAAAAAACTGAGTCTGATCCTGGCCCTTATGCACTCGCCTGAGTTGCTGTTACTGGATGAGCCTACCAACGGGCTTGACGACCAAACCCGCAGTGCGCTTGAGGCTTGCTTTGAAAGCTATGCCGGGCAATTGATCATTGCCAGCCATGAACCGCAGGTATTTGCCAGCAATAGTAATGTACGCCATTTGCATCTGGATGCCAGCGGAGTGCATGACAGGTGAATTACTGGCAGTTTCGACGCCAGCTTTATCAGCATGCCCTCAAGCAGTGGCTGGAAAGTCTGACCCAGGTAAGTACGGGGATTGTCGCGCTGTTTCCTATGGCGCTTTATGCTTTGTTACTTTTGCCATTACTCGCTTTGGGCGTGCTGGCAGATAAGGACTCTCAGGGAGAAAGTTTCTTTTATACGTTGTGGGGGTATCTGTTACTGGCTTATTGCTGGATCGCCATGCAGAAAGAGGCGTTAGCGGCGGCAGATTATGCCCTGTATGACAGCTCGCTACCTGTGTCAGTATGGCAGCGAGGTGCTACCGAGCTGGGATTGCTGCTTTATGCCGCTAACGTATTTGTTATCGGACCCGCCGCAGTACTGGTGGCCATGGTGTATGGTCACTTTGCCGAGCTAGTCAGCGGCAAACTGTGGGTGTCGGTGACGCAGCTTTATCCGGTAAGTGGCTTGCTGGCATGTACGTTTTACTATTGTCAGAGTGCCATGGGGCCGGTAAAACCCTGGCTAAGCCTCGGCTTGTTGCCATTGTTTGCTATGCCCTGGGCAGCGTCGATGCACTCTCCCTGGCTTTGTTTGCTTGGATTAGTCGTGGCTATTTTAGTTGAACGTACAGTCCGCTTGCCGGCACTCTCCCTGGCTGGCCTGCCACAGGGGTTCTGGCGCCTGTTTTTACAGCACGACCTAAACCAGACCAAACCCACATTGCTTCGGGCTGTGGTGGTTTTGCTTCTCCTCGTTATCGGTGCCACCTTTGTACGGCAAATAGGTGTCAGTGCCAAAGCGCCAGCCAGTCTGTTTCTGGCTTTTGTACTGGGAGTGGTTGCCGCGACAAAACTTTTGGAACTGGAGTCTGTGCGGCGCGATTATCATTACTATCTGAATACACTGCCAATAACCCACCGTGATAGCATTGTTCAGGCACTCGGTTACTGCCTGGTTTATTGTTTGCCAGCTGTGTTGTTGATAGTGAAATTTAATCTTTTATCCCTGAGTCAATGGGGGTTCTTCCTGTTAAGCTATGCCGCCACACAAATCGGTATATTGCTAAGACCCGGCTATTATCTTTTATTCCCTTTATTGGCTGCGCCGGTGTACCTGGGCATGTTTACCTGGTTTAACGGGTAAACCACCTTTTTCATCATTGCTCGGTATTTAAGTGAATAATTTCACCTTCCTTCGGTGTGGCAAGCTTTAGTTTAGGTTTGCGTCGGTCAAATTTGCCGCTAACCCAGCCCTCCACTATCATCACCTCAAGCGCTTGTAGGGTATGATGCAAACCCAGTTGAGGGTTAGCGACGGTTTTACTGCGGCTAAAATACTGCAGCACCTTATTGACGAAGTCAGCGATATTCGGCGTGGTTTTGAGTATCTCGATGGCCAGTGCATAAACCCCATCAACAATCAGAACGTGGTTTTTGCGCTTATAGCAGGGGACCTTTTTGATACGGCCCTTGACAAAGGCTGGCACAAAGTCCTGCTCGATATCCTTTACGTTTAATTTAAAACGATTGAATTTAGACACTTCCCAGCCAACTTCTCCTGCCGTAAACATCTGTGTGACCTGTTTAACTCCGGCTAAATCCAATCCACCAATACCGGCCTGGCCTTGTACATCATTGGTAAAGCCACCGGTACCTAACCACTGAAAGGCTTTTTGCGGCGAGAGGTTGAGCCCTGCATCCCGGGCAATTTGAGACGTATATTCCTGTAGATCGGCAAACTGACCATTAGCGGAATACCAGAAATCGGCAAAGCGAATATGCTGATTAATGCGCTTTTGCTGAGTTTCCTGGTAACTTTTCTTGAGCCAGTCAGGATCATGTTCTCCGCGGTCGAGTTCGAGGATAGTATAGGCAAGCTCGCGGGCACTGGAATGGGCCAGAGTCATGCCTGCCGCCAGAATAGGATCAGCGAAACCGGCAGACTCACCGGCTAAAAACCAATTGTCACCAACCATTCGCTGGGCTAAAAATGACCAGTCTTTGGTTACCTTCAAGTCGCCCGCTCTGGTGGCATTTTGGGTGAGCGCGGCAATTCGTGGTTCCTGTCTGATCGCGTTTAAATAGAGTTGTTCCGGTGATTCTTTCTGTGCTTTGCGGTAACTGGCCGGGCAGATAAAGCCTATGCTGGTTTTGGTGGGCGAGAGCGGAATAAACC
>Ga0213831_1000659_pt1 | contig 17158 bp, 16 predicted proteins | sample SWATP12_FD_163421 | JGI IMG/M metagenome (GOLD analysis project Ga0213831, IMG submission 163421) | Coastal seawater microbial communities from Marineland, Florida, United States - SWA TP1 #2 | ecosystem: Environmental > Aquatic > Marine > Coastal | place: USA: Florida | collected 2016-08-06 | reverse complement strand
CAAGGCGTTAAGCTAACCTGTACTAATTGCCCGAGAGGCTTAACCATACAACGCCTAAATGGCTTTACATTTAGATGTTGATGGAATGGCTGACTAATTAAGTCAAAGAGAGTAGTGAAGTTACTCTACCGATTGAAGAACGTATCAGATTTTCCAGAATTGTTAAGTTATTGACGATGTCAGTAACAACCGTTTTTGCCTGGCGGCAATAGCGACGTGGTACCACCTGAATCCATTCCGAACTCAGAAGTGAAACACGTTAGCGTCGATGGTAGTGTGGGGTCTCCCCATGTGAGAGTAGAACACCGCCAGGCTCCCAATTAAGAGAAAAGCCCACTCATTTGAGTGGGTTTTTTTCGTTTCTGCAGCAAATAAAGCACCAATAAAAGAAAGAATCGTCATCGGAACACCACATCACCGTCATCCCGGAACACCCTATCACTGTCATCCCGGAAAGCACGCAGTGCTTATCCGGGACCCCCATCTTACAATCGTAGTGTTCAAAAGTGCACTGCACACAGCAACGTGTAACGGTAGAGTTAAAAGTACAACGTACCTAACAAAACCTACTGTATGCCTGCCTGAATAGATTCAAGCCGGTAACGTGCATTACCGATGTTATAACGCGCTTTAAGCATGGCGACCAAGCCTGGGTTGCTGGCTATAAATTCATTAAGCTCTAATAATAGCTGTGGATTTTTAACCGTTGATAAACAGAATTCGACTACAGTAACCGGCAGGTCAGGATCGAGTTTAAAATCGTCCACATCATCAAGTTTCTGCATCAGATATTGAGCTACATAGTAATCCATGTCAAAGGCGTCAGCTCTGTCCCACTGCGCCATATAGATAGCAGACTTATTGTCTGCCACCGAAATAAGCTTGGTTTGCCCGCTATCGATACGGTCCTGCCAGTACAATGGGGAAAAACCCAATACGATAGACACTTTTCTGATAGATGAAATACCCTGTCCAAAGCGTTCTGGTTTTACAAAGGTACCTACCAGACTTTCTGTTAAAGGGGCGCTAAAGTGCTTGGTAGCGTTATCATTTACAGGATTCGTCCAGGTTGGATGATCAGGGTAAACAAAGTCCACGTTACCTTTCTCAAGCTCAATCTGCAGTCGCAGTACTGGCATGCTTACATATTCAAATTTAATACCCTGGTCAGCTGCAAAGGCTTCAAGCAAAGCCCAGGCGTACCCTCTGTCTTTTACAGCCGAGAATTCATAATGCGGGTAATAGGCGATATTTTGTGATGCTACTACATAGGTTTCGGCGCATGCAGAGCTAAATGCCAGAGCAGAGGAAAGCAGCAAAGAAAAGGAACCTGCATATTTGCGGAAAAGAGAATGCATCATCATTACTTAATACCATGAGTAATAGATTAACTATAGTACATAGACAAACACACATACCAAAGACATTTCCAATTAAGGCGTAGGAGGCGTCAAACAACCAAATTCGATTCTATTGCGGTGCCTATATATAACTGCAGTACACTCTGCCGTCAGGCAACAGCAGAGCGTCGCCAAAGCTATTAAAAATGAGCGATATAGGCCAGGTTAAGAAAATCCAGACCGGGATTATCATTATTCAGCCCACCATTTGAATAATGAATAAACCTCACAGCGACTTGTTGAGTGAGCTTTTCACTTTCATCCAGGTCGATAATCAGACCAAGCTTATCCTCAAACTGATAATGGGAGCCGATATCTTTACCGGCAAAGTGCTGATCGCTAACCACACTTAACCCGATGCCGGCCTCAAGGTAAACGGGATACTGGTCGCTGATTGTACCAAGGCGCTTAATAATTACCGGTGTAAGTGCCACGGTAAAGTTGGTATCCGTTTCGCTGTTTCCGTTTTGCGAGTAACGCCAAAAGTTGACACTACCTTCCAGGTAGACGTCTACATCGCCCAGCCAGGTAGTATCAATATCCAGAGTTGTTGGTCGCCAGGCGACCCTAACGCCCTGGATATCATCGAATCCATTAAGGTAACCAACAGAAACGGCCTGATCATTAGCAAAAGAAAAACTGGAAAAAGAAAACAGAAAAATACAAAGAAAATAAGGTTTAAGCATGATATTCACTCCTTTGAAATCAACGAAGCAAATAGTTAGCCAATCATAACCTACTGATATTTATAGCTTGTTTTCGGGAAGGAAAAGGGAGTGATGTTAAGTTTTTAACTGCGAAGGAAAAAATTACACATATAAATCAGTAGTATTGGTCACTTAAGTTGTTGAGAATAACCTCTGGCGATTTAATTTGGTACTGCTGATGAAGTCGTTTGATTAACGCCTGGTGTGAAACAAGGAAGGCGTTAAATTCTGCCAGCAACTCGGTATGGCTGATGGTTGCTAACATAAAAGCCACACCATCGTGGGGTAACTTTGGGTCCAGTGTGAACTTACCAAGACTGGGTTGTTGAGAAGCGAAATGCTGAGTGACATGGTATTCGAGGTTGGCTGCATCGGCCTTGTTCTTAGCGATAAGTTCCAACGCATTAAGGGTATCGTTAACCCGGATCAGATGAGTAAGCTGGTTATCCACTCTTGCCTGCCAGTTAACCGGTGTAAAGCCTAACGGCATTGCCAGCCGGCGAATTTCATCAATTCCGGCTCCCACTTTCTCGGGGCGTAGAATAGTCCCTCCCAGCGCTTTTGTTACTGGCTGACTAAAGGTTTTGAGGCTATTACTGATAATCGGGTTATACCACTTGGGGTTATCCGGGTAGATAAAGTCCACACTTCCCTTAACCAGTTCTTTTTGGAGTCGAAGAACAGGCATGGAAATATAAACAAACTCGTGTTTGGTAGTGGCTTTAAACGCTTCGAAAATCGCCCAGGCAAGGCCCTTATCATTATCTGAGGTGAAATCGTAATGGGGATAATAATGAAAATTCTGCGTACCGATAACCACTGTGTCGGCGCGGCTATGGCTCCCTGCGATGATAAAAAATACTATTGCCAAACGGCTTACAGCAGCAGCGATACCCTTAAAGCTGTTCATAACAAAGTTTACTATCAAACATCAATAACACTAGATTACGGTAAATTTTGTGTATTTTATATACGTTTTTGTCGATATATACGTATTTTCTTATGTGAATTGCAAACTATCACTAATGAAAGTCCCTGGAATGCATCAGCAACTGTTCCAATTTGTCACTGTGATCGATAAGTTTACCGGCAATGATATGGGTTACGCCTTCTTCTGAGCGTTCCAGTATTCCTCTGACTTCCAGGATCTTACTGCTGATAAAGGCCTTTTTCTGTAACCTTGCGGTACTCTGCCAAACCACCACATTCAGATTACCGGTATGATCCTCAAGCGTCATAAAAGTTACCCCGCCAGCGGTGCCTGGTGCTTGTCGGCCCACTACACAGCCTAATACCCGTATAGGAGACTTATGCGCTTTATTGAGGACCTCATTGGCCAGTGTCAGGTGGGGAAGAGAGTGTTGCTCTAAGAGCAGCTTTACCGGATGCTGCGACAAAGAAAGATTAAGCGACGCGTAATCTTCAATCAGATCTTCTACTGCAGTAGGTGCCAACATCTGCGACGTGCTTTCACTCTGGTCTTTCAATAAAGGCAGTGTCATTTGCGAGTCCATCAGTTGCCAGCGGGTATTAAACCGGTCTTTAGCCAGCGTTTTTAAAGCGTTGGCGCTGGCCAATGCAGACAGTTCACTACGACTAAGGCCAAGGGATTTAATCTCAGTAAGGCTGGCAAAGCCTTTTTCCGGACGCTGCGTTATCAGCGTATCCATGGCTTTGTCTGATAAGCCGTTCACTTGTCTCAGGCCTAATCTGAAGTGGTGGTTATCAATAACGGTGTGATCAATACTGCTTTCATTAATATCAACCGGCAAAGCATAAACCTGATGCCGGGCAGCATCCTGAATAAGTTGCGCCGGTGAGTAAAAGCCCATCGGCCAACTGTTAAGCAAGCCAACATAAAACTCCACCGGATAATAATACTTAAGCCAGGCTGAGGCATAAGCCAGTACGGCAAATGAAGCAGAGTGAGACTCCGGAAAACCGTATTCGCCAAAGCCACAGATTTGTTCAAACAGCTGCTCGGCAAATTGCGGCTTATAGCCTCTCTGTGTCATGCCGTCGATCAATTTGCTTCTGAACTGGCGTAGCTTACCGTTTTTCTTCCAGCTAGCCATGGCTCTTCTTAACTGATCTGCTTCGCCGCCGGTGAAACCTGCCGCAACCATGGCTAACTGGATCACCTGCTCCTGAAAAATAGGCACACCCATAGTTCGGCTCAGTACCGCCTTCACTTCATCCGAAGGGTAACTGACCGGCTCCTTACCGTGTCTTCTTAGTAAATAAGGATGCACCATTTCACCCTGGATCGGGCCGGGCCTGACAATCGCTATCTGGACTACCAGATCATAGTAAGAAACAGGTTTTAATCGAGGCAGCATGCTCATCTGCGCACGCGATTCAATCTGAAAAACACCCACGGTATCGGCCTTGCAAATGGCCTTAAATACCTGCTTATCACTGCCATGAGCAGAGATAAAGGGAATAGATAAATCCTGTTGGTAACGCTGTTTGATCAATGAAAAGGCTTTACGTATTGCGGTGAGCATACCCAACGCCAACACATCCACTTTTAGCAGCCCCAAAGACTCCAGATCGTCTTTATCCCACTGAATTACACTGCGCTCTGCCATGGCTGCATTTTCAACCGGCACCAGCTCGTATAGTGGGCCCGCAGAAATCACAAATCCTCCTACATGCTGAGATAAATGCCGGGGAAAGCCAATGAGGTCCTCCGTTAAGCTAATTAACTGCTTAACAGTACGGCTATCCTGATCAATGCCCAGCTCCTGCAACTGGCTTTGCCAGCCAAGGGTTCGATCCCGAAGGTTAAATTGTTTCAGCCAGTAACCAAGGAGTGATTCGGGCAGCCCTAATGCTTTGCCGACTTCCCGAAATGCGCTTTTAAATCGAAAGGTTGAAACACTGGCCGCCAGTGCGGTTCGCTCACGGCCATACTTGGCATAAATATACTGGATAACCTCTTCCCGGCGTTCATGCTCAAAGTCCACATCAATATCCGGCGGCTCGTTACGCTCCTTAGAAATAAAGCGTTCAAACAACACGTTTATCTGGCGCGGATCCACGGCGGTTATTTCAAGGCAATAACATACAATGGAATTCGCCGCCGAGCCCCGGCCCTGATACAGAATGCCGCGGCTTTTGGCAAATTGAACAATGTCGTAAATGGTTAGGAAAAAGTATTCAAATTGCTCTGAATGGATCAGCGCCAGCTCCTTTTCGATGGTCTCTCTGATAGGTTGAGGCACACCTTGTTTAAATCGTTTTTTAATCCCTGCTTCAACGCAGTGGCGAAGATAGCTGGTTGCTGTATAGCCGTTGGGCACCAACTCGCTGGGGTACTGATACTTAAGATCATCCAGACTAAACTGACAAAGACTGGCAATACTCACACTTTCGCTTAACCACGCCTTAGGATACAGGCGGGTGAGCTTGGTCAGTGTTTTGAGGCTGCGTTCCTGGTTGGGTAAGCCATTACGGCCTAAATCGGCCACCGTACTGCGTGTGCGGATGGCGTGCAGAACATGTTGGGTAGGCTGACGGTCGGGGTGATGAAACAACGCCTGGTTGGTGGCCACCAAAGGGAAACAATACTTTTCACTCAGCGACATCGCCGCAGCGAAGTGAGCGTTATCATTGCCGTTTAATAAACGCGATACGCCAATCCAGCAGCGCTCACTGAAAAACTTAGCGAAAAACTCTGCCCATTGCCTGTCGTTATCGTTATACGCCGGTAACCAGATAGCCAGGCACGACTTAACCGATTTTAGATCCCATTCTGACAAGGCGTAATGGCCTTTTTCACTGCGCCGCCGTGCATTGGTAATAATACGGCAGAGCTCGGCATAAGCGGTTTTGTCGGGGCACAGTAAACACACTTTCAAATCCGGCGCCAGCCGAAACACACTGCCAACAATCAGCTTAATAGGTAAGCCATTTGCCTTGATTTCTGCGTGGGCTCTTACAACCCCGGCTACCGAACATTCATCGCTAATGGTAATGGCTTCATAGCCCAGAAAGGCGGCAGTATTAACCAGCTCTTCGGGATGAGAGGCCCCTTCTAAAAATGAGAAGTTACTCTGGCACACCAGTTCTGCAAACATCATCAGCCAAAGTATCCGTGTACATACCAGTGTTGTTGCTCATCCCGATACACCCAGAGGCGCTGGCCTTTGCCGGTTATGGCTAAAAAATAGTCCCTCTTTACCGGGTTTTCATCCCACCAGCCAGTGTGAATCCGCTCCGGACCGTAGAGAATTTGAGTCTGCTCGGTTAGCGGTTGAGGCTGAACCATCAGCCAGGCCGGTTGCTGGCCGTTAGCCTCTGAACTGGCCGGTGAATTATGGAGTGGGCACGTCTGTTGTACAGCATAATCCTGGCGGTGCTCATTAATCTGTTGAACTGTTTTCACGCTATCGTTGCCGAGCCTGGCCAGCAGTTTACCCAACAGCATGTTTTCTGCATGTCTTGAGTAGGTGCTTTGCAGTAACGACAGGTTTTCCGGATCAAACTCAACCAGTTGATCACAGGTTAGGGTTAGCGAGGTTACCGGTGAGTCGAGCTTAATTTGCTCAAGCTTAAGATCGACCAGCATTTGCCATTCACTTAAATGATGATGAGCGGTACCGGCGTTAACCACAAACACCAGGTTATCGTGCTCCCGTTGCTGAAGTTCAAATTGCAGGGTGTCTGTGGCCAGGTTGCGCTTTTGCAGATAGGTACAATTATTGCCAAGCACTACAGCAATATAGCGGCTTAATCCAGGTGCAGACTCCACCGCATAAGGCAGTTCCAGGTACTGGCTGAATAGCTTTCGCGGGTGAAATAAGCTGTAAGGCGGCTGCTTGACGCCCTTTATAGCCAACAGGTAAGTAATGATCTGGTTATTAAAGCGTTTACCAATTTCCTCCAGTGGTAACGCAATAAGTTGCCCGAGCGTGCGAATACCAATTCGATTTAGCTGTTCCATTTCTCTGGCGGGGAGTTCAGTGGCCTGTAGCGAACAGTTTTTAAGATGATAATTGGCCAGTTCAGGTTCCGTCTCTACCCGGTTAACGCGACTGCGGGCCAGTACCCGGGCAATTTCGATAGTGGTGCCGGAGCCAAACTGAAAGTGCACTCGCTGGGCGGCTAACGTTCGCTCACATAACGCCATAAAATTATCCAGCCCCTGATAATAGCGCACCAGCGGACTCAGATTAATGGCAATACCATTGCTGGCAGCACAGACAATATCGGAGGCAATTACATAAAGAGTGGTAGCCAGCTGCTCTAGCTGGCTGCCTTCGCTATTGGCGGAATATTCAATAATCCAGGTTTGCGCATGCATAGCGGTTACTTCTGCTATGCCCATACCCGGCTTAATGCCAGCACTGATGGCCGCTGCTGATAACTGACAAACGGTATTGTCGGTTCCGTCAATCACTACCGTTGGCTCGGTTTGCTCAGGATGAAGCTGCTCAAATTGATCGAGCTGCAACCGTGGAAAATGCAGATAGAGCCAGTGCATCAGACTAACTGACTTCGTGTATAGCCGTTGCTGCGCTGTTACTGTACTGCCTGAACGCGTTAACAATGGCACTGTTAGAGGCCGGAAGGGGGTGTTCAATGGCAATATGCTGTTGCGGCCATGCACCGCTTACCCGGTGTAAATGAACAAACCACTCCCGTGCATCGAAGCTCAGCGCCATATCAATGTTCACCGGCAACGCGCCCGGGTTCCTGTGACCGGGGTGGACCAGTATCACCAGACAGTCGTATTGCCTCGCCAGTACCTGCAGGCGTCGGGCAGCCTTTGGTTCTATCTGAGCAAGGTACATCATTACACAACAACAGGCCTGGCTACGGATTGCCTGTTCGCAGGCCCACAGGGCATCCGCTTCGTTAGTGGTGTTAACTACCCAGGATTGTTGCTGGAAGGGCGTTTGAGACATCCAGTTTGGGTTTAAGTACAGTGGGTTGGGCAACCAGATAATGCGTTTTTGCGTAGCGGCTTTTTGCAACAGCACGTTATTCAGCAGTTGAAGTTCACCTTGCCCGGCAAGCGCTCTGATACTCATTGCGCCAGCGGCTGGCACACCGCCGGCGCAGGCTTTATCCAGATTAGCCTGGCCGAACGGCAGCCGCGCTTCTTCGCCATCTGCAGTGTGACGATGGTCCCGGCCCCGAAAAACCAGGGGATGTTTAATAAGCGAACTGATAGATGCTGACATAATAAATACTGTTTATTTATACAGTATTTTAGTCAAAAAAAACGCCTCTGCAAGAGGCGCGTGGGATTTGTTTAATTATTCTGCTTTACTGTTTTCGGTTTTGGTAGGCGGAAAGCTAAGGCCGCGGCAGGCGATAATAAAACCATCGAGAGTGTTTTTACTCCAGGCCATGCGGATATCACTGGGCTGAACCTTAATCACTTCACGAATTTGCTCCAGGGTCACTTCCCCATCCTGTAAAGCGGCATTAAGGGCTTCTTCAACCGACATGCCTTTTTCCATGCAATACACCGCCACGGCGCTGATTTTCTCAAATATCGGTTGCAGTGTTTCATAGTGCTTAGCGTTCACTAAACCACGTTTGTGTGAGGAGTCGAGACGTTCGGCCAGAAAGCTCTGAATTTGTTGCGCGAGCACCACCATACTGCCGTTAGCATCGCTCATACGTCTTGAAGTGGCTTTCAGGCTGTTCTGGCAAAGCTGCAGTTGCTTTTGTAAGTTCTGGACTTTCAGACCAAAAAAAATCAACAACAGTATCAGCGCAGCAAAGCTTGCAAATATCAGCATGACAGAATAATCCTTGTGTCAGTACAGGCCCGCAGGGTTAATCTTTCTTTGGGGTATAAATAGGACCGGGGAACGCCGTTACCTTATCCGATAACTCGGTGATTTTGGCACTACCTTGTTTTTTTACCTGGTCGATTCTAAGCACATTATGCATAGGAATAAAAGTGCTGGTGACATCGGCAAACTCGGTTTTGAGTTTTTCATGGGACGGATCCACTACAATGTGGCTGTGGTTATCCCAGACGAAATCGCCAATTTCTACAAACCCGAATAATCCGCCCTGAGAGACTTCCCGCACATATAGCTCATAATGTTCACCATTACTCACAAACTGTACCCGGTAGAGCATTTTATTGTCGGCCATTTATATTCTCTTTATTACTGCTGAAAAAGGTATCTCAAGTGCGAAGATTATAAGGGGAGAAGGGTAGCCTCTCCAAGAGGAGAAAGCACAAATGTTACTGCGAAATGGGCTGCAGCAGAGCGCGGGTAGCGATATGTAATTCTTCTTCGCTTTCCGCCAGAATACTGTTAATAGCAAATCCCTGTACGAAACTGGTGAGCTGTAAAGCTACCGCCTCAACGTTGATATGGGATTGCACGGTTTGTTGGCGCTGCGCTTGTTCCAGGCAGCCGATAAATGCCAACTGCAGTTTGTCCAGGTAGTGGCGGCCCAGAGAGCGGATATGATCATCTTCGCTGCCTAACTCCGTTACCATGTTGATCAGCAGACAGCCGCGGCCATAAATATGTTCAATGTAAGCAGCAAAGAAGCGTTCAATAGACGCCAGGCCCTGATGATCCTCAAGGTGCGCAAGAATGGGCGATAGCTTATGGGTATCGTAATACTCGAGGGCGGCGTAAAGAAACTTGAGTTTGCTACCAAACTCAAGATAAAACCCCCGGCGATTAAACTCAGTACGGGCGATAATTTCATCCATTACGGCGCCGTTGTAACTGTGTTCAATAAAGATATCTTCCGCTTCGCAGAGAATATCATCCAGGTTGTAAAGCGAAGTGCGAGGCATAATAAAGTCAGCGTTTTAATCTAAGTTAACTGTAGTTTGCCTCGCATGGAATGCAAATAAACGGTTGGGCTCAGTCTGCAATTGTCAGCGTCTGTTAAATGAAAAAGGACTGCTTAAAGCAGGCCCAGTGTTCATTGAAATGCTCGGTAGGTTTGCGCTGAAAACCACTGCGGATAAACTGGTTGATCCGGCCGTCGGTAAAACAGATAAGCGTGTTAGCTATGAGACCTTCATCGGCGGCAAGCTCTTTGCCTTCGCGCAACCTACGCTCCCGTAACACCTGCTTTAACTGAGTTTCCAGACGTTCAAACAACTTGGCAATGCGCAAACGCAAACGTTCCTGCTCACCCATCAGCGCATCGCCGTTCAGGATACGGGTAATACCGGGGTTCTTCTCGGCAAAACCAAGAATAAGGTGCAGAATGAGCTGACAACGGGCGGCCGCATCTTTCTCTTCATTGATAATTTTATTGATGCGCGAAAACAGGGTTTCTTCAATAAACTCAATTAAGCCTTCAAACATCCGGGCTTTGCTGGGAAAGTGACGATACAGCGCGGCTTCCGATACGCCTACTTTTTCAGCAAGCTTCGCCGTGGTTATACGCTGACCGGGGCTGGTTTCCAGCATTCCGGCGAGCGCCTGTAGAATTTGCGCTCTACGGTTAGTTCGTTTTGCAGCAGGCATAATAAAAGTGCTTCCTCCACCATATTATTGAGTGACAACAGTTTCCACTTTATTGTGAATTATAATGACAGTGTGTCGTTTTTTTCTTGATATCGTTCAATGACTACGTTCAACAACGCCAGCGCGAGCTCAGTTTTCGGCTGGGCGGGTAAATCACAGTGCCCCTCCGGCCAGAACACCTGCAACGCATTGGCGTCACTGTTAAACCCTAATCCGGCAACAGTAATATCATTCGCCGCAATCATATCGAGCTTTTTATCGGCCAGTTTCCGTTTTGCATAAGCTTCAACATCCTGGCTCTCTGCAGCAAAACCAACGCAAAATGGTGGCTTAGGCAAACCTGCTACTGTTTTTAGGATATCAGGGTTTTTTACAAAAGTAAGTGTTAACTCATCGGCATTTTTTTTGATTTTATTGTCCGCTACATTTTCTGCCCGGTAATCGGCAACGGCAGCGGTTGCGATAAAAATATCCTGACTGTTTACCTTGGCCATAACAGTCTCGAGCATCTGTCCGGCGCTTTCTACATTAATTCGCGTTACCCCGGCTGGCGTGGGCAAAGCAACCGGCCCGGCTATCAGGGTTACCTCGGCACCAAGGCTTCGGGCCTGTTCTGCAATGGCAAAACCCATCTTGCCCGAGCTGTGATTAGACAAAAAACGCACCGGGTCGAGGCTTTCCCGCGTGGGGCCCGCGGTGATCAATAGGCGTTTACCCCGCAATGGCTGTGGTTTATTGAGTATTGAGCTTAAACATTCAACGATTTTTTCTGGTTCAAGCATCCGGCCAGGGCCAATATCACCACAGGCCTGGGCACCATCCGCAGGGCCGAGGATCTGCGTCTCGAAACTACGCAATAAACGCAGGTTGTGCTGTGTTGGTTTGGCTTTCCACATTTGTTGATTCATGGCAGGAGCAATACACACGGTTGCCGAGGTTGCCAGGTACACCGTGGTCAGTAAGTCGTCGGCAATGCCGTGAGCAAGTTTAGCCATAGTGTTGGCAGTAGCTGGTGCTATAAGCAGAATATCGGCCCATTTAGCCAGCTCAATATGGCCCATGGCGGCTTCTGCGCTGGGGTCCAGTAAATCAGTGCTAACCGGAAAACCCGACACGGCCTGCAGCGACAGTTCGCTGACAAAATGCCCGCCGGACTGGTTGAGGATCACGCGAACCTGCGCGCCCTGAGCGGTTAATTTACGCACTAAATCAGGGGTTTTATAGGCCGCTATGCCGCCGCTTATCCCCAGTACTATTTTTTTACCTTGTAACGTCATATGTCTATGTCCGACCAGCTAAACAGGCAAAGATTAGCATGCACGGCACCTGGTGTGTAGCGAAAACCCGGCTCAGGTGCAGTAGTTGGCCGGCAACTTTTCTCTTAGTCTGTTGAAGTTATCAACGTTACCTTACCGAGAGATGTTATGACGCTGACACTACATCACTGGCCGCTACAGGAGCGGCCCCGCGAGAGACTGCTAAAATATGGGCCTCAGCAATTATCCGATACGGAACTGCTGGCGATTATTCTGCGTAGTGGCACCCGGGGCCTTACCGTACTGGAGTTGGCGGGTGCGTTACTGGCGCATTTTAGCAGTTTGCGCGGGGTTATCTCTGCCTCCAGTCACGAACTTTGTGCAGTGCCTGGCATAGGCAAAGCCCGCTATTGCGAGCTCCAGGCGGCCATGGAAATCTGCCGCCGCCAACTGGCTGAGCCATTATACAAACGCTCGGTATTTCATTGCGCCGAAGATGCTAAATTTTACCTCCGGGCTGAGCTACGCGACTTAAAACAGGAAGTGTTTGGCGTGTTGATGCTCGATAGCCAGCATCAGTTAATTATGTTCAGAAAGCTGTTTTCCGGTACCATTAATGCTGCTGCTGTTTACCCCCGGGAAATCGTCAGACAGGTGATTGCCGACCACGCGGCAGCGATTATTCTGGTGCATAATCATCCCTCGGGCAATCCCACTCCCAGCGAAGCGGATATCCGATTAACCCGGGATATTAAACACGCCATGGCGCTGGTGGATGTTGAGGTGCTCGACCACTTTATTGTGGCCGATAATCAGGTGTGTTCTCTGGCCCAGCAGGGCTTAATGTGATCAACTAAGTCACCGATATGGTATAAAGGTTTTAAAATTTATACTTTAGTTTGTTTTTTTATACCGGTATATTTTATCTTAAGTTGTACTTTTTTACGCCAACCCTAGTGATCTGCCGCTAAAAATGCTTTAGTATGATCACTTGGCGGATATCCCATAGAAAGGACTAAACATGAAAAAATCATTGCTTATTACGCTGATCACTGCCGCTATGGCAATGTCTGCGAATGCACAAGAAACTGGCGAAGCTGGTGCCGGTGGCGCTGGTTCAGCTGGTGCTGGCCTCGGTGGTATTGGAGCTGCTGGTATTGCTGGTGGTGTAATCGCCGCGGCAGTAGTTGGCTCTGTTATCGCGAGCAACGACACTAACACTGACACTGGTACTGGTGGCGGCGGTGAAAACCCTGACCCGGATCCAGAGTGTTCTGCTGGTGACGACCTGGTAGACGGCATTTGTTACAACGTAACAAATACCTTAACGACTACAAATACCAACGGCGTAACTACTACTATCACCGTTCCGGTAACGACTACTTATTTGCCTACTGTACCTCAGTAAGCGAAAACAGTTTTAGAAAGCCGCCTGTTGGGCGGCTTTTTTATTGGTTATGGAATTACATTAGGCTGAACCGAGTCTTTCATGTCTGTTGCAACATTTCTTCGATTTTTCATCATGGTAGCCGTCAGCGTCCTGCTGGTTGGTTGTTCTAATGTTAACAGGTTGTACCTGGAAACCCTCCGTCTGGCATTTTTTGCAGATGGGCCTTCATTATCTTTTGAGCAGGTCAGCGAAAGTAAAGTTGATTTCCTCAAAGTCCTGCATGGTGAGCGTTTACCCGTATACATGGCCCTGGCCTATATTGAAGACGGGCAGGATAAATGGGTGTCTGCAGACCACGTTGTGGTAGCCATGGATCGGGACAAAATCATTCGTATCGCCGGTCTTGATGTCGACCTGCAGTATACGGACAATGTCGAAAACAATCCGCTTAGAGCCGCAGATAAGTTATCGCAGGCTAACTGGCAGTATCATATCGATGTGGAAGAACACCACTTCGGTTTGCCAGTGGCATCTCAGTGGCAACGAGGTGCTCCTCAGCAGGTCACGTTTTACGATAAAGCATTTACCATTATTCCGGTTACTGAAACCGTTTCTGTCGATATTGATAAACCCTACTGGGCCCATGAGACCAACTGGCAGAACGTTTATTGGCTGGAACAGGAGTCCGGTCAGATCATTTACAGTGAGCAGCAGCCCACACCGAATTCCGATCGGATGAAAATGACATTTGTGAGTCGGATTGCCCGATTAATTAAAGCCCGGGAGACAAACTGATGTTACGTGTATTTTGTATGTTGCTCGGTTTGCTTTCTTGCTCAGCTACTGCTGATATCGCAGTGAGCTTCAATGTAGCTGGCCAGATATATACCTTCGACCGGCCGGTGCGTCTGGCAACTGTGTTGTCTATTGTTGAGCGCAAGCCAACCCAATACTGGGCCAATGCGGCGATATATCAGCTAAATGCGCCTGAAATAGAGCAGCAACGGGCAGATATTCTGCAACAACTGGCAGTACTGATTCGTGAGCAGAGCAAAGATAGTCCCGAATATCGCCAGCTCTCTGCGTTTTATCAGGAAATAGGCAGCTGGCAGCTGATGCGCCGCCTCAACGTGATTGTCGATTATGACCAGATACGGCTAAATCCTGCCCTGAACCCGCAGTTCAATACCGGTGAGTACTATATTCGGTTTAAGCAACGCTCACAGGTGATAAGGCTCAGCGGTATGGTGGAACAAGCCACTGCGTTACCGTTTAATACGCGATACACCGTAACCGATTATATTGATGATATTCGTGTGGCGGCCAATGCCCATCGTGATATCGCTTACCTTCTTGAGCCAGACGGTGATGTAAAAAAGCTTGGTATCGCCTACTGGAATCGCCAGTTTGTTAAGCCGATGCCTGGTAGTGAAATTTTTATACCGCTTCAGGATGAGCTGTTCTTCGACCGTATCGGTCCGCTCAACGACAAAATCGCCCAACTTATGATGCATAGGATGTAACTTTGGCTGCTCCGCGTTTTTCTTTCTCTTTGTCGACTCTGGCACTGGCCTGTATGGCGGCCGTGCCTCAGACCCGGGCTGACGAATCCGATCAGCCAAATTCATATTCAGTAACCCCCAGCCAGATGGTGCAGGGTGGTGTAGGCTTGTGGCAAACGCCAACGGCCCGGATGATGCCGGAAGGCGCCCTCTCGATGAGTTACACCGACAACCAGGAATATCGGTTTATGTCGGTGAGTCTGCAGCTCTTTCCCTGGATGGAGGCAACCGCCCGTTATACCGATGTGAGAACCCGGCTTTACAGTAATGTAGAAGACTTCAGTGGCGATCAAACCCTTAAAGATAAAGGTCTCGATGTTAAATTTCAGCTCTGGCAGGAAAGCTATTACTTACCGGATATTTCGGTGGGCTTCAGAGATTTTGGCGGCACCGGCTTTTTTGAAAGTGAGTTTGTTAATGCCAGTAAAGCCGTCGGGCCCTTCGACTTTCACCTTGGCCTGGGGTGGGGGCATTTAGGGTATCAAAATGATATCACTAACCCTTTCTGTGAGCTCAGAGAAAGCTTCTGTGAGCGTCCGGACGGCTTTTCCGGCCGTGGTGGTAAGGTTGATTACCAGAACTTCTTTAAAGGACCTATGGCTGTATTTGGAGGCATAGAATATCAGACGCCGCTGGAAGGTCTGAGTTTCAAAGCCGAGTTCGAGGGCAATAATTACCAGCAGGATCGCGCCGGCGTCTTGGAGCAGGATTCCCGCTGGAACTTTGGTGCTGTTTATCGCTGGAATAACTTTGATTTTTCACTCAATTACCAGCGCGGCAATACCATCGGCTTTGGCGTCAGCTACAAGCTGAATATGCACACCGTAAGCCAGGTCAAAATTGATAATCCGCCGCGTGAAATCCTCACTATCCGGCCGCCAGAAAACGCTGGTGCAGTGAATCGCCAGAAGCTCTATAACGATCTGCGCCGCCATGGGGGCTATGTCATTACCGATCTGGAAATCGATGATGAGCAGGCCACATTTTATGGTTTGCAAGCCGCTTATCGCGACCGCAATGAAAGCGTCGAGCGGGCAGGCCGGATTCTGGCCTCAGAGTTGCCGGAATCCATTAAGCAGTATCACCTGGTGGAACAAAGCAATAATATTCCGATGGTGGATACCGTTATTGATGCCGCTAAGTTCCGCGAACATGCTACTTACAGCGTGCCAGAGAGCGATGTAGAAAACACCTACCAGCGTGTGTCGCCTACCCAGCAACAGGTTGATGCCTACGAGCCACATCGCGCCACTGGTGCGTTTTTCTCCACTAAGTTTTTCTGGACACAGACCTTTGGTAACCCGGAAGATTTTTATTTATACCAAATCGGCTTGCTGAGCAGTGTGGGCTATAAATTTAATGACCATCTGGGGATCTACGGTGGGATCCGCACCACGCTGCTCGATAATTTCGATAAGTTTAATTACACAGTAGATGCCGAAGAAACGTTTCTGCCACGGGTAAGAACCCGGGTTCGTGAATATGTTACCGGCCCAATGATCACCCTGGATACGGTGTTTATGCAGTGGTCTGACAGACTGGCCGATAATTGGTATTACCAGGGGTATGGCGGTTATCTGGAAACCATGTTCGGCGGCGTGGGCGGCGAGATTATGTATCGTCCTATCGACAGTAACTTTGCATTTGGTGTCGACATAAACTACGTCAAACAGCGCGAGCCGGATAGCACAACAGCCTTTACGGATTATTCCGCCGTCACCGGTTTTGCGTCGGCTTATTATCAGCCTGATTTCCTGCCGGATACCCGTATCAGAGCCAGTGTAGGGCAATTCCTGGCTAAGGATCGCGGGATTAATATCGATTTTGCCAAACGCTTCGACAGTGGCATTGTGGTGGGCGCATTTGCCTCATTCACCAATGTCTCTTCGGAAGAATACGGTGAGGGCAGCTTTACCAAAGGCTTTTATGTCTCTGTACCGCTGGATCTGTTTATTCTGAAGCCAGCTACAGGCCGAGGGCAATTCCCATGGGTGCCGATCGCGAGGGATGGCGGCCAGATGCTAAACCGTCCGGTGCAGCTGATCGGGGTAACGGAAATGCGATCGCCATTCTTGGATTAGGCGCTGAAACAGGGTATAAATGCCGATCTGAAGGATCCGGTTGGCGGTTTTTTGCTCAGGATCGCAGGTTTTTCTGCATTAGTGTTGAATTCGGCGCAGATTTGCTGTATAAAATGCGCCCTCTTATTTAAAGGTTAAGACGTCATCAGACCCGACACCCAAATTGCTGGTGGGACCGATTGGCGAGACAAAATTCGTTGTTCTGGAGACAAATAATGTCAAGAGTATGTCAAGTAACAGGTAAGCGTCCTGCGGTAGGTAACAACCGCTCTCACGCTAGAAACGCGACTC
>Ga0213831_1000658_pt1 | contig 17166 bp, 16 predicted proteins | sample SWATP12_FD_163421 | JGI IMG/M metagenome (GOLD analysis project Ga0213831, IMG submission 163421) | Coastal seawater microbial communities from Marineland, Florida, United States - SWA TP1 #2 | ecosystem: Environmental > Aquatic > Marine > Coastal | place: USA: Florida | collected 2016-08-06 | reverse complement strand
ATTGAAGAAAAAAGGGTTCATTTTGAACCCTTTTGTTTATCTTAAGATAATCGATACTTATTTAGCGATATTAGCCTGCGTTGGCAATGCGCTAAATGCACCATACTGCGTTACCGTGTAAGCACCACAGCGGATAGCAAATTCCGTAGCTTCGCTTACATTCTCGAAGTTCTCCGCCCATGCGTCGAAGTCGTCAGCGCTTTTCACTTTTGTAGATAGGAAATATAAGAAGCCACCAATAAAAGAGTCACCCGCTGCCGTCGTGTCTTTTACATCCATTTTAGGTGACGCTAACGTGCCGCTAAACGACTTGGTAATATAGTGAATAGGCTCACCACCATCGGTGACAAGCACCACTTTAACACCACTATCTAACCACTGCTGTACCTTTGTATCAGCATTTTCTTCGCCATATAGCTCTGCGAGTTCTTCTCGGCTAGCCTTTAAAACAGACACTTTCTTTGCAGCTTCATCTATACGTGACGGCGCATTCGCTGTGTCATCCCAAAACGCTGGGCGATAGTTAATATCCAAACACACCATCATGCCGTTTTCCTTCGCCTTGTTCAGAATAAACTCGGTACCAGGAATAAGTTCAGGGCCTGAAATAGAACCTGAGCAAAAATGAAGCACTGTATTTTTATCACAATCTATCGTCGACAAATCTTGCTCTGAAATATGTTTATGCGCGGCATTATCAACATAAAAATCAAAAGAGCGTTCGCCGTCTGCATCCAAGTTTACAAATGCCAGAGCCGTATTACCTTCATGTGTAGTCCACACGAAGTCAGTGTTTACTTTGTAGTGCTCTAGCATTTCTTTAAGAAACGCGCCAAAAGTATCGTCACCTACTTTCGAGACCATCGCACTCTCACCACCTAGCTGAGCTACAGCGACTGCCACATTAGCAGGTGCACCACCCGCGTAGGGCTGGAAAGGTTTCATTGCTGGTATGTTGCCATCTTTGGGCGCAGCACCTTGGCTTAACATATCAATTAGCACTTCACCTAAACATAAAATCTTCATACCAGCCTCACTTAACAGAATTTAAAAATTGCAGCTTACCTATGCACAGTTCGCGCAAGGTTAACGAATCGTTAATTAATTGGGGCATAGTATTGTCGAAAGAATCAATTAAATCAACCTAATTGATTTAACCTTTTGCGCAAAAATCAATGGGTGTGATAGGGTTGACGTAGTACTGTCGAATAAAGTTATGTCTGAACAAGTACCTACACCATTTCTTAAATTTGATACACGGCTAGGTTGTTATTACACTCTAGCTTCTTAAAACGATAGATTGTAAATACATTGAATACTGAATCGGCCTTTCACCTGCCATCACAAAAAGCACCTACATTGCTTGATAGCCGCTCAGCGAATGAACGGGATATCCTTACCCTAATTCGCCAACGTTCTTCATTGCCTAAAGCTGAAATAGCACAGTTAACGGGGCTGTCTGCACAATCAGCTACCGTGATCATTAAAAAACTAGAGGCTGACGGCCTAGTAAGGCGACTAAAGCCAATCAAAGGCGGAGTAGGCCAGCCCAAGGTGCCGTTTGGTCTCAATGAAAACGGCGCGTTTGGTATAGGGCTGAAAGTAGGTCGACGAAGTTTCGATATGACGTTACTCGACTTGAAAGGCAATGTAAGAGCAACACTTCACGAGAAGTTTGCCTACCCGACCGTAAGCAATCTGCTTACCTTTGCAAAACGTGCTTTCAATGTACTCATTAAAAATTTGGATACAGACCAACAGCGCCTAATCCGAGGTTTAGGCGTTGCTATGCCCTTCGAAATTTGGAGCTGGGCAGAAGAAGCTGGCGCCCCAAAAACTGAATTGGAAGAGTGGAGAGAGTTTAATCCACAAGCGGCGTTGGAAGATTTATTATCTCTGCCTGTTTTTATAAAAAATGATGCTGGGGCAGCGTGCAGCGCAGAGATGTCGTTCGGTAATCCCCAAAACTACAGTAGTTTTCTTTACATCTTTGTGGGCACATTCTTAGGTGGTGGCCTGGTACTCAATAACCAGTTAGTTAATGGAAAAACAGGCAACGCTGGGGCCATTGGCTCTTTGCCCTTTTACAATGGCAGTACACAAAGCCAGCTAATAACCCAGTCTTCACTTTATTTGCTGGAAAGAAAGCTAAACGACGCTGGGCACAACGGTCAGCATATTTATGAATCGCCATCCCACTGGTCTTGTGACACGCACTCAATAGAAGACTGGTTAAGCGAAACCGCCAGAGGGTTGGCCTTTGCGACTCAATGTGCAATGAGCTTGTTAGACCTAGACGGCGTAATCATAGATGGCGCAATTCCTGATGATGTCAAAAACGCATTGGTCGCGCATACGCAAGGCGCAATGGAGACGCTTGATATGCGTGGCCTTGCTCAGGTACACATAAGCGAAGGTCTTGTAGGCAGAAAAGCGCAATCCATTGGAAGTGCAAACCTAGCCCTTCAGGCAAATTATTACTAATCATCTAACATCTCAAAAGGTTTGGCTTTGGGCAGCATGAAAGAAGGAATGCATGACATTTTAATTTTAGATGGCGGCATGGGGCGAGAGCTGAAAAAGACAGGTGCGCCCTTTAAGCAGCCAGAGTGGTCAGCACTGGCACTAATGCAAACACCAGAATTAGTAAGTGATGTGCACAAACGTTTTCTTGAAGCTGGTGCCTGCGTTATTACCACTAACGCCTATGCGCTTGTACCTTTTCATATTGGGGAAAATACATTTAGGGAGCAGGCTTTTACTCTCGCTCAGAATGCGGCCGAACTCGCTCGAGGTGCAGTAAACGCACTAAAGAGCGATGGTGACAAGAGGCGATTTGTCGCGGGTAGCGTTCCTCCAGCTTTTGGTTCTTACCGCCCGGATTTATTTGATGCGAGCCGTGTAGCCGACATTCTCACCCCGCTTATTAAAGCCCAGGAGCCCTATGTTGATGTTTGGTTGATTGAAACTGCAAGTTCGGTAGAAGAAGCTAAAGCCGTGGTGTCACTTATAAAACAGCACTCTTCACTGCCTATATGGCTGTCATTCTCCGTTAGTAATCGAGAAACATCTAACGAGCCTGTGACATTGCGCTCAGGTGAGCTGCTAAGTGAGATAGAGTCATTATTGAGCGAAGTACAGAGCGTACTTTTCAATTGCTCGCAGCCGGAAGAGATGGAAGACGCTATTTCAATAACGCGAAGTTTAAATGCTTCGATTAATATTGGCGCTTATGCAAATAGCTTTTCTGAGAGAAAACGTACACACGCGGCCAACGCGCTACTTTCCGAAATACGTGACGATATAACCCCCGCCCGCTATGTTGAATACGTTAAGACTTGGGTGGCTGCTGGCGCAACTATCATCGGGGGCTGCTGTGGTATCGGCCCTGAACATATTAAAGCCATCAGCGACGTTTTTGGTCAAGAAAAGTACTAAATAGACGTGGCTAGCTTTACAGCGCAAAGTCCTGTGTTTCGAAATACAATAATGAGTATAAGTCGCATACTGCAAACGCCGCATTGAGCTGCTCCACACTAGGCACATGCGTTTCCGTTGGTTTTATCGCTGGTTCGCTACATCCTTTTACGAGTATTAACGCATCATAAGAAGGGCGTGTACCAATACTATGAACGTACAGTTGACTATCGCCAAGCTCAATGATTGACCATGAATTAGCGCTCGGATCATTAGGGGCATCTACATCGGCGTGTTGCCGTTTATACTGTTTTGACACTCGACGTTTAAACAGCAACTCAACGAATGTCAGTTTCGATTCACTTAGCCACTGATTGCCGCCTCGTTCAAAGTGCCCCTTAAAGAATTCCGCAGGAATAGAAAATTGCTCTCCATTAATGAGCTTATTTAAATCAAAAATAGCCGGCAACAGTGTAACCATGCTGCTCTGAGAAAAAGCGCCAGCGTGATCCAGATCTAAAGACTCAAGAACTAGCGCTTTATATGAACTGTCTATCTTGTAGATAAGTTGATAATCGTGTGGCGAGTAGTATAGCGGCAGATGACTAGCGTAGAGATCGGTACCATCGGAAAACACTACCATTCCGTGAGATCCAACTTTATCGTGATTAGCGTGTGTCGTGGCAACTGGCGCTAACTCGCGGCCGACGACATTCGCACTGGAGGCGGGTGTATTAATGAAAGTCACGAATATATATAAAGCAGTAAGATAGAGATATTTCATAAGGCGGCAAGTATGTTTGAAAGGCTACTGTGGCAATACTGACATTCAATTCACATACAGTTAAGCTACAATTAAGATTCAATTAATTCCCAATTGGAAGCAATTTAGCGATGCACTTATGGATATTGAAGACTTAAGAAAATTTATTGTTGTTGCGCAATATGAGAACTTGAACAAGGCGTCCCAGCATTTATCAGTGACCACAGGCGCGTTGTCTAAAGTAGTAAAGCGCATAGAGCATAAATTGGAGGTGCAAGTATTTGACCGAGTAGGTAAACATATTCGACTCAACCAACGGGGTAACAAATTTCTGCTTTATGCCACTCATCTTGTGCACGAAGCCGATCAAGCGCTCAGTGAGTTTAGAGGAAGTACTGCTGTATACAACGTTACTGTTGCTGGCCCATCGCTATTGCTTCAATACTACTTACCTACGTTGCTTTCCAAGCCCTCTTTTTTACAAACTCACTTTCACGTAAATATTAATGCTTGTTGGGAAGGTAAAGCGCTGGATAGTGTGTCAAAAGGAGGAAGCGATCTCGCTATTGCCACCTCTTTTGCGATGGAAGAACGAGAGAAAGACCCTTCTCTTCATCATATATCGCTAGGTTCGTCTACATATGTGGTCGCTGCAGCGGAAAACCACGCTGCGGTAACTGAAGCAAAGAACGGCGCATTAACAAGTCAAAGTTTGTACGGTTACGCATTCGCCTGCCCTGATGTTTCGCCCTTTTGTGGAATAAAACGCGGCATCGGTTCTGATGGATGGAGAGACGACAAAGTGCCCCGCTCAATTCGCTATCGATGTAATGATTTTGGCACGCTGATATCCATTGTTCGACAAGGACTGGCCTTGGCCTACGTGCCTGACTTCATAGCAAAAAGCCATAACCTTACTAGCGTCGATGTATTAGGTTATGACTTTTATCATACGGAGCACTTCGAACTTGTTTACAAACCTAGCATGGCATCGGGATGGCTCAACCGGTTTGTCGACTCAGTTAAAAGCGCTATTTCGTAACAACATTTTTAGCCCCTTTGATCAGTGCTTCTCTGTCAATTTTATTAGGGACTTCCACTCCACGCCGTGCGGCTGGCCTCGCTTCAATACTGTTTTTCCAACGGGTTAAGTTGTCTAACCCTTCTATGCTTACACCAGACCATTCATAGGTACGCACCCAACACCAGTTCGCCATGTCAGCAATACTGTAGTCGTCGACCAAATACTCTCGATTTTCTAGCCTCCCATCAAGCACAGTAAATAGGCGGCGTACTTCGTTCTGATAACGTGCTATCGCCACTGGAATTTTTTCTTCTAGGTAGCGGTGGAACACATTAGCTTGGCCCATCATTGGGCCTATGCCTCCCATCTGAAACATGACCCACTGTAAAACTTGGCTTTTTCGCTTTGCGTCGGAGGGTAAAAACATACCGCTTTTTTCTGCGAGATAAATCATGATAGCGCCAGACTCAAACACGATGTGACCGTCGGCTTCTCTATCCACAATTACAGGAATGCGGCCATTGGGGTTCATTGCCAAAAATTCAGGAGTTTTCTGCTCTCCCTTCATCAGGTTTACGGCATGGGCGGTGTATTCAAGCCCCATTTCTTCAAGCGCTACCGACGCTTTCCAACCGTTCGGTGTGGCTGCGGTGTATAAATCTATCATTAGGCTTTTGCACTCTCTCTGTTACTTACCGCCTCATACCAGCGCGCCAGATTGACATGCTCGTCAGTCATACGAATTTTTACCACACGGGCGAAATCCATAGCGCATAACGCGGTTATATCAGCAATAGAAAAGGTGTCACCAGCAATAAACTCTTTAACACCAAGTCGACGCTCTAAAATGTTCAAATATTTCGACGCATTAATACCCGCTTCCTTACCGAATTCAGGAACCGGCGTCATACGATCTTTAAAGTAGCCTGTAGTATGTTGAAAACACATACCAATTTGCATCATAAACGCGAACTCTACTTGTCGTTGCCACATAGAAATAGTCGCTTTTTCAACGGGCGTTGTTCCCATTAGCGGTGGCTCTGGCTGCAGTGCTTCAAAATACGTACAAATGGCATCGGTTTCGGCAATACAGGTGCCGTCATCAAGCTCTAAAATAGGTATCTTTCCCAGCGGGTTCTTCGCGCGCATTTCCGCAGTTAGATTTTCACCCTTTTGAATGTCGACCTGAACGTAGTCAACGTCAATGCCCTTCTCAGCCAAAAACATTCGTACTCGACGTGGGTTGGGCGCAGTCTTTGTTTCGTAGATTTTCATAATGATGATTACGGGCCTTATGGTGATTAGTCAGGAATTGTAATAACCCAAGATTAGTAACTGTGCAGTACGCTTTCAAATCACTCTGTATATGACTCATACTATTCAGCGCCTTTATGGTTATACCTCTGTGTTTTTCGCAGATAATTAACCAGTTGCAGGTCTTGAACCAGCTCTATCTAGATGCAGCTACAGCGCTGTGAGTACTTTAAGACGCTTTATTTCATTGTCAGTAAAATGGGCAGATTGATACTCTTGCAGTGCTTTTTCTATTGCGTTTGAATCAAGAGATTGCTGGACCAAGTTATCGCGGAATGTTTTGTATTCGGCAATTCTGTTTTGCCACTGAGCTTGTTGTGCCCATGTTTTGGAAAAGCGTTCTGCAACTTCGCTACCAAATTCAGCCGCCACTGCGTTATAGCGATCGTTAATAGTGCTGTGGTTGTTTTTTATTTCGTTTATTCGATGCATATTAAGCGTGGGCTGGAAGGCTTCACGTTCGGCGGAGTTTCCCGCTTTAATTGACTCGACGATAAGGGCCTTTCTTTCGTCTCTGGATAAGGTGTTTTCTTGGGCAACACTTAAACGTGCTAGCGCCGCCTCATCTACCTGCGCTTCTTGACTAAACAGATAGTGATATTCAGTATTATTAAAGTAAGTTCGTCTAATTTCCTCTCGCTCATCTAGCTTAAACGACACATCCTGCAAGCTGTGACTGGCAAGGTCGACGTCCAATTCAACCAAAGACAGCGCTACTTTGTAATCGACATACCGGGCAAATAAGTCGATTGCGTCACCTTGCGTGCTGAGTGTGAATACTTCATGAGCATGGGTTGTGTAGGCAAGTTTCACTGCTTGCGGCACTTCTGAGGTGCGTGCAAATACGAAGCGATCGAAAGCGTCTTTGGTCGAGTAATTGAGTTCAAAGGGAATGAGATCAGCTGCAATATCAGTGTCACTATCCCGATGACTACCTACATCAGTTACTTGATGTACTGCACCGCCTCCTTCTAACTCATATTCTCCGGCTTTCGCTTGTTCACCTAAGGATGAGCGTTGACTGAAAATTTCTGAATTAGAGGTTTGGGATTCAGACGCTAACTGGTTGTAAAGAATAGCACCGAATACTAAGAGGGCGAGCAGCCCTCCTAGTATTGGAAAAACACGGCGTAATTGACGCTTCTCCACTACAGTCCTAAGCCTTTCAGTCGGTTAGCCTGACGAACAAAAACGTCAACTGGGTCGGTTTCAAACCAGTGCGTTATGCCAAAGCTCTGGTTGACTTCATCAAGGTGGTTCATTTTATAGTTGTCTTTAAGTACTTTGCCTAAATGAGAACTACAGGTCGATACTAGCCCATCGTTTGGCTCTTTGAATGCGGTGCCAGTAATAGCTAAGAATGGGTCAACTACATCAAGAGCATTGGTGTAAGTTCTGCCTCCGCTCCACGAGAAATAGTACACGCCATTTTCAGCCAACATTTTTCCATCGTTGCGGCAGTAGGCCGTTGGCATGCCTTCTGGGTATTTTTTATTGAAAGCCACCGAGCCTTCTGTTGAAAGTGAGTTAAGCGCAGCGATTGAATCTGTAGGTTTGTCTCGCGGATCTGACCCAGAGGCAATCTCGATGATATTAGCGAACGCATTAGCTACAACGCCCGCAGCACCCTCGCCCACTGAACCTTCAGAAAAAGCGTCCCGTAGTTCATCTGCCACTTTGCCTCCCCAGTTTACGCCGGCAACTGAACTTACCGAAGCAACCTTATCTGGGGCAACGCTTGCGGCGTAACGTGCCGTTGGACCACCGTGACTGTGTCCAATTAAATTCACTTTGTCAGCTCCTGATAGCGCCAGAACTTCATCAATGTAATCGAGTAACTGTTCACCGCGGACTTCGGTCGAGTTTGCTGGTGAGACCTCTGCGATATAGACAACAGCGCCGTTTCGGCTAAGTTTGTGCGGTACCTTATAGAAATAATCAACAAATAAGATATCTTCGAACCCAAACAGACCGTGAACTAATACAATAGGGTGCTTGGTTTTTGCGTAGGTGCCAGCGTAGGCTTGGCCAGACAAGCCTAATGTCATACTGAACAAAGCTAATATAACGGCGAATTTACCGAGCCATGGTTTTGTAGAGCGTATTCTTATAGAGCGTAAGTGGTTATATAGTGTCATCGAGTGTGTCCCATAATTATGGTTATGTGTAGTCTGTGGTCAGACCTTTGTTATAATAATGTAAACACAATGTAAAGATCAACCTTTGTGTGAAATCTTTAATAAAGGCTTTTACTGTGTATAGGTAAGTTTTCGACGGAGTTAGTTACTATTAATCAGTTAATTCAGAAAGATAGCGTCAGGTATGAAGTATGTTAACCCATACCATTTTCACTATACATACAGGACATAAATAACACTTATAGTCGCTTATTTATGTTTGGAATATGCTTGAATGTAGTTTACCGCTAGGCTCGAAGTGGTTAGCCACTCTCCTTTAAGTGGGTTTAGCCTCATACCGACCTGATACTTAAGGGTAAACTCATTTCCAATCCAGCGTTTTAATTCGCAGGGCTTAACAAATTTCTTCCAGTCATGGGTTCCTATTGGTAAGTAGCGCATTACGTATTCCGCTCCCACTATGGCAACAACATAACTTTTCAGCGTGCGGTTCAGCGTCGCCAAAATCAAGAGGCCACCCGGCTTAACCAAACTTGCGCACTCGCGCATAAGCTGCTGCTGGTCAGGCACGTGCTCAACAACTTCGGCGTTAATTACCACATCATATTGCCGACCTTCTTCTACTACCTCGCTTGAGAGTTTATGCTGATAGTCTACCTTTACTCCTGTATTTTGAGCATGGCGCCTTGCCACTTCTACGCTCACCGCACTGGCATCTATTCCCGTAACTTGAGCGCCTAATTTTGCTAGCGGTTCGCTTATTAGCCCACCGCCACTGCCAATATCTATCACTGATAAGGCGGAATAATCGGGAGGCAAGTTGCCCTGACCGAAATGATTTTCTATTTGTGCTTTTATAACGTTTAGTCTTGCCCGATTAAAATCCAGCGCGGTTTTGTATTTGCCTTCTGGGTCCCACCAAGAGTCAGCCAGCGCATCGAAGCGCGCAATCTCTTGTTCAGAAAAGTTACTGTCGCCTGTTTTTTTGCTTTTATCGAGCACGATTTTTTACCTTAAAACGTAGTTACCGTAGCGCTTATTGTTGACCCTTGTCGAGCAGGGTCATAAGGTGGATAGATAAGGTTCTATTCATCCTAAATTCGCTACTTGGCGATTTGAATAAGACATACCTATTAAACCATACGTTGTAAAAGAGGGTTCTGATTTTGGCGAACGCAAAAAATGTTTATGGACGCCCACTCCAGCTATGCTGTGGAAATACTGGATTTACGCGAGAAGGATTTTGCTATGTACCAGACGCTGATGTGGGTAATCACAGCGTATGCGCGGTTGTCACTGACGAATTTCTTCAATTTTCGCTACGACAAGGCAACGACCTCATCACGCCGTGGCCTAGTATGACATTTCCTGGCCTGTTAGCAGGCGACAGATGGTGTTTGTGTGCCGCTCGCTGGCTACAAGCCTATGAGGCAGGTGTAGCGCCGAAAGTACGCTTGGAAGCCACACATGAAAAAGCGTTAGACATTATTCCACTTTCACTGCTAGAAGAGTACGCGGCAGATTAATCTAAACCTGCCGCCTCGCCCTCGAATGCTTATATTCGCACTATTGCGCGAACATTGCTTGATTGAGCAGTGAAGCTCAATCTACTACTGAGGAGTACGAATTACCATAAGGCGAGTCTCAGACATATCTTCAATCGCATAGCGAATACCTTCGCGACCTAAGCCTGAGTCCTTCACGCCACCATAGGGCATGTTGTCCACCCGCCAGCTAGGTACATCTCCAATGACCACACCACCAACGTCAAGCACGTCCCATGCTTTGTGTGCTTTATATATATCGCGGGTAAACACACCTGCTTGAAGTCCGTAGCGGCTGTTATTTACTTCTTCAAGCGCTTCGTCATAGTCATCGAATGGCACCAGAATAGATAGAGGGCCAAACGCTTCTTCGGCACTGGCATCACAATCCTTTGGTACATTTTCCATTACCGTAGCCTCAAGCATGGCGCCGTCTCGCGTTCCGCCGCATAGAATGGTGGCACCTTTCTCTTTTGCTTCTTCAATCCAGCCGTGAAGGCGCTCTGCTTCGCCTTCTGAGATCATAGGGCCAATAAAGGTGTCTTCATTAGACGGGTCGCCAGACACTAACGCTTTCACTTTTTCCACATAGCGTGACTTAAACTCATCGTATATTTTGCTGTGCACTAAAAGGCGCTGAACACTTATACAACTTTGCCCTGATTGATAATAAGCACCGACAATTACCCGGTCGATGGCGTCTTCAATATCGGCATCTTCATCAACTACGCATGCGGCGTTACCGCCAAGCTCCAATACCACCGGCTTCTTTCTTGCTTTTGCTTTAAGCGCCCAGCCCACATCAGGTGAACCTGTGAAGCTAAGCAGCTTTAGTCTTTCATCAGTAGTGAATAAGTCAGCGCCGTCGCGGCTACAAGGTAGAATAGAAAATGCGCCTTTGGGTAAGTCAGTTTCAGCTAATACCTCGCCGATAATGAGCGCGCCAATAGGGGTTCGCGAGGCAGGCTTGAGTACAAAGGTACAGCCTGCTGCGATTGCAGGAGCCACCTTGTGCGCAGCCAAATTCAGAGGAAAATTAAACGGCGATATAAATGAACATGGACCTATAGGGACCTTCTTGGTCATGCCCTGATAACCTTTGGCGCGCGCCGAGATTTCTAAATTCACCACCTCGCCGTTAATACGCACTGATTCTTCTGCCGCTATTTTGAAGGTATCGATAAGGCGGCTGACTTCGCCCTTAGCGTCTTTAATTGGCTTACCAGCCTCTATACAAAGCGCTTGTGCCAACTCATCGGCTCTTTCGGTAAAGCGCTTCACACAGTGCTCTAGCACCGCTTGTCTTTCGAAAGGAGCCATGGCGGCCATCGCAGGCTGCGCTTCTTCTGCTGCAGCAATGGCCTTATCGATGGTATCCGCATCGGCCATCGCCACCTTGGTTGCTAACTCTCCGGTGTATTTATTAGTCACGTCCAAGTCGGTATTGGCATAATGTGGCTCACTCGCTAAATAATAGGGATAGCTTTCCTTCAACATTTTTTACTCCTTACCTTTCTGTTGCGTTTGGCTTAAAGCTTGGCGCTAAGCTCTTTAATCGTATGATTTAGTGTTTTGTCATTCATACTGTAATCAACTGGACAATCGATAATATGTACGCCTTTTGTGTTCAAACACTTATCAACTAAGTGAATAAGTACATCCGCGTCGTCAACTCTCCAGCCCTGTGCGCCGTAACTTTGTGCGTATTTAACAAAGTTGGGGTTGCCATAATCTAAACCAAACTCATCGAACTGCATGTTTGCTTGTTTCCACTTGATCATTCCGTACGCATCGTCGCGCAAGATGATCACCACAAGGTCAAGCTTAAGCCTAACGGCAGTCTCAATTTCTTGGCTATTCATCATAAAGCCGCCATCGCCGCATACGCTTACCACAGGGACATCAGGCTTCACTAGTTTGGCTGCTATAGCTGATGGCAAACCGGCTCCCATTGAAGCCAGTGCGTTATCTAAAAGCAGGGTATTCGGATGATATGCGGGGTAATTTCGGGCAAACCATATTTTATATACGCCGTTGTCTAACGTGACAATGCCGTTATCAGGCATAACTTTACGAATATCGCGTACAAGACGTTCTGGTAAGATAGGGAATCGATTGTCGTCTTCTGCTTCAGCACGGTGGTCTACATAGGCTTGATGCACATCTTTGTAGAAGTCGAGTTTCCAACTGTCTTGAGGAGTAATGCCTTCTTTTATTTGCCAGATGCTGTTAGCAATATCTCCAACGACTTCGAGTTGCGGGAAGTAAACAGGGTCTACGGCAGCCGAATCAAAGTTGACATGAATCACTTTTTTATCGTTGTGATGCATAAAGAACGGTGGCTTTTCTACCACATCGTGGCCTACGTTGATAATAAGATCGGCACGCTCTATTGCCCTGTGTACAAAGTCACCGTCAGACAGAGCAGTATTCCCTGCAAAGCGCGGGTCGCTTTCGTTTAGTACCCCTTTGCCCATTTGGGTTGTAACAAATGGAATGCAGGTTTTATCAACAAACTCCCTGAGCATTTTCGCTGTTAGCTTTCTGTTTGCTCCGGCGCCAATCAATAACAAAGGTGACTGGGCTTCTTCAATCATAGTAACCGCAGCAGCAATTGCTTTGTATTCGGCGATAGGTCGACGGGCCATGCTAGGTGTTAGTATTTGGGCACTGGTTTGTTCTGCGGCAATGTCTTCTGGCAGTTCAATGTGTACAGCGCCCGGGCGCTCTTCATGGGCTAGACGAAATGCCTCTCGCACAGTAGAAGGAATTCTATCGCCACTCACAATCTGGTTGGTGAATTTAGTGATCGGCCGCATCATGTCAACGATGTCGATAACTTGAAAGCGACCTTGTTTGCTGGTTTTGATCGGCTTTTGCCCGGTAATCATCAACATTGGCATAGCGCCAAGTTGAGCATAAGCCGCGGGAGTAACTAGATTAGTGGCCCCAGGTCCTAAGGTCGAAAGGCACACTCCCACTTTTCCGGTAAGCCTGCCGTAAGTAGCAGCCATAAAACCAGCACCTTGCTCGTGACGCGTCAGCACCAGTTTAATAGAGGACTCGCGCAACGACTCAAGTAAGTCGAGGTTTTCTTCACCTGGGATACCAAAGACGTATTCCACGCCTTCTGCTTCTAACGCTTTAACAAATAAATCGGACGCTTTCATGTGCTGCACGCTCCTTGTAATTTGAGCAGAAAATAAAGTTCTTATTAGTTGTGCTACGAAACAATGCTGCGAATGGGTTTACTGTGCGTAATAAAATGCCCGTTGCTAACGGGCATGTTAAAAAATAGTGTATAGGAGAGAAAAAGGAAGTCTAATCACTGATTATTATGCGCTTGTATGCGAGCAAAGAACCATCTTCGTTTTGTGACACACTAAATGTATATTCATTGTAGTCACTGCCAAACACTGTATCTTGCCCCAGCAACGTGTCTGGCTCACCCCGGTGACTGTAGTCGGGATGATTGGTACAAATGTCTTGGCAAAAGCTATCGGAATAGCGTAGATATTCGGGTAATTAAACCTAGGTTATTCAGCACTCCATTCGGATAGCGCCTTCTGTGTTACTTTATCTACCTCATGTTTATTTTCGCTTATCCACCAGCGCTCCATAATACGGACATTTTTCTGATTGGCTTTATAGAATATATCCACAATGTCGCCAACAAATGGAATAAAACCTAAGCCAAAGTCGATTGCTGAGTTTTTTACCATTTGAGCTATTAGCGCTTTGGGCATACCCAATGATTTTCCCAGCCAAACTATTCGAAGTGAAACGAAGAGCATCAGCGCGTCACCGGCTCCAGGGATAAGTCCCACGATTGAATCCAAGCCTATTCTTATTGGGATAAAAGGGAGCTTTACAGCAGTATCCAGCAAGTTCGCCAGTTTTTGCGCTTTAAGTAGTGCCTTTGGTGCTTTGCCTTCCACGACCTTATCTCCCTTTCAATATAATAAATGCGCCACCAAGGGTGATTTCCCTATTGGTTTTCCTCGAAACGTTTACTGTCAGCTTTTCAAACGCTACTTTTCAGCGCCTAACGCTCTTGCTAAGCCTGCGCGCAAACCGTTGTCCGACTGTACTGTCCACCCATGCAGGTTTTCTTGCACTATGTCAAAAAGCACGTCTATATGTTCTTTGTCACTGTTAAGTGCCGCGATGTATTCATAGCGCTCACCACCAGCTTCCATAAAGTACTCGCGATTCTCTTCACCAATTTCTTCAATAGTTTCCAAGCAATCGGCTGAGAAGCCAGGGCACATAACCTGAATGGATTTCACCCCTTTTTCAGGTAAAGACTTTAACGTTTCATCTGTATACGGTTTCAACCACTCTTCTCGACCAAAACGAGATTGGAAGGTTGTCATATATTCGTCGTGTGAAAGGCCAAGTTTCTCGGCAAGCAAGCGCGACGTTTTGTGGCACTCGCAGTGATAGGGGTCACCATTCATTAAATAGCGCTTAGGAATACCGTGGTAAGACAAAATAAGCTTGTCCGCCCTTCCATGGGTTTCCCAATGCGCTTTTACTTTGTTCGCCAGCGCGGTAATGAAATTATCGCGGTCGTGATAGTGATTCACGAAGCGAAGTTCTGGGAGCCAACGGCGAGAGGTGAAATCCTTAGCGATAGCATCAAATGTAGAGCCAGTTGTCGACGCGCTGTATTGAGGGTAAAGCGGTAAAACGACGAGTTTGCGTACGCCTTTTTCCAACATGGACTCGATGGTATCACCAATGGCGGGCTTGCCGTAGCGCATGGCAAAATCAACAATTACGTCATCGCCATATTGGGCTTTACAGCGTTCAGCAATAGCTGATGCTTGCGCTTTAGTAATAGCCATAAGTGGAGAGCCTTCTTCCGTCCATACGGTGGAATAAGCCTCTGCCGAGCGCTTGGGGCGAAAGTTTAGAATAATACCATTTAATACAAACCACCAAATCGCTTTAGGCACTTCCACAACCCGCGGGTCAGAAAGAAACTCTTTCAAATAAGGGCGTAACGCCTGCTTAGTTGGCGCTTCCGGTGTCCCCAAATTCGTTACCAGTACGCCAATTTTATCTGGTTGCCCGTGAGTAAAACCTTTGTTCGATTTGTATTTCATGTATTCATAGTCCGAGAAGTACTGCGCTATATCCGTATTATACTGAATTACCTTAGATTATGATCTGCTATAACGCCAAAAAAGTGCGATTGCGTTAATAGATTTTGGACATTAAAAAAGCGACAGGTGTTCGAAAATACTTTTCAAAAACACATGCCGCTTTCTTAGTTTGCTGCCGCATTATGCGTGAGGCAGCCCGTAAAGCTATCTATTTAAGGCTGATAGTAAGTCGCTGCGCCCGGGCCTACCGGCATACCGAGTAGGAACACCCAAATGTAGAACAAAATTGTCCAACCTACGATAAACACCATTGAGTAAGGCAGCATCATGGCAATGAGCGTGCCCATTCCCAAGTCTTTCTTGTACCTTGCAGCCATGGCCAAGATAAGTCCGAAATAGCTCATCATAGGTGCGATAACGTTTGTGACTGAATCACCAATACGGTATGCAGCTTGAATCACTTCAGGCGCGTAACCTATGAGCATGAGCATTGGCACAAAAATAGGTGCTGTTACCGCCCATTGCGCTGATGCACTCCCTAGCGACAGGTTCACTACACCACACATCAAAATGAACAGAATAAACACCGCTGGGCCATCTAACCCTGCCGCTTGTAACAACGCAGCACCTTTAACGGCTAATACTGTGCCTAGGTTTGTCCATTTGAAAAACGCAACAAACTGCGCAGCAAAGAACACTAGCGTAATGTAAAGACCCATTGCCCCCATGCTTTTAGACATGGCATCAATAACATCTTTGTCGTTCTTCATCGACTTGGTAACTTTACCGTAAACAAAGCCAGGAATAGCAAAGGTGATAAATATGAATGCAACAATGCCTTTAAGGAACGGAGAGCCCGCTACTTCACCTGTTTCTGGATGACGCAATATACCGTTTTCTGGCACTACCGTCAGCGCTAGTATCGCGCAAACAATAACAAACGATATACCTGCCCAACGCAGGCCTTTCTTTTCTAAATCCGTAGGCGCGTCCATTGATTGCTTGCCTAAATCTATGGAAGCATCAGCAGGGTCAAATTTACCGAGTCTCGGCTCAACAACCTTTTCGGTGACCAACGCGCCCATTGTGGCTACAACGAAGGTACTGATGAACATGAAGTACCAGTTTACTTCTGGACCTACCATATAGTCGGGGTCAATCATGTGAGCAGCGGCTTCCGTGATACCCGACAACAGTGGGTCGACAGTTCCAAGCAGTAGGTTGGCGCTATAGCCAGCCGATACACCTGCAAACGCGGCGGCCAGACCCGCTAACGGGTGACGACCTAACGAGTGGAAAATCATCGCTGCCAGTGGAATAAGTACCACGTAGCCAAGCTCTGATGCTGTGTTTGAAATGATACCTGCGAAGACGATAGCAAAGGTCACGGCACGTTTAGAGGCATTCATTACCAACGCGCGCATTGCTGCTGATAACAGGCCAGAATGTTCTGCTACCGATACACCAAGAAGCGCAACAAGTACGGTACCCAGTGGCGCAAAGCCTGTGAAATTGGTAACCAAGCCTGTCACTATTCGCTGCAAACCTTCTGCGCTCATCAGCGATATGACTTCAATCATACCGTCTTCTTCACGCCCCTTTGCACCTATTGGGCGAGGGTCAGCTACAGCAATGTCAAAGTAACCAAGTATCCCACTAAGTAACACAATGAAAAGTGAAAGCAGAGCGAACAGCGTTACTGGATGTGGGAGCAGGTTTCCTAACCATTCCACCGTGGTGAGAAATCGCGAGAATAACCCACCTTGTCCGCCCCTATCATCGGCAGACACTGTATTTGTATTTTCCGTTGTCAAAATCTTCCCTCTGTCGTTTATTGACGTCTACCACACCAAGG
>Ga0213831_1000656_pt1 | contig 17229 bp, 13 predicted proteins | sample SWATP12_FD_163421 | JGI IMG/M metagenome (GOLD analysis project Ga0213831, IMG submission 163421) | Coastal seawater microbial communities from Marineland, Florida, United States - SWA TP1 #2 | ecosystem: Environmental > Aquatic > Marine > Coastal | place: USA: Florida | collected 2016-08-06 | reverse complement strand
CTGTTACAAACCTTATTGGGTAGTAACAGTAATGCCATGTTGTTAATCGATGAGTGTGAAAGTCTGTTTGACCAAGCCGATACCCGATATACCAAAGAGCGGCTACAACGGTTTATTGAACACACCCAAGTGCCGTGCATCTGGATAACCAACTATATCGACTGGCTAGAGCCTAGCTACATTCGGCGGTTCAAGCTGGTGATGGAAGTCACCGCGCCGCCTGCATCGCAACTTGAATCCATTATCCAGACATCGAGTAAAGGCTTGCGTTTGTCCAAGACGTTCAAACATCAATGGGCAAAGACAAATAACCTCACGCCAGCGGTTATCGATAACGCCTGCCATGTTGCCCATTTGGTAAACCGCTCAGGGAATGATGCTGAAAAGACGGTAACCGAAGTGGCTGAAAACACCTTAATTGCATCTAGCCTGTTGGAGTCTGTACCGCAATACAAAGGTGAGATGACGTTTGATATGAGTCTGCTCAACATCAAAGGCCCCAAGTCGCGAATTCGTGATATCGATAATGCGATTAAATGCGATGCGCCTATTCGTGTTCTGCTTACCGGGCCACCCGGCACAGGTAAAACCGCACTGGCTCATCATCTTGCCGAGGTTCACGACAAGACAATTATCCGTGTCTCAGCATCGGATGTGCTCAGCAAATATGTTGGCGAAAGCGAGCAGCAGGTTTCTGAAATGTTCTATCGCGCCCATCGCGAACAGGCGATATTGCTTCTCGATGAAGTCGATAGTCTGTTAGCAAGCAGGCAGCACCTGACCGCTCAACACGATGTTCAATTAGTCAATGAGCTGCTGACGCAACTGGAGTGCAACACACAGCCCGTGTTTGCTGCCACCAATTACGCAGCCAAGTTAGACCATGCGGTGCTGAGACGCTTTGATATAAAGCTTGAATGCACGTACTTGTCAGTTAAACAACTGCATAAGCTGTACAAGCAAACGCTTGGCATACGCGCTCTCACGCAGTCTGAGGCCTCTACACTCAGTCAGCTTAAGCATATTACGCCAGGTGATTTGGCTATCGTTGCCAGACACATGCGTTTTAACCCCAAGACGGACCACCGCAAACAAGCACTCTCACTGCTTGTTGAGGAAAACCGTCGCAAACAACCTAAAACCCCAATCGGCTTTATAGCCAGCTAAACCAACCTAGAAGGTATACAACATGACTACATCCGTATTGAGTTCACTCAAGGTTATCGCTCGTCCTAAAATCGAGCCAAAACCACCGGTTCTCGGCAAACGTCTCAAGCTTATTGAAAAGCTAGAGCAACAAAAAGAGATGGCCGTTTGCATGATAGAGAACCGCCGTTTCGAAGCCTTTCGGGATAAGAAGGTCAAGAATCCCGAAACAGGCGAAGTCACTGTTCAACGTCGACCTACCACAGTTAGGCCTTGGTATTACGACAGCGACGACCACTACTATCTGGAAGTCAAAGTGAACAATAAGCCTATCGAGCTGCAAAAAGGCAAACCTGCCATTGATGTTGGTGATAAAGCCAAACTGCCTGAGGTAATCGAAACCATTATCAAAGCCACAGAGTCCGGCGAGCTGGATGAGTTTCTACTTAAACCTGCTGTGCAGAAGAAGACCAAATCATAAGGTCCGAGGCGCTTGGAGCAGGAACCTGAGTTTTAGGGCCTGCTCAAGCCCCAACTCTAATGCCTGATCCAAAAAGAATTCGATAGGCAATGCTCTGGCAAGTCGCTCTCTATTCAATTTGTCATTAAGCACTTCATTGAGAATGTTGTCGTGCCAACGCAAGCAAAATGACTGGCAGTCTTCACCGCTTACATGGTGATACTCAGGCTGGGATGCTTTCTGACGTTTGATTAAGGCTGCGCCGGGTTTAGCGACGAATTTTTCATAGGTGTAATACACCAATGAAGTCAATGCCGCATTGTTCTCATAGCCTCTGGAGAAGAGAACTGAATAGGCTGAGCCACTTTGTTCGTCGCTATTGTCTGCATAGAGTGTCATTTGAATTTCGTGGTATGGGTCGTCGAGTCCATCCAAAGCGTCTTCAAATAAGCTCCTCACTGCAATATCGATTTCAATTGGTAGGTAAGAAAAATCAATTATCACGGGTAAACAATCCCATTGTTGGTTTACCCATAAATTAGTGTTCCCAGCACAAATTCAGCGCCCATAGCGCACACCAACCTAAGTTACATCAAAGGAAAAACTATGCGTATTCATTACGATGGACTGGCTTTGCCTGTCTCAACCAAATTTGCTCATGCACTTCAGACGCTGTTAAATGAAAAACAGATAGACTCTGAGTCTGTCACCATTAACTTTCGTGACCCAACCTATTCGCCGGAGACAGGCGGTTTCCATCCTGTTGAAATAAGGCTCGAACGGCAAAGTAACAAATGGCACTTTTTCTACATCACCGACTTTGCCTATGTAGGCAGCGGTCCTTATGCGGAACTAACGAAAGAACTCGACTTTGATTTCCAGTCCGGTGTCTTTCAGAACTTATTCGGCCTATTTCCTATCGAACAGGCAACAGACATGTATCTGATATGGGAAGGTAACTTTCTATATTATTGGTTTGAGTTGTCGGTATATGAGGTTAGTGTATCTACATAGGCAAAATCGAACATGTGGGGAGAGTTTCGATACTCTTCTCATTTAAATAAATGGTAGCTTTTTCATGGACTTTCAAAAGCAAAAAGAACATCAACATCAACGCGAAAAAATGGATGAGGTAAGAAGACACAGAAAGCTTCCAGAAAGCCGTGCGCACAAGATAAACCGTTTATCAAAAGACCCTGTCGCGGTAGACGCTGCAAATCAAAAAGTTCTAAACGTTAATAAAGCTGCTCAAAAGCTATTTCGTGCAATTGAAGATTTGTCCAATGATAAAGACGTATGGCCATTAGGTTTTGAGCAAACAGCAGACTTGTTCGAATCGAAAGTTAATATACCAAACGCGGTAGGAAAAAAGTTGCTCGGTTTGGCTCGACTCCGAAATGAGCTTGGTGACCGATGGCTAATTGATGACTACAAGGCATTAGAGTTACTTGCGCAACTAGGTCACGAAGATTTGAGAAACACAACGCTAAGAATTATCCATGAAAGAGACCAAGAGCCAACACTTGATAGGATAATAAAAACAATAAAGGAAATTCACGTCAAAGGGCTAACACAGCTCAGAATACCGAAAACCACTTTGGATAAGTTTATTCATAACAAATATGTAAAACTGACTCGACCAACGGAGGAAGATCGCCTTGTTCTCGGTAGTGATCTAAATATAAATCAGCAGTTTGAGGATTTGGTTTCACCCATGTCAGAGGATACGCCCGGGCCTAAAGGATTTGAATGGATAGAGCCAAAAGAGAAAGTGAGTTCAGAAAAGACAAAGCCAAAAGCAAAACGTCGTTTACGAAAACGGAAAACCTAATAAAATCCTATCTAATCGCATTAATCAAAACTGTAAATAGAAGTTAAGCAAACGATTTACAGAGAAAATTAATGTCTATCCAATCTATTGCAAATGCACCTGCCTATATCATATATGTCGGGCGTTGCCCCGGTGTTTATAACAACTGGATTGATGTCGAAAAACAGATTAAAGACTTTCCGCTTGCGTGGTATCGACCGTTTAACAGCCTGAAAGAAGCGAGCAATACCTATAGGATTTGGCGACGAAGTCAAATGCTGCCAATTAGGCAATTGCTGACTAACGATGCAAGTTGCTCCTCTTCGTCACTTAATAATAAGCGGAAAGTAAAAAAGAACCGGAAAGCATGTATACAATGGTGTGCAGAAATAAATAAGAATCACTCTGTCGAATTGGTTCGCGCTGTCGTTGCAATTGCTAAGAAATCTGCTGAACCACTCACCGTCTGCTCTTTAAACCACGCCTTCGAATATTTCCAAGAGCGACCGCCTTGGGACTAAATAGCGATATTAATTTAGATAAGTTACTACGTGTTTTCTTTACAACCGTCTCAAAATAAACCACACTAGACCAAAGTATAGAAACGTAAACAGGGACGATGCTCGACTCTATCAGCTTTGCTCAAAAACAACGCCTTGCCTATATCGACTTTTGCCTGTTGTTCAAAGGTGCGATTTACCGTCAGGACTTAATTAATCGTTTTCAGGTTGGCTTGTCGGCAGGTTCACGCGACTTCAGCATTTACAAAGAACTTGCGCCGGATAACCTTTCTTACGATTCGCGAGAAAAACGATACTTCCAGACACCTCAGTTCAAACCTGTGTTTGAACACGACGCAAGGCGCACCCTAACCAAACTCGCAAACGATATCTCCGATGGGTTTGATGCAATAGGCGATATCCATTTCCCAGTAGAAGCCCCGTCCAGCCTGAATGTACCTGACATCTTTATTGTTGCGCGCCTTGTTCAGGCCATTCTTAATAACAAAGCGGTTAGTGTTATCTATACGTCACTTTCTAGCGGTTCGAATGCCAGAGAACTTGTACCGCACTCTATAGTAGACAATGGCCTACGCTGGCACGTTCGCGCCTTTGACCGAAAGAGTCAAAGCTTCCGCGATTTCGTGTTAACGCGCATTAGCAAAGTAACAATCAAAGACACGCCTAATGAGAAAGAGAGCGCCCAGGCAGATACCGAATGGCAGCGACTTATTCCGCTTCAACTCGTGCCACATCCAAAAAACGTTGAGCATCCAACCGCGATAGAAATGGATTACGGCATGGAGAACAAGCAACTGTTTATCGAAGTGCGAGCGGCAATGGCTGGTTACCTGTTAAGACGGTGGAATGTTGACTGTACCGAGCGCGGCACTCTGAAAGGTGCAGAGTACCAACTTTGGTTGCAAAATCGGTTTACGCTAAACAACGTGCAAAACTTGGCGATTGCACCGGGGTATGAAGCTAAAGACAGTGGAAGTGGAGGTAGTAAGTGATCCTCCATTGCACCAAGAAACTTTACGCCAAGTTGCCTGAAAAAGTGAAAGTGGCAGAACAAACTGCGACTGCTATAGGCATTCAAGCGCAGTGGCTCAACTGGCATGCAAACCTTATCACTATTCAGCGTAGGCAATGTATCATCGCAGTGCATGATGCGACACGTTACACGCTGTTTATTCCGTGTCTAACCAAGAAAGGCTTCGCAAACCTCGATTGGCATTTTAACGACGTGTTTATTAACACCTTGCTGAAAAGCGATGTGCCGCCTGAGATCGTTAATGCTGCTGCGACGAACTACCAACCACTTTCGTTCGATACAACCTGTAATCGTTCGGTACAAGGTACGATGAATCAGGTGGCTCAGGAAATAGACTACGGGTTGTATTACAAGAGCATGGCGGTAGCAGATATTAGCCCGTACCGATACAGCGCAGATCTAAGCCACAGGCCTTGCTGCGTAAAAGGTAAGAAAGATTACATATGGCCAGATAGAGAAATGAGAAACCTAATATCAAGGTTAACAGCTAGCTCAGAAAAGAATACTCAAGGTTTGATGCTGCATTAGAAAGATTAATAAGAGGTGATGACTAATGTCGCACCTGAGTAAATAAAAATAGACAAGATTAAAAATTGGAAGACTAAAAATATGACTAGCATACAACAACGTGCCGAACTTCAACGCCAAATATGGGCAATTGCCAACGATGTTCGAGGTTCAGTAGATGGCTGGGATTTTAAGCAGTATGTACTGGGAACGCTTTTCTATCGCTTTATTAGTGAGAACTTTGTCAATTACATCACAGGTGGTGACGAGAGCGTTAACTATGCAGCCATGCCTGACGATGATGAAAATATTCTTGCTGCAAAAGATGATGCCGTTCGCACTAAAGGATATTTTATCCTTCCTAGTCAATTGTTCAGTAATGTGGCAGCCAATGCGCACAAGAACGAAAATTTAAATACCGACTTAGCTGCTATTTTCTCTGCAATCGAAAACTCAGCCAATGGCTATGATTCAGAAAAAGACATCAAAGGCTTGTTTGCGGATTTTGATACCACCAGTAATCGTCTGGGTAATACGGTAGAGGCAAAAAACAAACGCCTTGCTGCTGTGTTGAAAGGTGTGGCAGGTTTAACCTTCGGTAATTTTGAAGACAACCAAATTGATTTATTCGGTGATGCTTACGAGTTCCTTATTTCTAACTACGCGGCAAATGCGGGTAAGTCCGGTGGCGAATTTTTCACGCCTCAGCACGTCTCAAAATTGATCGCGCAGCTGGCCATGCACGGCCAAACCAGTGTGAATAAAATCTATGACCCTGCGGCAGGTTCGGGCTCGTTGCTCTTACAAGCCAAGAAACACTTCGATGCGCATATCATTGAAGATGGTTTTTTTGGGCAAGAGCTCAACCACACCACATACAACTTAGCGCGAATGAATATGTTTTTACACAACATTAACTACGACAAGTTTAATATTCAGTTAGGTGATACCTTAACTGAACCACACTTTTTAGACGACAAACCGTTTGATGCCATTGTTTCAAACCCGCCTTATTCAGTGAAATGGATTGGTAGTGACGACCCAACCTTGATCAACGATGACCGTTTTGCGCCCGCAGGTGTGCTTGCGCCCAAATCAAAAGCTGACTTTGCCTTTGTGCTGCATGCACTAAGCTACCTATCAAGCAAAGGCCGTGCGGCTATTGTGTGCTTCCCCGGTATTTTTTACCGTAGTGGTGCTGAGCAAAAAATTCGCCAATACCTAGTAGATAACAACTACGTTGAAACCGTGATTTCACTGGCGCCAAATTTGTTCTTTGGTACCACAATTGCTGTGAACATTCTAGTGCTGTCTAAACACAAACCCGACACTACTATCCAGTTTATTGACGCCAGCGGCGAAGCATATTTCAAAAAGGAAACTAATAGTAATGTGCTTACTGAACAACATATTGAAGAAATTATGAAAGTGTTTGCAAGCAAGAACAATATCGAACATTTTGCCCAGTCCGTTGAGCTAGATGTAATTGCAGTAAATGACTATAACTTGTCTGTCAGCAATTATGTCAAACCGCAAGATAAGCGCGAAGTGGTAGACATCGCCAAACTAAATGAAGAATTAAAACGTGCAGTTGAAAAGATCAATCAATTACGCAAAGAAATAATGTTGATAATTGAAGAAATAGAGGAGCATGAAGGGAGGACGAAGCTGGAAGATAAAAAAGTTGATTGGGTACCTCTAGGAGAACTAGCAAAAAACCTTGATTCGTTGAGAAGGCCTATTACCAGTGGCCTACGTGAGGCTGGTGATATACCTTATTATGGAGCCTCTGGAGTTGTGGATTATGTTAAGGATTACATCTTTGATGGTGACTTTTTGCTGGTCTCTGAAGACGGAGCTAATTTGTTGGCAAGGAATACACCTATTGCGTTTAGTATCAGTGGGAAGAGTTGGGTAAACAACCATGCTCATATATTACAGTTTGATACTTATGTTGATAGGAGATATGTAGAATTTTATTTGAATAGTATTGATTTAACTCCCTATATATCTGGCGCAGCTCAACCAAAATTAAATAAAAAGAATTTAAATAGTATTAAAATTCCTAATCCTCCCGATTCAGAAAAGTCTAGGATAGTTTCAATACTAGACAAGTTTGATAGGTTGTCGAGTATTAATTCCGAAGGGTTGCCGAGAGAAATTGAATTAAGACAAAAACAATATGAGTATTATCGTGACTTACTTTTCAATTTTACAAAACCTAATGAGGCGTCGTATAAATGAGTGAAACGCTAACGGACATAGCAAAAAAACTAAAAGGTTTCGATAAGAAGGTTCAATTGATTTATGCCTTCAACGGCACAGGTAAGACGCGACTCTCTCGAGCTTTTAAGGAGGAAATAGCACCTTCTACACAAGACGATGAAATTGACGGAGACGTTGATAAATCTCGTGATAGGTTCTTGTATTACAATGCTTTTACGGAAGACCTCTTTTATTGGGATAATGATTTAAAAGAAGATTTGAGACCAAAGTTGAAAATACAACCGAATACTTTCACAGGTTGGTTAATAGAGTTGTTGAAAGAGTTGGGCGAAGACGGAAATATCGCTACAAACTTTCAACGTTATACAGGTAGCAAAGCTACTCCAATATTTAATGAAGAATACGAAACTACGTTTAATCAAAATGAAGTGACAATACCTTCTTTTTCTGAGATCACTTTTCAAGTGGCCGCAAGTAAGCCTGTTGATTATGAGGTTCTTGTCAAAGCGAATGAGGCTTTTGAAAATGTAGTGCAGGGTAAATACGAAGTAATAAAAATTTCCAAAGGAGAGGAAAGTAATTTTGTTTGGAGTGTTATGTACACTCTTTTACAACAAGTTGTTTCTACACTTAATGAAAAAGATCCTACTAATAGAATTACATCAAAGTTTGATGCATTAGAATACGTATTTATTGATGATCCAGTGAGTTCCTTAGATGACAGTCATTTAATTGAGCTAGCGGTTGATTTAGCCGCCTTGATCAAATCGAGCACGTCAGATCTGAAATTTATTATAACAACACATAGCCCCCTATTTTATAATGTACTCACTAACGAACTTAATAACAAATCATATCAAAAGCAAGCGGACGGTTCTTTTGATTCAATTTACAAACCGAATAGAGACTTCAAAAAATATAGATTAGAGAAGCAGGCAGACGGTGATTTTGAACTGCTAGACCAACGCACCGACTCTCCATTTTCTTATCACTTATTTCTACTTCACGAGCTACAAGAAGCCATTAAAGACAGAAAAGTTAGAAAGTATCATTTTAGCTTTCTACGAAACATTCTAGAAAAAATGGCAACGTTTTTAGGTTACAACTACTGGTCTGCACTTCTTCAAAAATCTTCAGATGGAAAGCCAGATCCATTTGCTAACAGAATACTCAATTTATCCAGTCATTCGGCACATGCAGGTGATGAAGTCGCCGATTTAGAAGAGAAGGACAAGGATGATCTAGAAGCTTTAGTTAATTACTTAATTAGAACCTATGGCTTTAATAAACAGGAAGTACAATGACCCATTACAAAGCAATCGCGGAATCTAAAAATTTCATTGTTCTGGATAGATATACAAAAACATGGCAGATAGCTGAAAGTTATCAAAGCGAAGCCGATCTAGAACGCGAGCTTATTCAGGATTTAGCGAGCCAAGGTTACGAATACTTGCCTGAATTAGTTACTCCTGATGCAATGATGGCGAATGTGCGCAAGCAACTACAAGCCTTGAATAAAGTGGAGTTTACTGATGCTGAGTGGATTCGCTTTTGCGAGCAATATCTGAACACACCAAGTGACAATATTCTCGATAAGACCCGCAAGGTACACAGTGACTATATCTACGATTTTGTCTTTGATGATGGCCACATAGAAAACATTTACCTATTCGACAAGAAGACCATTGCTCGCAACAAAGTGCAGGTTATTAAACAGTTTGAACAAACGGGAACCCATGCAAATCGTTACGATGTGACGATTTTGGTCAATGGTTTGCCTTTGGTACAAATTGAACTGAAAAAGCGTGGTGTTGCGATTCGCGAAGCGTTTAATCAAATACATCGTTACAGCAAAGAGAGTTTCAATGCCGAGAACTCGTTGTACAAATTCTTACAGCTTTTCGTGATCTCTAATGGTACCGACACGCGCTATTTTGCCAATACGACCAAGCGCGACAAGAACAGCTTCGACTTTACGATGAACTGGGCAAAATCTGACAATACGCTGATCAAGGATTTAAAAGACTTTACTGCTACTTTTTTCCAGAAAGAGACGTTGCTCGAAGTGATCTTGCGGTACTCGGTGTTTGACGTCAGCAATACCTTGCTAGTGATGCGCCCTTACCAGATTGCCGCTACAGAGCGCATTCTATGGAAGATAAAGAGTGCCTTTAATGGTAAAAATTGGAGTAACACTGAAAGCGGTGGCTATATTTGGCACACTACAGGTTCAGGTAAAACGCTCACTAGCTTTAAAGCTGCGCGATTAGCAACAGATCTTGATGGTATCGATAAAGTATTCTTTGTTGTAGACAGAAAAGACCTCGATTACCAGACCATGAAGGAATATCAGAGGTTCTCGCCTGATAGTGTGAACGGCTCAGACAGTACCGCAGGGCTTAAGAGTAACCTGGGTAAAGACGATAACAAGATTGTTGTTACCACAATCCAGAAGCTCAACAACTTAATCAAAAGCGAAAGCGATTTACCTATCTACAACAAGCAAGTCGTTTTTATTTTTGATGAGTGTCACCGAAGTCAATTCGGTGAAGCACAGAAAAATCTGAAGAGAAAATTCAAAAAGTACTACCAGTTTGGTTTTACGGGTACGCCAATTTTCCCAGAAAACGCATTGGGAGCTGAAACTACAGGTAGCGTATTCGGTCAGCAGTTGCACACTTATGTGATCACCGATGCTATTCGTGATGAGAAAGTACTGAAGTTCAAAGTGGACTATAACGATGTTCGCCCGCAATTTAAGAGCATTGAAACTGAGCAGGATGATAGGAAGCTCAGTGCCGCAGAGAACAAACAAGCGTTTTTACATCCGATGCGGATTCGTGAAATCTCGCAGTATATTCTGAGCCATTTTAACCAAAAAACGCATCGAGCCTATTCTGGTGCGAAAGGGTTTAACGCCATGTTTGCGGTAAGTAGTGTTGATGCAGCTAAAGCGTACTATGAAACCTTCAAAACATTGCAGGCCGAGGCTGAAAATGGACCCACGAATAAACCGCTGCGCATTGCGACTATCTTCTCATTTGCAGCCAATGAAGAGCAGGATGCCATTGGTGACATTTTAGATGAAAGCTTTGAAGTCAGTGCCATGAACAGCAGTGCGAAAGAATTCTTGAGCGCCGCAATCACTGACTACAACGCCATGTTTAAATCTAACTATGGCGTGGATAGTAATGGTTTTCAGAACTACTATCGTGATCTTGCCCAGCGAGTGAAGAATCAAGAAGTAGATCTGCTCATAGTGGTGGGGATGTTTTTAACGGGCTTTGATGCACCGACTCTCAACACCTTGTTTGTTGATAAGAATTTGCGCTATCACGGCTTAATGCAGGCGTTTTCTCGTACCAACCGTATTTATGATGCGACCAAGACCTTTGGCAATATTGTCACTTTCCGTGATTTGGAGCAGGCAACGATTGATGCTATCACCTTGTTTGGTGACAAAAACACCAAGAATGTTGTGCTAGAGAAGAGTTACAAAGAATATATGGAAGGCTTTAACGATATTGCTACAGGCCAAGCGCGTCGTGGATTTGTCGATATTGTTAAAGAGCTGCAAGAACGCTTTCCGAACCCAGAAAACATTGAGAAAGAACAAGATAAGAAAGAATTTGCGAAGCTCTTTGGTGAATACTTAAAAGCAGAAAATATCTTACAAAACTACGATGAGTTTGCTGGATTAAAAGCACTGCAAAGCCTAGATACCAGTGATGAAAAAGCTGTTGAAGAATTTAAGTCAAAGTACTACTTAGACGATTCTGATATCGAGAAAATGCAAACCATCAACATGCCTAGCGAGCGTGCTATTCAAGATTATCGTTCCACATATAACGACACACGTGACTGGTTGCGTCGGGAAAAAGATGGTCAGGACAAAGATAAGTCAACGGTAGACTGGGATGATGTCGTTTTTGAGGTTGATCTGCTTAAATCGCAAGAAATTAATCTCGATTATATTCTTGAATTAATTTTTGAGCACAATAAGAAGAACAAGAGTAAAGAAGGCTTGATTGAAGAGGTCCGCCGAATGATACGCGGTAGTCTTGGCAATCGAGCAAAAGAAAGCCTAGTAGTGGACTTTATCAATCAGACAAACCTTGATGAGATCAGCGACAAAGCCAGCATTATCGACGCATTCTTCAAGTTTGCTCAAGCGGAACAGAAACGCGAAGCTGATGCGATTATTGCCTCTGAAAAGTTGAATGAGCAAGCTGCAAAACGCTATATCGCCTCATCACTTAAGCGAGAGTATGCCTCTGAAAATGGCACGGCACTCAATGACGCATTACCAAAGCTAAGTCCATTGAACCCGCAGTACCGCACGCAGAAACAAACGGTGTTTCAGAAAATCGCAGCGTTTGTTGAGAAGTTCAAAGGAGTGGGTGGGCAAATTTAGTCATTCAGTTTCATCAAATCAGCAATCTTTGCTCCCGAGCCACTGAGAGGCTCGGAAATAGCAAGCTAGTCTACAGCTGAATTTAGTTGCTGTTAATGAATAATGAAGACAATAAGATTTGATAGGATAAAAGTCAAAAATAGCTCCATTTTAATGCAGCCTAAAGGCAGCAAAATTCCTAAAGGTATTAACCAAAATAGCTCAGTGTTAACAACTCTTAACAGCAACTATCTTGGTATTACTGTTTTATTCAAAGATGGTTTCTAACATCAATTATTAAGCTTTTTTCAAAATCAGTGAAGCGATCGTCTTGAACTTGATAACCCTTTAGTTGAGATATTGCTAAGTCAATATCCGTTGAAAAATTAATAATAGAATCTAGTTTTTCACCAATCTGTAAAGGGAGTCCGAACTCTTCGAATGCTATTAAAGATGGTTTCCTAAATAATGTTTCCACATTAGTCGCGAATACTGAGTAGTCACCACATTTACCGTAATGTGAATTAAAAACATATCTTTGAATACTATCTAGTACCATCAGTAATCTCGGAAACGTATAGCTTGCCCAATTCCTATCAAAGTCCAAAATTCTCTCAACTGCTTCATTCGGGTCTTTAGCTGAATATTCTCCCGGCAGCAGTTCGTCTTGAACCCTGCCTTTTATATCAGGTTTTTGGAAGAGCGAAAAAAGTTTCCATGTTAACTGTTTGTAGCTGAATATTCCCGCCTTGCCATTTGAGACGAAGTGTTCCCAGATCAGCTTGCAGCAAATCTCTAGTTCATTATATTTTGGCATGCCGGTCCAAAGCATAAGGTCAGTTTCCTGCTCGTTCAAAGCTAATAGACTTTGTGACAAAGAAATTTGATCTCTTGGATGTACATTTGAATTTTGCTTTATTAGTTCTACAGGGATTTCACTTTGCTGAAAATATTCGTTCAGACGAGACTTGGAATTCTCTTTTAAATCAGTTTCGTCAAGTTGGATTAATAGACTATCAGGAACTTCATCTCCTTGAGAATAAAATGGAAAATCGACGTATGGGAGCTCTTCTTGTGGCGGTGCATTAAATATGTAAACGTGACCGATAAAATGTTTGAACATTCGCCCGCCTCGGCCTTTTATGTTATTAAAAGTGAAATAATCGTATTTCTTCGTGCCGATTTTGTGGTCAAAAATAACAATATTCTTCGCAGAAGTATTAACTCCTTCTATTAGAGTTGAAGTGCATACCAATATCTTTACTTTATTCTCATTAAAAAGCTTTATTGAAAGCTGTGATAAAGCTCTGGGCAAGCGTCCGTGATGTAAGGCAATTCCCTCATTCAAGGCTTTAGGGAAGATCCAGCTCTCATGGAAGTGATTGCCTATCCAATCACTTGCATCTTCTAAACCCGAGTCTTTGAGATTAAGGTCGAGTGCTAATAGTTGTTCGGCAACATCGTTTACTCTTTTCGGAGATCTACAATATACAAGAGTTTGACCTTCCAAGCCCGACACTAGATTCAATAGAGCTTCGTATTCATTGTCTTCGGCTTTAATAAACTCAACTTCACTCACAACGGTTGAAAACTGAGTATTATAAAATACGCACTTTAGATCACGGTCCAAATTGTCAGGTATATGCTGAATGTTTGGGCCTAAGAGATAGAACTGACCTCCCATTTTGTGAAGCTTGTAAAAAGCCTGGTTTAACGCAACAGTTCTTTCTTCGTCTCTGTCCAAAGCTCCTATCTTATAAAACTCATCTATTACAAAAAAATCAATATTTGGTAAGTTGTCAAAAGCTATAAGCCGCTCTGCGGTAAGGATAAATATGTTTCTGTTTGACGGTTCTTGGCTAACCTGCGTAATAAGTTTATATAAGCCAGAAAATCTTGAGAGCCTTCTCCTTGTTTCGTCAATCAGTGCGATTGTTGGAACAATGATCGCAATGTTTTTATATCTATTGAGTTCAATAATAGAGTCAACAAGTTTGCTTTTACCAAAGCTTGTAGGTGCACTAAGTATTACGCTTTGGCCAGCGACTAGCTTATGGTAAACCTCTGCTTGAGCTCGATGAAAAACAATTTCTCCATCATCGTTAAGTGGTTTGAAAAACTCGTAAGCGACGCTATCTTTCAACCCTAATCTGGATTCATCGATATAAGGCATTAAACCTACTTCTCTCGCAAGGCTGTCCAAAATATCGATGTACTCGTTAAGATAATTTCTTTTATCAAGCAGCCTTAATACAAGCTCCCTTGATGATGGGTGATTACTATCGCTATTTACCGCATCCGAAACTTTTTTTAAGAGATTAAACTTTTCGGTAGATTCATCGTTCAAATTTTTAATGGATGCAATTGCTTCAGATACGTTCATATTGCTTGCCATATTTTCAGTTTTTGATCTAGCTTCTGGATTAAGCCAGCTTTATCTTTTATCGGTACGAGGAACAGATGAATCGCTATATTTTTAGGAAGGTCCTTGTTTGTAAACTTCTTATAGTTTGCTGTTATTTCCTCTTGAAAAGCATTTTGATAATCTTCTGAACACTGGGTATGGCTCAGTACGGTTTGGCTTTCATATGTTAGTAATACAGGTATTACTGCTTTACTAAACACTTCATCTAAACTCGTATTGTGGTGTAAAATCTTTTTGAGTTTTTCCGCGTAGGGCCAATTATCGTCGATTTTTCCCTTTATCAACAAAAACTCGTCTCGTAAATAGTCCTTTTCTAAGTGTGCATGCAACTCTTCAACCACGTCTCTAATTGCACTATCAAGATTTTTATAGAACTTAACTTCCCCGAGCCATAACTCTAGCTCATCTGCATTAGGCACCACATGCACCGCGTCGAAACCTTTCACAGTCTCGTTTAGTGCTGACTTATAGTAGATTTTTGAGATTGCGGGAATCGAGCCAAAAGCTTGACGAACAGCAGCATGTAACAGAACTTCCCCAAACTCCCCTCTTTTCTCAAACTTTCCAGACTTGTATAGCTTCCTAACGGCTTCTCTCATCATTGAAACCATATTACTTACATCTAAATTACTGATTTCTTCAAAAGTAAGACAAAATTCAGGAAGCCATTCCATGAGGTGATCGACTAACGCATCTTCTCGCCACAAACCTAGCTCATAACCTACGCATAAACCAATAAGAGTGGGGTCCCAGTCGAGGTTACTGACCCTGACTTCAAAAAAAGGTGCTGGGGCTTGCATCGAATTAACTTACTCCCTTAAATCACTCTAAAGCTGCTTAGACTAATATGACTTTGATATGGCCTCTATACACTAGATTATCAAACCTTTACTAATGTCTATTGCTTAGAATTTATAATCCCATACCACAACTACAAATTTATATACAAGTATGATTAAGATATTGAAAATAAATTCAATATTCTATGCTAGTTTATCGACAATATTATGAATTTTGCAAAGAGCTTTCAAAAGCGCAAAAATCAGCTCTTAAATACACCCACGTTCTCTGTACTCTTTTGCCCATTCTTTAAACCGTTTCTCGTCACGTTCCATACTTCTTTCTTGTCGAGCTAATGTTTTTTTCGACTTAGGTTTCGGTTTCTCTTCGTCAAAAGTAACACCAGATAAAGCATCTGCAAACATTTCAGGTTTAACATGGCTGTAATGCTGCTCAATCATGGCTGCACTTGTACCGCACTGACGCGCGATAACGTCCATGCTGGTTCCGGCTAGTAGCTGCCAAGTGATATATGTATGTCTCAGTGAATAAAGCGTTCTAGGTCCTCTGGGCGAATCTTTTAGTCCAGAACTTTGTAGTGCTTTCTCAAATGCTTTGCCCAGTTGTGGCGTAGCTTCACCGTTTGCCAGTAAGAATATTTTTTGGTTTGGCGTGCGCAACGGAAAACGTTCACGAAGTCGAATTAGTGCGCCTATGACATCCCGCTTGCAGACCACTTTTCGCGTACCTGTATACTTTGTGGTTTTGCCTTTGGTTACATTGATGAAAAACTGGGCCTTGGCACCTTGAGTTTTAATCTCTATGTCTTTCCACGTTATATTTTCCATCTCAGTACCGGGTCTGATACCGGTATTAACAGCTATTTCGCAGTAGTCATAAAGTAGCTCTCGAATCTGTCTGGTTTTTTCACTGTGGGCGTTTCGTTCGCCTTCGTAGATTTCTTCAAGTACTGCTTCGTATTCTTCTTCTGAGAAAGCAGCACGGCGTGTACCGGCTTCACCTTTTGACGACAGCACTGGAACTTGAGCTGCTATCATCCATTTCTGTTCAATAGCTTCCTTGAATACAAGATTCAATGCCGAATTATGAGTTTGAAGAGTAGATGAAGCTGGCGGCTTACTCATTTTCCTTTTACGCCATTCAACGAATTTCGTTATGGCTTCTTGGTCTATAGAAGTGACAAACGTGCGAGCGAAGTAGGGGATGTGATAGTTTTCTAATGCTCGGATATAGTCTTTGTAAGTGCGCTTCCCACCACCATGTTCAAGCTGCTCTTCGAGCTTTTCGATGACACGGTCAGCAACATCTTTAAACCGTTTGCTCTGTACGAGACTGTTGTTTTCATGTCTTATTTGATGGTCAAGAAAGATACGATGTGCCATAGCAATGGCCTCGTCCTTGTCTTTCTTCTTGGTTGACTTACACAACCATTTTTTATGATTTGTCAGTATAAAACGCGCATACCAACGTTCACTGTTATCCTGCTTGAAGATATACAGTTCGTCGTTTATGTCATGTCTTTCGATTAGCTTTGCCATGCACATAGTAGATCATGAAATGCCAGCTTATGCAAAGAATTTGCAAAGAAAATAAAAATTTAAATAAAACAGTTAATTAAAGCCTTGGATTACATTGAAAATCCGCGTGTCCCTGGTTCGATCCCGGGTCGAGGCACCATTATTTAGAAAGCCCTGCATGAAAATGCGGGGCTTTTTTGATCTCGGCGGTTGAAAAACACAGGCACACGCTAACGTGCCCCTGCGGCTGCGCCGCGCGTTGTAATCCCGGAGCGAGGCACCATTATTCAGAAAGCCCTGCATGAAAATGCGGGGCTTTTTGTTTTAGCAGTCTAACTTTATTTTACTGTGAGTAAGTTTGAAGTTTCGGTAATTGAATATGTGTATAAA
>Ga0213831_1000655_pt1 | contig 17271 bp, 12 predicted proteins | sample SWATP12_FD_163421 | JGI IMG/M metagenome (GOLD analysis project Ga0213831, IMG submission 163421) | Coastal seawater microbial communities from Marineland, Florida, United States - SWA TP1 #2 | ecosystem: Environmental > Aquatic > Marine > Coastal | place: USA: Florida | collected 2016-08-06 | reverse complement strand
ATTATCAACTTAATTCAAACTATGTTTATAGAGAATGCTGGACGGATCCCCAAATCAATTGAGCAATTGCAAGCTCAAGTCGAACATCACATATTACCGATAAAACGGGAACGCGCATATCCGAGATACATTAAACCAAAACCCAGTAAATATCCCAATAAAAAACGCCAGTCAGCTGTTAACTGACTGGCATTAAGCTAAATGCTCGTTTTTTTGTGTCCTATAGATCAATTGCTTATGTCGATAGCAATTACCGCGTTGGCAGTTCAATACCTTTAAACAGTTCATCTATTTCCGCGTTGTTTTTCAGCAATATTGCTCGCGTGACTAAATCTCTATTTAAGTGTGGAGCAAAGCGTTCAATGAAATCAAACATATAACCACGTAAGAATGTTCCACGTCTAAAGCCAATTTTGGTTGTGCTCGCTTTAAATAAGTGACTTGCATCAATAGTAACCAAGTCACTATCAAGCTTAGGATCCATCGCCATTGTCGCAATAACACCAATTCCTACACCTAAGCGAACATATGTTTTGATTACATCGGCATCAGTCGCTGTAAACGCAATTTTAGGTTCTACCCCTGCACTGCTAAATGCACTGTCGAGTTCTGAACGGCCCGTAAATCCAAATACATAGGTCACCAAAGAATATTTCGCGATGTCTTCAATCGTAATGTCAGATTTTCGAGCTAATGGATGATCAGAACGAACGATAATACTACGATTCCAGTGATAGCAAGGCAGCATGATTAGATCGTTATACAAATGAAATGATTCAGTTGCTATAGCAAAATCTGCATCGCCTTTAGTTGCAGCATCGCTAATCTGTGCAGGTGTTCCCTGATACATATGCAAAGATACCTTGGCATACTTCTTCATAAAGCCTTGAATAACCTCTGGTAGAGCATAACGCGCTTGCGTATGTGTAGTAGCTATTCGTAATCGCCCTTCGTCAGGTTGTGTGTGCTCTCTGGCCACGGCTTTAATTGCTTCAACTTTCGACAATATCTCAGTGGCTATGTTAATAACTTCTTGTCCAGCTGAAGTGACATGCGTGAGGTGCTTTCCACTTCTGCCGAAAATTTGGATGCCTAATTCATCTTCTAGCATTCGTACTTGCTTGCTTATCCCAGGTTGCGAGGTAAACAAACTTTCAGCAGTCGCAGAGACATTGAGATTATTATTTAATACTTCGACGATATAACGGAGTTGTTGCAGCTTCATAATTAATTTCAAACGTGGCTTATTCGAAAAATATATACTTAAATCAAAATATATTCCATATTTATTTATCACTTTTTGTAAATTTATTTCATAAACATGATTAAAAATGCAATTAATGTTAATAAATTACAACATAAAGCTGAAAAAGAGATCAAATAATGATTAAATATTCAATTATTTAGTCTTTTTTTGAAATTCACTAGGCATAGTCAGAATATGGATTAAAATTAAAAGATGAAATATCAAGTTAACGCTATGCTTCTCAAGACAATTTTTGTAGACTGTTGAGATAGCTTAACTCTTTTAACACTGAGTATTAAATATGGGTATCATCATAGGCTTGGTAATTGCGTTAGTCATCATAGTTGTGATCGTTAACGGAATTCAGCAGCACAAAGAAAAACTAGAACAAGAAAAACGCGCCAAAGCAGCCAAACAAAAAGCGATCATCGATGAAACAGAAGAACTCATCATGAACATGGCTCATCTCCCGCCTAACCCTGTCGTTATTGAGATATTAAATCGTCGCAGCTATAACGCAGCGAAAGCCATGAAGCAAATCATGCCAGAGATGAAACAAATCGCCTCTCGCGTGCAAGAAATGGAAGCACGATTAAATGCGTCTAAAGAGATGGCTGCAAATAGCACTGGCGAAGTAAGTTTTACCTTACCAGACAACGAACAGCAACTTGTTGTTATCTTGCAAACCATTAAAAAGTTACGTGCCACACTAAAATCAGAACAAAGCAAAGGTGCACTCGACGCGCAAACCTTTATGGCGGAAGATCATAAATTAGATGCGATTCAATTGAAAATAAGCGTTGAGAGTATGCACAAACGAGGTAATGCGGCTTACCAAAAAGACATGCTTGGTTCTGCGCGACAATACTATGAAAAAGCAATGCAAACATTGAACGATCACCCGCGACAAACAGAATATAGCCAAAACAAGAAAGTTGAGCTTGAAGCCGTCTTAGAAGAAATCACCGCAGCGCTTAAAAATACTAATGCACGAGATGCTGCGAAGAAAGCAAAAGCTGAAGAAGATGATTTAGACGTACTATTTCAACCGAAAAAGAAATGGTAAACAAGTGAATAATAACGAAGCCAGCCACGTGCTGGCTTTTTTAATCCACAATCATTCATTGATGTAGGTGTAACCGTAATCAACCACAGATAATTCATATGGCAAAAGCAATACAAATTATCCTTCCCTCATTCTTACGTCGCGTCATGCGTGCTTATGCTATCAAAGCGATGATGCGCTCAACAGGATGCGAGTTAAACCGAATTGGTCGCTCTCGTAATTGGCAACTTGTTGCAACGTTAGAGCAACTTGAAAAAATTGTCGATCTTATCGAATCCTCAGAAGAAGATACTTGGCAATGGGTGGCTAAACATATTCGTAAGCACCATCAAACTTATACCTATGAATCACTCCTGCGAATAGCTAAAAACAAGCCAGACATTACTGTAAACGAGTTGGTTTCGAAAACTGACTGTACCGTTGCTGAAGCGCGAAAAGTCATCGATGAGTTGGAATGGCAATAATAACCATCGCCACTATGATTTCAGACTAGTTGTTTCAATTGTTAACGAACTCTTCGCTAGCGTAGTTTATGCAAGGAGAATGTTCCATCCTGTAAAGGTTGGTTTTTCCTGACCGAATACATATATCCACTTAGCATACTGTTACTAAGCTTTTGTATGATCAGTTGGTTGGCAAAGGTTGGGTGTTCTGTTTCGATAAACACTGGCTGCTGCTCGGCATCATATTTAGTCATATCAAATGACGTACTATTCACATATGACTGACCATTGATATACCGAATAAAATGAGATTTACCCGTTTCATTGACCTCCAATGCAAGTAATTCCGGCTTACCTTCAATTCGAAGAACACCTAGCCAAATACCTGCAATGCCTACGCTACTAGCTGACTGTTGTTTTGTCATTCGATGTTGATAATCCTGAAGAAACTGACGGGGCGTTGACTGGCTATCTTGTTTATCTAACCGATATGTATAAGTTAACAATGGAGTTTTATTTTCTTCAGCGATGGTTTCTATCACATTAAAACCAGTTTCGAAATATGGAGATAGCACGAATCGCGTAAACTGCCCTGTGTTTTGGTTATTTGGAATCGTTACTATACATTCAGTATTGGTACAGAAAATGTCATTGTCAGTAAAATGTTGGACTTTACCCTTTTTAAAGCCAGTCGCTATTTTTAGGCTAAAGAACCGATGGCGTCCTTCTTTACTAATTTCAAACAGTTTGTACTCCATTCCGGCATCACTAATTCCTTCCCATAACCCCAATGGTAACTCAAGTTTGGTGCTAGATTGAGCAACAACGGAGAAAGTAAGCATAAACCAGCTACAAAGTGTGATTAGTTTCATTTCATGCATGTTTCAATGTGGTAAACAATAAAAAATGCTGAAACATTTCTGCTTCAGCATTTAATTTTCTTTATTTAGTGGTAGACGCTAGCTTTTAGCTTTCGCCTTAGACTTGGTCGCTTTTTTCTTAGCAAGGGTTTCTACCCATTTACCGTCTTCAAAAATCGCAGTCCAACCTGTCGCTTTGCCGTCGACTTCAGTCATCACATATTGCGACTTATTCTTCCGACTATAGCGAACAATAGCTAAGTTGCCTTCAGGGTCTTTTTCCGGTGCGTCTGCTAAGTAGTAAAACTTAGAAGATATTCTATCGCGGAATCGCTTCAACTCAGCCACTTTAGGTGCACGTGTTTCTCTTGAACGAGGGAATGTACTCGCCGCTAGGAATATACCTGCGGCACCATCACGTAACACAAAATGCGCGTCTGACTTCTCACATGGAAGCTCAGGCAGTTGCACTGGATCTTCTTTCGGAGGCGCTGCTTCACCGTTAGCTAATAATTTGCGCGTATTCTTACATTCGCTATTAGTGCAATCAAAATACTTACCAAAACGACCCGATTTAAGTTCCATATCCGCATGGCAACGATCACATTCTAAAACTGGACCATCATAACCTTTGATTTTGAACGTGCCTTTTTCTATTTCAAAACCGTCACAAACAGGATTGTTACCACAAACATGCAACTTTCGTGTTTCATCGATTAGATAACTATCCATCGCCGTACAACATTTAGGACAACGATGCATCGCACGAAGCGCATCCGTTTCATGGTCTTCACTTAAAACGCTCACAGCTTCTTCACCCGGTGTCAGGTTCATTGTCTGCGTACAGCGCTCTTTAGGTGGTAAAGCGTAGCCTGAGCAACCTAAGAACACGCCAGTTGAAGCGGTTCGAATGCCCATCTTTCGCCCACACGTCGGACAATCGATATCCGTTAATACGGGTTCGTTGGTCTTCATGCCGCCTTCATCTGAAGACAAATCTGCAACGGTCAACTGCTCAGTGAAGTTTTTATAAAATTCATTGAGTACATCTTTCCAATTAATCTTACCTTCTGCTATCTCATCAAGCTCTTGCTCCATTTCAGCAGTAAAGTTGTAGCTCATTAAATTTGTGAAACTTTCTGACAAACGGTCGGTTACAATCTCGCCCATTTTTTCAGCATAAAAACGCTTTTTATCAAGTCGTACATAACCACGATCTTGAATCGTAGAAATAATAGATGCATAAGTTGACGGACGGCCAATGCTTCTTTTTTCTAGTTCTTTAACTAATGACGCTTCGCCGAACCTTGCTGGCGGTTTAGTAAAGTGCTGAGATGGTGTTAACTTAGCTAACGTTAGCTGCTCACCTACCGCTAGATCAGGTAAATGTTTATCGTTATCACCTTTTGATAGTTGAGGATGCACTCTCGTCCAACCATCAAACTGCATAACTCGTCCTTTAGCTTTAAGAGAATAGTCACCCGCTGCGACCGTTACCGTACTTACGGTATAGCGTGCGGCCGTCATTTGACAGGCAACAAATTGACGCCAAATTAGCTCATACAATTTGCGGCAGTCTGCGTCCATATCCGCTAAAAATGCCGCTTCTAATTTCACATTAGACGGACGAATGGCCTCATGCGCCTCTTGCGCATTCGCTTTACTACCATACGTTTTTGGCTTTTCAGGTAAATAGTTTTCACCAAAGTTGTCAGCAATATAACCACGACATGCGTTTACCGCATCTTGGCTCAAATTAGTTGAGTCAGTACGCATATAGGTAATATGACCCGCCTCGTATAGTTTTTGCGCCAAGCCCATTGTGCGTTTAACACCAAACCCTAAGCGTGTGCTTGCTGCTTGCTGAAGTGTGGAGGTAATAAATGGCGCAGATGGCGAGCTCTTAGACGGCTTGTCTTCACGTTTTACAACTTGATAAGTTGAGTTCTCAAGCGAAGCAACTGCTGTCATCGCCTCTTTTTCATTGGTAGGCTTGAAAGCCTTATCTTGAAAATGCGTGACATCTAAAGTGAGTGCGTCGTTACTAGAGGTCGTAGTATCCGCTTCAACTTCCCAGAATTCTTCAGGATTAAACGCTTTAATTTCACGTTCTTTTTCTACGACTAACTTAACTGCGACAGATTGAACTCGGCCAGCTGATAATCCTCGAGCCACTTTTTTCCACAATAGCGGGCTCACCATGAAGCCAACCAAGCGATCTAAAAAGCGACGCGCTTGTTGAGCATTAACGCCCGGCATGCTTAACATGCCAGGTGTAGCAAATGCTTGTCTGATAGCATTCTCTGTTATTTCATTAAATACTACACGCTTAAACTTGCTATCGTCGCCACCTAAAATTTCTTTCAAATGCCAAGCAATCGCTTCTCCCTCGCGATCCAAATCGGTTGCGAGATAAACAATTTCAGCTTTATCGGCAAGTTTTTTCAGTTCGCTAACAACTTTTTCTTTACCAGGAAGTACTTGATAATCAGCTTTCCAATCTTTTTCAGGATCAATTCCCATTCGATTGACTAACGCTTGCTTATCACGCTTTGCCTTGTACTTAGCTTTTGCTTCAGGCGACATTTTTCGCACTTCAGCGGGTGATTTAGTTGGTGCCTTTTTACCCGTGCTACCTGTAGGTAGATCACGAATATGTCCGACACTTGATTTCACGATAAAATCTTTACCAAGATATTTATTGATTGTCTTTGCTTTGGCTGGCGATTCGACGATTACCAGAGATTTAGCCATATACTCTTATTATCCTAATATGCCGCTCAATGCATGAGCCGTGGCGCTTGTATGCAAATAAAAAAACTGTGCGAGCTTTACAGTTTAAACAAGCAAACAATACGACTTAAATTCAAAATGCTATAAATACTATTAGATATATCTGCAAATTAGTAAACTGACAAGCAATTATTTTATATCAGTTCGCGTTATTACAGCTTTTAGTTATAATGTGTTCGTTTTCGGCGCCATCATAATGGACTTTGTTCGAAAACGTAAGAGGCGATTACTAATTTGTGGTCGATATATCTCAAGATGATATTCACATTGCCTATATATTAAAACAAAATACACTTAGGTTGAGGTATCGCTGTACCCTCATAATGAATAGCTACGTGTGGCTAAAAAGCAAAAGAGACAAATTATGACAACTCCCTGGAATTCTTTAAATCAAAAGCTAAAGCAATGCCTTTGCCCACCAGGCAATGGTGTTTTTACGGTAAATACAGGTAAAGAACGTAAAGAAAAACTTCATAACACGCTGTATGGTCAAACAGAAAATGTAGAAACTGTTTGGCATGAGTCTCTCGAACAATTACCAACTTCGTCCAATGCAGTCATTATGGGTATTGCCTCTGATTGTGGTGGCGGTATTTTACGTGGCGCCAACTGGGGACCACTGTTTGTACGCACTACGCTTTTAGAACAACATCCAGGACTAAACGCGTTTGATATGGGCGACGTTCGCATTATCCCTCATTTATTACATGACAAATATTTGAACGATCCAACAATCTCTAATTGTCGAAAGGCGCTCTATCAAGATCCAGAAAGTGATTATGCAGTCAGCCCTTTAACCATCACTGAAGACGTATTACATGACTTCTACGCCGTTTTTCCAGAAAAAGGCATCTTTGGTATTGGTGGAGACCACTCAAACAGCTATCCGCTTACTAAGGCATATTTACAAGCAAAGAAAAAACAAGGTAAGCGTGCTGCCATCATTCACTTTGATGCACACACGGATTTGTTAGTGGAAAGATTAGGCATTGATTTATGCTTTGGCTCTTGGTGTACACATATTCTTGATGATTTAAATGACAATAGTCACCTAATTCAAATTGGCATTCGCTCAAGTGGTAAACCAAAATCTCACTGGGAAAGTACATTTGGTGTAGTACAACACTGGGCGCATGAAGTAAGAGAAAATGGCGTCCAATCTATTATTGATAAAATTCTTGCTCAATTAGCAGCAGAAAAAATCGATGAGCTTTACGTAAGTTTTGATATTGATGCGATTGATGACAGCTTTGCCTCAGCGACTGGAACACCTGAACCAGACGGTTTATATCCGGAAGAAGCAATGGACATCTTACGCCAGTTAGGCGCTAAGTATCCCATTACAGGTGCTGACATGATGGAAATCGCTCCATTCACTGATAGCTCAGGTCGCGGCGCAAGCAGCGCAGAACAAACATTGAAAGTGGGTGCTGAAATTTCTGCTTTCTTGTTGAGTGAGATGGATAAGTGTTAATCCAGTAAAATATGTTGCTTAAAACGAAAACGCCGTATCAATTGTGATACGGCGTTTTTTGTTCAACCAAGAGTCAGTTACAAACAATTGTAGCAGCAGTATAACTTGATGCGGCGCCACATGGTGTGGTTACGGTAACGATTAACGAACAATTTTTTGGCTCTTCTTCACTTTTCACTAATACAAGCGTATAAGCTAGATGTAAGATCAGATAAACAATGATTTTTTTCAACTTGTTGTTCGTATTTACATTTGGCGATTGGCATAAGCGTTAATTCATCGTTATGATGTGGCCATTGCGAGTGTTAACTTAGAATTAATAGATGACAATAAAATATTGGATTGGTGATTATTACATTGATGTAAGTCGCAATAGCGTTTCTCATCCTGATAAATGTGAAATTTTGGCTCCCAAGGCAATGGCGGTTTTAACCTACCTGGCAAAAAATCAAAGCATTGTCGTTAGCCAAGATGAATTGTTAACAAATGTCTGGACCGACACTGTTGTTTCCCCTAACACACTGCAACGCAGTATTACTCAAATACGTAAAGCGCTTAACGATGACAGTAGAAACTCAAAATTTATCGCCACTCATGCTCGCCGAGGGTATAGCTTAGACGTTGACGTAAAATGGGATAACGGAGAAGCAATAAAGCAAAAAGCTAACCAAAAAACTGGAAGCAGCGTTCAAAAGCAAATACCTCCTCTTAAAGTGCCAATTTTGGTCTTGGTCACATTGGCTATTGTTTTAGTTTTCATTTACTTTTCGCCGTCCACCTCTCCCCAAGTGGATTTTTTATCTTATGCTCCAATCACCAGTAGTGATGAAAAAGAATTTAATCCCAGTTACAGTCGGGATGGAAAATTTATTTTATTTCATCGCCATGCCAGTAGTTGTGAAAACAATATTTGGGCAAAAGACGTAGTAACTAAACAGGAATACAGGTTAACTTCCGGTTGGGGCAGATATTCAAGTCATCAGTTTTCGCCCGATGGTAAACAGCTAGTTTTTATATCCAGAGAACAATGTGGTTTACAGGTAGAGCAAGCTTATTGCCAAAATCTTATGTCATTAAATTTTGACGCTGCCCTTAATTCGCCTCAAACACCCAACATATTATTACAATGTAAATCCTCCCCTATTTCGTCCCCGTATTGGCTGAAAAACGAAGATATCTCTTTTTTACAACGCATCTCCAATAGATGGAAATTAGTTAGTTTTTCTGCCGAAACGCAACGAACGCGCGACTTATTCGTTCCAGAACGTGGTGACATCATCAACTATAGCTATTCTGCCAAGTTAGACTTATTTGCTCTTGCTATAATAAACGGCGATAACCAGCCACAGCTAATAGTATTAAATGCCACTGGAGAACCTGTGAGTTCAAATGCCATTGACCGCCCCGATGCAATAAATGGCTCATTGAATATTTACCCTGTATTTGACGACGTAAATAAGCGCTTGGTTTTCACAACTGGAAGGTCAATTTACGCACTTTCACTCAACGGTAACATTTCTAAAATAACTTCCCCTGTGAGCGATCAAATCTGGAGACCCAGCTACCACCCATTTAAAAACAGCATGTTAGCAATAAATGGTGTGTTTGATACTGACATTGCAGAAATTAGTTTTTCCCCCGAGGAAGATAGGGCTGTTGACGCAAGTTTTGTCCAACCAGCTCAACCGCACAAAAGTGTCGCAAGGTCAATTTATATGGAGTCCCAAGGCAAGTATCAACCAAATGGCAAACATATTGCGTTTGTTTCCAGACAAACGGGAACACAACAGATTTGGCTAAGTGAAGAACAACGACAAACCCAGCTTACTCATTATGCTTTCGATACATCTATCGAGGGAATTGCCTGGTCACCTGATGGCAAGCAAATTGCCGCAAATATAAACAATGAATTAATCCGCATTGGAGTTGATGGCAAACAAAGCAAACTTCCTTTAACGCTCCCTTTGATTAATATTTATCAATGGCCCAATCAAGATACTTTGGTTTTAAGTGTTCTTATTGCAGGGAGATCCGCAACCATAGAATACAACGTTAAACACAATCGCTATAAAGTGTTATTGGCACAAGACATTCAGTGGGCTAGCTTAAGCTCAGATGATGAATTGATATACATCGATGAAAATAAAAAGCTATGGCGCTCTGGTCAAGCAGAACCCACTTTGATCAAAGCGCTTATTCAAGAGTTAGATTCAGCAAAACTAGTGCTTAAAAACGATGTAATTTACGGTATTAATTCACAAAATAAATTGTGGTCATATGACTTAAAAAACAACACCGTGAATTATATCCGAGACGTTCACCCACATGTCACTTTCCTGACCGACATTGGCAATGACAGAGCGCTTGTAAAGCAAAAAATCGCTACCAAAAAAGAAGTTATTGAATTTACCGGTGATGTTAGATAACAACACACCAAAAACATAACCCATTGAAACACAGATAAATTAATACAAATCAGCAAAGCATCAGCTTAAATCAGCTGTCCATCATTACAATTTTTTCCATTTTCCTCAAACTTATTTGCATACAGCATTTTTTATTGCCACAAGAGGAAAGTAAATGAATAAACTGAATTACTCATTTTGGCTGCTTTTAGCCACTTTGGTTTCAGCTAGTTGTTTTGCACATGTAGACGCAAACCAAACAAAAATAGATAAGACTGAAAACAAAGTTGGATTTAACATCACTTTGTTTTCCAAAACACTAAACGAACATAAAAAGTTGCAGATATATCTACCGGATAGTTATGATTCATCTAATAAGCAATACCCAGTGCTCTATGTTTTTGATAGCCAGCGATACTTTTTGCATGGTATCACTTTTCAAGACACCCTTGTTTTTCAGGATAAAACGCCTGAAGCCATCGTTGTTGGTATCAATACCTCTGGCGTTGAAGGACAAAGTTTTTACACAAAAAAAACGACTGCACTAACAGGCTTCCTGCAAGCTGAATTAATCCCGTTCATCAACAAAACCTATAGAGTTTCTGAAGAAAGGCTGTTCTTTGGTTGGGAAAGGGCTGCGGGATATGGGCTCGAATTAATCGGAAAAAATCCTGATTTGTTTTCTGGATACCTGTTAGCAAGTCCGACATTAGTGTTCGAAGAAAGAATCTCGGCCATTGAATACCAGCTAAAACAACAAAGGCTAACCGACAAGTTTATTTCTTTCAATTTAGGAGCTGTAGAGTTCTGGTCGATAGACTCTGCCAATTTGCTTAATGAATTGTTCTTGGAGCATGCACCATATAACGCACATTGGCATTTTAATATTTTAAGCAAGGATGATCACTACTCTACCCCACTGGTTACTTTTAATCGTGGATTACAACAGTACTTTTCCGATTATGCACCACTACGATTTTATTCTATTAAAGAGTTCAATGAATATGGTGGTTTGTCACCATTAAAACAGCATTATACCCAAAGAGGAAAACGGTATGGTTTACCCACAGAAATTCATCCTGATACAAAACACTATTTGCTCAATCAATCCCTGATCGAAAATGACATCCAATCCTTTCAAAGTTTGGCTAGAGAATTTGCTCAACACCTGAAGCAATATAACTATAGCGAGCGCTGGATTAACAAGTTTGGCCGTTTTTATTTAAAACACGGAAAACATGATTTGGCTTATAAACTTTTTTCCGAAGCCAAAACAAAGTTTAAACAGTCGGCTTTAATAGAATGCGCTATTGCCGACAGCTTATTCGCCATTGGTGACAAGCATGCCGCAGACAAACACTATCAGGCAACGATAGGCCTTCTTTCAAAATTAACAGCGAATAAAGCCAGAAGTTTAAAAGAAGAAATCAGCCACTACAGTCCGAATTTTTCTCAATTTCTAAAAAATAACTAAGGCACAAAAATGAAATCCACTATTAATCTATGCTTCGTGCTATTTTTTGCAATGATAGCTTTATCCACATTGGCTTCTGAAAACGAATCCATCGTTGTAAAGCCGCTCAATTATGGCTCAGAATTGAGTTTTCATTCACAGGTTTTAAATGAACAACAAGTATTTGACCTCTACCTGCCAGAGGGTTACGACAAAGACGCAGATTTTATTAAATACCCAGTAATTTATACCTTAGATGGCTGGGCTCTATCTCAATCGGTCAGCGGCATAGTTTCTCACCTTGGAAAAACAGCTGGCATGCCCAAAGCCATTGTTGTTGCCATTAAAACGTCGAAAATGAAGTATGGCCCTAAAATCTATGCAAGCAAAAGTGGTGGCCAAAATGCAGCTGATACCCGTTTGGAAGGGTTTTCTGGAGGATACGCTGATGATTACCTCAAATTTATGAAAGAGGAGCTTATTCCATTTATCGACAATAAATACCGGACAAATGATTTTCGTATTATCATCGGCATGTCACCAACGGCGGCATTCGCTCTTCATACATTTTGGAAGGCACCTGAATTGTTTGACGCTCACTTTCTTTTTGCCGCCACGGACGTCATTGGGATGGGATACACACCTCAAACAACTTTCATTGATAAGATAATTGAAAGTCTAGAAAACAATCCTAATCGAAAAGGTTATTTGTACATCGCATCTGCCGAAAACGAAGCAAAGCGCAGACCGAAAAGAGTAGACAATGTAAACGAACTGAAACACCGTTTGAAGCCATTTACCAGCAAAAACTTTAAGGCCAAAATAGAACACATTGCTAACTATTGGCATTACCCGATGGCGCTTCCAGGTCTACTTGCAGCAATTGAAATGGTATTTCCCGCAAACGAATGGACCAAATACCGTGAGCTTGCCAAGCAGGAAGGTAAAGTACTCAAAAACATTGAGGAACACTTTGCCAGACTAAGTAATCAAGTTGGCTTTACAATCTATCCAAACGCTAACTTGAACCGCAACATAAACTGTTTTCGCGCTTTTGGCTATCGACTTTTAGGTCAAGGTAAAGTGTCAGACGCTATCGATTTATTCCGCCGTTGGACCGAATATCAACCGAAAGAAGCAAACGCTTTTGATAGTCTGGCTGACGCATTGGAAAAGAGTGGTAAATTAGAGCAAGCAATTGAAGCCAGAAAGCAAGCGGTTTATGTTGCAGAATTAACCCAAGATGGCTATTTGAATATTTACCGAAAAAACCTTAATCAAACGCTAACTAAACACAGAGATAGTAAGGCTTAAATGATTGGTGTGTGAGGTAAGCACTCTATTCATAGGGTTATACCGTAACTTTGTCATTCAAAGCCACAACCTCATCACCTGGCCCAGACGATTTACATCCGGAAGAAGCAATGGACATCTTACGCCAATTAGGTGCTATGTATCCTATTACAGGCGCTGACATGATGGAAATCGCACCATTCACTGATAGCTCAGGTCGCGGCGCAAGCAGCGTAGAACAAACATTGAAAGTGGCTGCTGAAATATCTGCTTTCTTGTTGAGTGAGATGGATAAGCGTTAATTCAAATCGTCTTCATATTCTTGTAATAAAAAAACGCCGCTTCAAAAATAGCGGCGTTTCTAAATCATTTTTACATGTTATTAATTTATGACGATATTGGCCACAACGAACGTGGTCTTCAATCCACTTGGAACTTCTACAGAAACGGTTAACACCCCTGTTTTTGGATCTTTTTCACCTTTAATTATTGCAGTAAATGCCGCACCACCATTGTGGTTATCATTTCCCCATTCTTGAGTACCTCCAGCAACAATACTACCGGCACTAGTTTCAAACGTTATTACTGTTCCTGCCGGCATGGGTTGATTATGTAAATCTGCAATTATTACTGTTGCACTACCCGTTGACTCCCCAGCAATTAAGATCGTATCACCTACAGGATCGGTTCTTACAATTCGAGGGTTTGAGCCCGACATAACTATAACAATTGAATCACGAACATCGATAGATTTAACGTCTGAACAACCGTCATGAGCAGGAATGGCACATAAAACACCGTTATATTTACCATCTTTTGCATCGTATAGGCCATTCTTGTTGAAGTCTTCTAACTCTTCTAACTCACCACCAGCTTGTTCTGCTGGGTCTTCTTCACCAGGGTTAAAAAAGCCGTCTTCATTATAATCATGATAAGCCTCACCTCGATCAAAAGGGTTGCCGCTTACATCATTTCCTGAATAAACAATGTCAGCCTTACTCTCATCGAAATTACCGTCAGCATCACAGGGCTTACCAACGCCACCAGTAAATGCAGGAACTTCACATACATCAAAGCGACCATTACCGTTTAGGTCTGGAAATGATTCTTCACCAATTGCAGTTGCAGTAATGGTGACACGGCCGCCATACTTTTGACCCATTGTATTAATCACTTCAGGATCATGGTCTGGATTATTAGCATCACCTAAGACGTGACCTTCCGGCTTAGGAAATTGGCTTCTCCACACCACCGAGCAAGAGCCATCAACCCCAGTAACACATGTAGCCTCTTGACCAAGCTCCTCTATTGATCCACCCTCCGTTTTAAAAACTACTGTTGTAGGTGGTGGTGGATTGTTAAAGGCATCAGCTAAACGAGCCGTAACTATTACTTCAGCCCCATCGATATCCCATGCTTCCGGATTTAAAATATCAGCAGAAATTGACATGCTGTCCTGATCTGGCAAGCCTGTAGAAATTTTTAGTTCACTTGATAAAGTTTGGATAAGTGGATCACTACCATCTACTTTCGCTACCACCCGAATAGAACGTGCAACAGTACCTGAATTTACGACAGTTTGAACTAACCCCTCATTATTGGTTGTTGCAGAAAGAGGGTTAAGTTGAATTTCTCCAATATCAGTACTTAGCGAGAATGTAACATCTTGGTTATTTACCGGGTTACCATTAGTATCTAATACTCTAAATACTACCGTTGAATTTTCTGGTCTCTCACTACTACCAGTTCCCTGAATCGCGATGAATGTTGGTGTTGCTGAAACAAATTCAATACTACCGACATCTGCAGGAAGCACATTGATAGTACCAGTTGCTCGTAAATTTTGACCATTTACAATGGCGTTAACTGTTATTGGGTCATCGCCCACACAACCTTTAGCTAAATATGTGCTAGTTGCTTGTCCATTCGTAGTTACAACTGGTGAACTTAATGTAGCTGAAGGCACTTCTTCTTCAGCGCAAACAGAGGTGAATTCCAGTTCAACTGATTCAGTAAAAAATGCCCCTTGATCATCAACAATCGAGACTGATACTACAGAAGTACCACCAGCTGATATTTGCGGTAAGCTTATGCCAGCTACACCTTCAACAAATGGATCGCCACTACCTAAGCGGACAACCACATCTGTTATCCCTTGGCTAACGAACGTTATACCCGCTGATTCTCCTGAACCTAAGGAGGCCGTTACTTGGCCTGCACCCGCTTGCTCACCAGCATTTAACACAATGCTTGCAACACCTTCACTATTCGTTCGGGCAGTACCAGCCTCAGGTGTGAAAAACCCCAAACTGCTATTATCTATAGAAAAAGTAACAAGCTGGCCTTCTAAAGCTGTTGTACCTTGCGTTACAGTTGCAGTTATCGTAGCAGGTGACAACTCTGTAACATTGGTATCTGAAATTGAGAGACTGATAACGATAGGAGTCACTGGTGTTCCGCCGTCGTCACCTCCACCATCACTCAGACCACCATCACCGCCACCACAACCGATTAACGTTGCGAAAAGCAGTATAAAACTGAAGCGTTGAAGTAGCGCCATATTTAGCATCTCCCTGATCTTTTTTTGTAGTCAACATATTCATATTAACCGATAAATTTAAAAAAGGTCACTATCAAATGCAAAAAACCCTGTATTGGTAGGTTTTTAATCCGATTAATTGCTGTTACCCTATCAGGAAGTCAAAAAACTCCCCAAACTACAATAATTATATGACAAATAAAAAACAAACCAGCCTCACAACTAAAATTGTAATCGGCATGATTGCCGGTATCGCAATTGGCACATTGTTGCAACTACTCATGCCGAATGGTGGTGACTTTGTTATCCCACTTGGTTTATTTGATTTTTCGATGCGCGGATTCTTTGTAGATGGCGTATTTGAAGTCATCGGCCAAATTTTCATAGCATCACTTAGAATGTTAGTTGTGCCACTAGTCTTTGTCTCCCTAGTTTGTGGTATTTGCTCTCTGCAAGACACGACTAAGTTAGGGCGCATCGGTGGCAAATCTATCGGTCTGTATTTGATTACAACCGCTATCGCAATTACATTCGCGATGACATTGGCGTTGCTAATTGGTCCGGGTGAAGGCGTAAATATGCCTACTGATACCACATTCGAAAGCCGAGAAGCGCCTTCACTCGCACAAGTGCTTATTCAAATGTTCCCGAGCAACCCATTTGCTGCATTCGCTAATGGCAATATGTTGCAAGTAATTGTATTTGCAATTTTATTTGGTATTGCAATTGCGCTATCAGGCAAGGCCGGTGAACGTGTAGCAAGTCTATTTTCAGATTTGAACGAAGTTGTAATGCGCCTCGTAACTATTTTGATGAACCTTGCACCGTATGGTGTGTTTTGTTTGCTAGCCAGCCTATTTACTGACCTGTCTTTAAGCACATTTGGTAACTTGATTGTTTACTTCTTGGTAGTGTTCGTGGCATTAGTGCTTCATGGCACTGTTACTTACTCATTATTGTTGCGCATATTTGCAGGCTTGAACCCAATCTTATTCTTAAGAAAAATGCGTGACGCAATGCTATTTGCCTTTTCAACTGCGAGTAGTAATGCCACGATCCCAGTCACTTTAGAAACTGCTACTAAAAAGCTTGGTGTTAAAAATTCCATCGCCTCTTTTACCGTACCTTTAGGTGCAACCATTAACATGGATGGTACCGCTATCATGCAAGGTGTTGCCACAGTCTTCATTGCACAAGTATTCAATGTTGATTTGTCAGTATCTGATTATTTAACGGTAATTCTTACTGCGACTTTAGCGTCAATTGGTACTGCCGGAGTACCGGGTGTTGGTCTGATCATGCTAGCCATGGTGCTTAATCAGGTAGGATTACCAGTAGAAGGTATTGCACTCATTATCGGTGTTGACCGTTTATTGGATATGACGCGAACTGCAGTTAACGTAACAGGCGACAGCATGGTAACGTTGATTGTAGGTAAAACAGAAGGTCAATTTGACAAAGAAATTTTCCTAGACGAAAGTGCTGGCAAAGACATTGAAGAAATTGATTTTCATAACTTAAAACATGAGAAAAGTGAGTAAAGCATTTCTACTCACCCACAAAAAAGGCGCATAAGCGCTATCTCTTGATCACATTTCTTCAAGAGCTTTAGAGGCATAGTAGCCCTCAAGGATGGTTTCGAGTAGAAACCATCCTTCCCATAATGTTTTCCAGCCAACTATTCCTGTCCTTTTACTGT
>Ga0213831_1000652_pt1 | contig 17388 bp, 11 predicted proteins | sample SWATP12_FD_163421 | JGI IMG/M metagenome (GOLD analysis project Ga0213831, IMG submission 163421) | Coastal seawater microbial communities from Marineland, Florida, United States - SWA TP1 #2 | ecosystem: Environmental > Aquatic > Marine > Coastal | place: USA: Florida | collected 2016-08-06 | reverse complement strand
GAGCGTTTAAACGCTGGACCGGGCTTACGCCAAGTCAATTGAAGGGGTAAGAAAGCCCGCTCTTATCGCTAAGAGCGAGCGTGCAGTTAAAGGGTTTCTAAAAATGCGATGAGTGCATTTTTTTCATTCTTACTGAGCTCTAACTTATGCAGTAACTCAGTTGTCTGTGGGTAGTTTGGATCATCTTTAAATTTTTTTCTCGGTTTTGGCCTTGCTCCACCTGCGTTGTAGAAGTTGACTATCCCTAGCAAACTTTGAAAGCCACCATGGTGCATCCAAGGCGTACTTTGTTGTAACGCTAAAAGAGAAGGGGTTCTAAACTTGCCAATATCAGCGGAGTCTTGGGTGGCATCAAAACGGCCTAAATCTTGAAGTTTTCTACCATAAAAATGTAGCCCCGTAACATGGAATTCATTGTCGCTGAGTAAAGCACCTTCATGACAAGTCATACACCTCGCCTTGGTTCTAAATAAATGTAAGCCTTCAAGTTGTTGATCGTCTAAAAGTGCGACAGCTTCACTAGGACTCGTTTGCGCTTTATCGATAAAACGCGTGAAAAGGGATTCAGGAACATCAAACGTACGTTCAAAAGCAACAAGCGCAAGAGCCAATAGCTCTTTATTAAGCGCTTCTTTACCAAAGGCATTAAATATTGGTTTTTTATAGTCCTCAGCACTGTTTACTTTGTTAAGCACCAGCTCAACCGAACTGCCCATTTCTATCGGGTTTTCAATTGGCATTAATGCTTGCTGAGCTGCAGTTTTTGCTCGCCCATCCCAAAAGAAGCTTTGCCAATGGTCAACACCAATAATGGCTTGAGTGTTACGTGTCCCGACTTGACCATCAATGCCGACAGCTAGTTTACGCCTATCTGTAAACGCTAAACGAGATTCATGACAGCTTGCGCAGCTTACCGTGTTATCTCGCGACACACGGGTATCGTTAAATAGTTTTTCACCTAATGCGATGATCTCATCACTTTGCTTAATCGGCTTGGCTTTTAAAGGTTTGAGCGGTGCAGCTGGCACATCTTTACTGCTAATAATAGCTGGCCACTCATGCTGTGGCTTTGCGTATAATTCACGTAATGACTGCTCTTGCGCAAAGGCGCTCGCTGTAAAAATGCTGTACGTAAAGAGAAATAACCATTTATTCATAGTTATACGACACCCCTAACCAAAACATTCTACCGGGTTCAATACCTGAGTTTCCTTCTGTAATAGCATGACTACGTGCGTTGAATAAGTTGCTGATATCAAGGCGAACTTCAAGAGATTGAGATTGACTTATTTGATAATCCCAACGGCTACTTAAGGCAAACATAATGCGAGAGTCAAAGGTATGTGCTTCGTATTTTGGTACAAATATTTCAACTGCTTCACACGTAGTACACTCACTACCAATACCAATTCGTTGATCGCTACTAGACTTAATAGCGGTTGTGTAACTGCCGCTGTAGGTTGCTGTTAAACCAGTTGAAAACGTATTAGTCCAATCTGTATTCCAACCAAAGTTAGCAGTTACTGGGCGACCAAAATTCGCTTTAAGGGTATCTAATTCAGATAGGCTCATGAGCTCACCCTCATAGTAAACCAGCGACTCAATAGGGGTGTTGTCAGGAGTTGCTGTGTAGTCGCTATTGCTTTCACTATTTTGGCTATAAGATGCATTGGCCCATATTGAATGGTCGCCAAATTTGGCATCCCAAGACAGCGAATAACGCTCACTTTCGCCTGTACCATTATTATAAATAGTAATATATTGATAACCATCGTTTTTTAGGTTGGTTTCTTCATTTCTGGATAACTGCTCTTTTTTGTCACGATGTACGTATTTCACTGCAAAGTTACCGAAGCTCTCGGTAGCATGGCGAAGACCTAAGGCAATTTCATCATCGTAAGGGCTTTTCACATTGTCATAAATATAGCGAAAGTTACCTGTGTAAGAAGAAGGAAGCCAAGCTTGTAAGTAGCCACTTTGAATAGGACGGTACTCACGATAAGCAAACTTTTGTTGCTCTTTAATTTTATAACCGAGTAGGCCCGCATCGTAATAACGGTTTAAACCTGCAGTCAATAGCGTATTGCCATCGTTAAATACGTCATAACCCATTGATAAGCGAGGGGCGATATTGTGATTTTTGAAAAAATCATCGTAGTCGTATCTAACACCAAAGTGAAAATCAAACTGCTTCCAAGTGATCACATCGGTAGCATACAGTGCTGCTTTATTTAAGCTTACGTCTATTTGTTCACTGGGTGTGACCAAACGTGAGTTAAAATACTGAGCTGTTGTCGCTACGTTATTAGAGTAGGCAAGTAAGTGCTCTGGATTATTAAAATCGATACTGCCACCTAATTGCTCGGCAAGGGTATCTAAATCAACATAAAAACTTTGTTCAACACAATCAAGGGTATAGCCACTGCAGTTTAGTTGTGCGCTGGTTGATGAGTATTGAATTGGCGAGTCGTATTTATAATAGTTTTGTTGGCGAGTGCGCTCATAATTTTGGTGATTCAACTCAGCGCCCACGCGAATTGCGTGTTCAGTTTTGCCCCACTTTTTACGCTCAAGTGTTAAGGTATTTCGCCAATTAAAGCTGGTTTGCGTGTTATCAAGGTTGCCATAGCCGCCGTACTCTGAAACAGGAGTTGAGTCGGCGCTTTGATCTGCTAATTGACCCCACTCTTTACCTTTTGCTTGAAGCCAAGTATAAAAATGCGCAGGCCCTGTACGGTTGTTATCACTTTGACTCATATTAAATTTGCTGCTGAAGTGACCAAAGCGAGTTTCTTCAGCTAAATTTGCAGTAAAACCAAAACTTCCCCCTTCAACTTGATAGTCACTATTGAGAACGTCTTTCAAGTACGAGTCTGAAGTATAAGGGGCATACATAACGCTTAAATCAAGTGAATCAACCCAGCCATCGCGATAGCTGTATTTCAGTAGGGCGTTGATGTTTTCTCTACTTTCTACCTTCTGTGCTGAGAGCGAAATATCCGAGATATCACTTTTTAAATAGCTCACGCTCATTAGTAAAGCATGCTGTTCATTTAATTTTTTTTGGATTGAAAAATCGATATTAGTTTTTTCATAAATCGGTGGCTCAATGGCGTCTTGCCCTTCAGCAGTGTCATCTGGCTCATCGTTATCGATTATATGGTATTCACCCCAGTCGCTGCGGTTACCACGAATACCAAAGCTCACACGAGTATCTGTAGAAAAAGGTGAAATAGTTTCGGCATCGACCACGCCACCAGAAAAGTCACCAAAGTCTGCTGGAATGTTATGATCGTAAACAGTAATCGACTCAACAATTTGACTGTTAATATTCATGCTCTGCACACCGCCTGACACCTCATTTTCAGAGGCTCCAATACGGCTCGCACTGGCAGGGTCAAGACGATTGTTATAATTCATACCATCAATCATAAAGCCTGTTTGCCAAGGCTTTGCACCCGAGATACTTATTTCAGGGGCGCTAATTTCAGCAAGGTTATCAATTGAGTAGTAGTCTTCACTTAATTGCACGCCCGGTAGTAAGGCAATCAATTCGTTGATATCACCATTACCTTTAGGGGTTGCTTCGATAAAGTTTCTATCTAAATAGGCACGACCTATCACCTCAGGTACTTCAATTCCGATGTATTGCCCTTTAACAGTAATGCGCTCTATCTCTTTGCATTGCTTATTGTTCTTATCGTTACATTGAGGATCTGTTGTTTGTTGCTTTACTTCATTAGCGTGTAAAGGGGCATTAAGTAAAAGCATCAAACACGCTGATAAGTAGCGCATTTGCATGGTAAAACTCCTGAAATAGTACCAATTAGATTAAAGAGAAGGCCGCTTAAGAGCTGGCAATAGTTAATTACCTTTATTAAATAGCTTAATTTGTTGCATATTTTGCACAAAGGTAATAGCGGGTGATTGTACCAATTAAAAATGCGAATAGAAATAGATCTCAATTGTATTTGTTGTATTTTTAACTTTTTTACGGAATATTAAATTCTTTTAGTTTGTATTTTTAATGAATTTTTTGAGGTTTTTAACTTGGCGGGCGAGGCATAACTGCCTCGCCGTGATATGAACGTACTACTCCCCTAAAGGAGTTAAATCGATACTGTCTTCAATACCATCATTGTCAGCATCGTTATCTGCAATTAAGCCCGAATCGGCAATTGCTTGCTCTGATGCGCCTGATAAGAAGAAGTTGGGTTTACCATCGTGGTCCGTATCGATACTCGCAATCGAAGATGTAGGGAAGTCATCTCTTTGAGCTAGTAAGTTAGCATAAAGGGCTGTAAGTGACAGCTTATCAGCTTCTGCATTGACCGAGTGCTCAATTAACTCTTTTACCGCGGCATCATTGCCAAGTAGGGCCTGAAAAGTAAGCAATGTTTCAAGGTTGCTTTGTATAACTTTATCGTCTTGTAAGAGTATAAACGTATTTGCATTTGCTACAAATGGTTCTAACACTTCAATTGTTTCAGCATAAGCTGAAGCATATTGCTCGTTATTTACTTGGAATCTAACTAATGATGAGGTGAGAGAGTAGCTTTCGAATAGTCCACGACTTATTTCACCAGTGCTAAGTGTCGCGTAAAGTGCTTTAGTAAGTAGAGATTTATAGTCATTAATATCAAGGTTTGATTGTTCTGATTGAAGTGTGGTCAAGCTGATATCTAACCAATTTAACGCCATATCAATTAGCCCAGCTTGCACAAGGTAACCGAGTGAACTTAATCGCCATTCTATTTGTGTTTGTTTTTTATCAAACAAATTAATTAGAGTGTTAAGTTTTTCTGCGGTGATAGCTATCGATTCAGGTTGAGATACGAGCCCGAAAGTAGCTAGCTGGTGATTCAATGCATAAGCAGCTGAGTCGGTAGTGAAGTTAGTATTATTTTCAATAAAGTAAGTATCTATAATATCTGAACAGCGCTGTGCGTAACTTTTAGCTTGTTGCTCATTACCTAATGCTATTGCAAGATTGACTAGACCAGCACAACCATACCGGTCAGTAATGTAAGTAGGTGAAGTTTGACTTAAAATATACTCTTCAGAAAATAGTATATCTGCGGCGTAATTAGTCAGAACTAGGCCAAGTTCATTTTCACCTCGAACTCGAAGAATATCAGCTGCACCAGGTTGGCCTGATGAAGTTATAAGTGTTTGATAGAAGCTAATTGGATTAGGTGATTCGCCACTCATAAAGTATTCTTTCGCGTTTTGTACTGCATCATCTATGGAGATACCCGCTTGTAGCTTGTTAGCTACTTCATAAGCAAAAGAATATTCAACAGCATCATCTTTGTCATCTTGATCTGTGAGTAAAGCAAAAGCTGGATTATTTGAGAGCTCTACATCATATAAAGCTTTAATATTTGCTGTTAAAACTTCTAATGGGTAGGTGTATGAAGCTAAAGTTGCTTCTGCATATGGGCTTGCAGTAAAGCTATATGTATTATCAAACCCAACAACACCATAATATGAAAGCGCTAAGTTCGTATAATATTTTGCCAAATCAACTTCATTGAGTTGTATAAAAGATTGAGCAGACCATGCAATGTAAAGCGCCCGCATACGCTCAGTTGGTTGGCCCTTGTAGTCACCTGACTTTTGTATAAAATAACCGATTTTTTCACTTAATTCGGCCATGGCCTGAGTGACTTTTACTCCTTCATTTCTTACTGTTTCTGTGTGGGTTGCAGCATATTGCTCTTTGGAAGATTCAACGGTTTTTTTGATTGCAGATATGAACCTAATATAAGTCTTATTATATTCTTCTGTATAAACCTCATTTGCATAAAGTTTAAGTGTGTCTAGCATGGCTTGAGCGGCCTCAGTTTGGCCAGCTGCGTTGTATTGATTCGTTAGAGTCAGATAAAAGCCCGGATCTGAACTGCTGATATTATCCAGTCCTTTTTCAGCAAGGTATTGATTGTAAAGAGTTGCAGCATCTTGTCTAAACGTTAAAGCTTTTTCACTTAAATTTATTAAATCAAGAGATTTTGCTGCATCTAAATAGGCATTTGCTTTTGTGTCTATTGCTGTAATTTTGTTGAAGTGGTCGTCTGCTTTTTCAGCAAAGCCTGCAATAAGGTAACCAATAGCTAATTGTGTGTTTACTTCGTCCATGTAAATATCATCATTGATATTTTCACTAATCGCTTCAGCTTGTTTTAAATGAGACTTATCTGAGCTGTAGTAGTAATTGAGCTTATCTTCGTTCGTAACATACGAAGGTTTTAATTCAATGGTTGCGCTGATAGGCGAGCTAATATTGCCATCGGTAAATTCAATAACAAAACTGTCGTTAATTTCTGACAGCGTTTCTGCAGTAAATGTAAATGCCCCCGTTTGTTCATCTAGAGTAAGGGTGCCGTTGCCAGGAGGCGTTACTAAAGAAACAGTCACAGTGTCACCGTCAACATCATTAAATAATAACGATCCTTCAGTTGTCGTTGAGGTGGTTACCGTGATTGATTGGCTCGTCAGTGTTGGTGCATCGTTAACGTTGTTTACCGTAAAAGTAAGTACTGCATCAATGCTTAAGCTGCCGTCAGTGGCGGTAACGGTTACTGTGTCTTGGCCTGCAAAATTTTCTTTTGGGGTATAGGTAAATGTACCATCAGCATTTAAAGCAAATAGTCCGTTACTTGCTGCAGAGCCGAGGGTATAGCTAACAGCGTCATCATCTGCTGCCACAACTTGGCCCGTAATAGATGTATCTTCATCTAATGTGAATGTTAAGTTGCTGGTGAACTCAGGTGCATCATTACTATCTGAACCACCGCAGCCAGTGAGAGCAAATGCAATCACAAGTGGCAAATATTTTATTTTGTTTTTCATGCTGATATCCGTATTTATTATTGAGAAAGTTAAGGGGTGTTGAGATGTTATCATTATAATGCGAATGATAATAGATCTTAATTGCGTTTGACTGTGCTTTTTTATGCAATTGTGATTCTCTAGCTTGAAACAGTGATTTAAAAACGATGTTTTACAGCTGGGGATAATTGTTTGGTTTCAAAAAATATACCTTTTCAGAGCAGTTATTTTTCCCGAGCTGCGTTAGACTATTGTTATTGATGTAATTAACCGAGGTCTCAAATGATTGAGTATCCTGTTGACCAACTTCCCCAGTTAATTGATGACTTGCTTCAGTGTGATACCACAACACGTAAAAATAAGTTACTTGCTGATGCTAAAGAAAAGCTTTCTACTGAGCATTTATCGTTATTGTTTGAAGCCTTACCTAAAGAACAGCGTCTAGAGATTTGGCAATTACTCGATGAAGATACACAACATGAAATCTTCATTAACCTAGGTGGCGACAGCTGTCGTTGGCTATTGCAAAGCCTAGAAGAAGCCGAAGGCTTTAAGCTACTTGATGAAGTGAGCGTAGAAGAATTACTTGAACTTGAAGAAATTATTCCTGAGCGCTTTGTTGATTATGCACGCAGACAACTTGATGAAGTTCAAACAAAACAGTACGACCTTGCACAGCAATATAATCCAGAGCAGTTAGGTCACTGGCTCGATTTTGATGCTTTAAAAGTGTCAGAAAAACTCACAGTGGCAGGCGCGCGTAAAATTTTTCAAAAAGGCTTACCGCAATATACCGAGGTGATTTATCTAGTCAGCCGTAAGGGCACTCTCATTGGTGAAGTGGCTATCAATGCTTTATTTAAAGCCAATGATAATGACAGCCTGCTGGATTACGCGAACCTTGATGTATCGGCTTTACATGCTGATGACGACTTATACGAAGCTGCTGAAGTGGTTATTCACAGTGAGCAAATGGCGATGCCTGTTGTGAATGCCGACAACAAACTATTAGGCCGATTGTCAGTGTCATCAGCTTATGAATTGCGCCAAGAAGTCACCGACGAAGCCGCTGCAAAAGCCGGTGGTCTTCGTGAAGACGAGGATCTGTTCTCAAGCGTCACTAAATCGGCAAAAAACCGCGGTATTTGGCTTGGTATTAATCTAGCAACGGCGTTTTTGGCCTCTTGGTTTATCGGTTTGTTCGGTGCAACTATTGAGCAAGTGGTTGCGCTGGCGGTATTAATGCCGGTTGTCGCTTCTATGGGCGGTATTGCAGGTAGTCAGACGTTAACGGTTATTGTGCGCGGTTTAGCACTTGGTCAGGTTACCGACTCCAACCGTAGAGCACTGCTGAAAAAAGAGCTAAGAGTGGGGGCGTTAAATGGCTGTGTTTGGGCCTTTGTGATTGGTGTACTCACTTATTTTTGGTTCAACGATGGCATGTTAAGTCTAACAATTACTATCGCTATTTTACTTAACTTGGTTGCTGCTTCGTTATCAGGGGTGGTGATCCCATCGATTTTAGATAAGCTTAAAATCGATCCAGCCCTTTCAGGTTCTGTGATCCTGACCACAGTCACCGACATCGTCGGTTTTGTTACCTTCCTAGGTTTAGGTAGTTTACTCCTTCTTTAAGGGAGCGGATGCTGGCTGAAGTAGTGTTTAGCCAGCTCAACAAATGATTTCACCCGATTTGACAGCGCATACCTATGCGGATAAACCGCAGCAATCGTTAGTGGATTTAGGGTGTGCTGTGCTAACACTTCGACTAATTCGCCTGATTTTATAAACGGGGCTACTGAATAACGAGGGGCTTGAATGATCCCATCACCCGCTGCCGCTGCTTCATTTAAAAATCGGCCATTATTAGAAGTCATTGCCCAGTTAAACTTGCGGCAAACATGCTGACCATCTAGCAAAAAAATCCATTGGTCATGACGAATATGATGACTGAAAAACAGTAATCTATGCTCCGATAAGGCTGCTATATCTATTGGCGTGCCATGCTTTTTTAAGTAGGCAGGACTTGCCCACAAAGATAATGATGAATGGCAAACTGTCTGCGCTATATGGCTGGCATCAGGTAATGAAGGAGCAACTCTAAATGCCAGATCAATTTGGCTATCAAATAAATCAACGGGCGTATTAGACAATACAATATCTAATTTAACATCGGGAAAAGCATGCTGATATTGGCTGATCAAAGGTGTTAAATATTGGCAACCAAATTCAATACTGGCGGAAATAGCCAGCTTGCCGCTAGGCGCTTGACTAAGCCCGCTTAGCTCTTCATCAACTTCATTAAATTTATTCAGTAAAGGCTTCATTTGCAGAACATAATTTTGCCCCGCATCAGTTAAGCAAACTTTACGGGTGTTTCGCTTTAGCAGCAAGCAGCCTAAGTTTTGCTCTAACTGTTTAACATGGCGGCTTACCATGGTGGTAGACAGCTGCATCTGCTTAGCAGCCCGCGTAAAGCTTTGATATTCAGCGACTAAGCATAAGGCCCTAACGGCTTCTAGTTTGTTCATTGTTATTATTTTTAAACTATAAGTTTATACACTATAAACTTTAGTGAGATGTAAAACCAAGCAATTCAGGTGTAAGTTGGGAGTTAAAACAAGAATAAGAGGTGATTATGAAATCGGGCATTAACACATTACTTGCCAGCATTGCATTGGCTTTATCGTCTTCGGTGATGGCTCAAACCATTGCATTACAAAATGTGAACCTAATTGACGTGGAAGCCTTGTCGGTTAATAAAGCACAAACCATCATCATAGAAGATGACAAAATCAAACATATTGTTCCTTCAAGATCTCGTCGCTTTGCCGATGATGTCATTAAAATCGATTTAGCAGGTAAGTATGTAATACCCGGTTTAATAGATACTCATGTGCACCATGCTACTTCGCCTGATGATTCAGATAACGATGAAATCACGCGCATTCGCTTGCGTCAGCTGTTACAGGGTGGTGTAACAAGTGTGCGCGATATGGGCGGCGATACCCGTGCTTTGAGTTCACTTAAAAGACGAGCCGATAACGATATTATTCAATCACCGGATATTTATTATTCTGTGATTATTGGTGGTAAAGCGTTCTTTTCGGACCCCCGTACAGTCGCCTCTGCAAAAGGTGAAATCCCCGGTGCTGTGGACTGGATGCGTGCCGTTGATGAACACAGTGACTTTGATGCCATTATGCTACGTAGCAAAGGGTTGGGGGCAACCGGCATCAAAATTTATGCAAATGTGCCAGGAACAGTGGTAGCAAAGCTATCTCAAGCTGCTAAAAAACATGACCTCAAGGTGTGGTCGCATGCTTTTATTGGCCCAGCAACACCGCTTGAAGCGGTTAATGGTGGGGTTGAAACAATTTCACATGCTGCCGATTTTGCCGCGCAAGTAATTGAAAATTTCTATGATATGCGCCGTAAAAATGTTGCCTTAACAGAGCAGCAAAAAAGCGATGCAAAGCAACTAGAAGCTTATCAATCACTTATAAAACAGATGAAAAATAAGGGCACAATTCTAGACTCAACCTTAACGGTATTTGATAAAACCAAAGCCTCTCGTGGTGAAAAAGGGTTATTGCTTAATGAGTGGGGCGGGCTGTTTACGCAATTGGCTCATCAAGCCGGTGTAACTATTGCTGCAGGTACCGATGTGACCAGTGATAGGTTTAATACAGTGATGCCTATGGTACACCATGAAATGCAATTATTAGTTGAACGGGCAGGTTTAACACCTTTAGAAGCTTTACAGGCTGCAACCATTAATGGTGCAAAAGTGATTGGCATTGAGAAGCAAACTGGTTCAATAAAGGCAGGTAAAGCGGCGAATCTTGTGGTACTTAACAGTGACCCAAGTATTGAAATCACCAACAGCCAAAATATTGTTCATGTAATTAAAAATGGCCAGTTTATCCATTTGGATGATAATGAAAAATTACCGTTTGTGATGGCGCGTGAAGCGGCTGGGTTATTATTTTTATCGGGGCAATTAGGCAACTTGCCAAGCACCATGGCGTTGGCTGGCAATGACATCAGCACCCAAATGACGCAGGCCATGAGAAACATTGGCTTTGTTTTGCAAGATCACAATTTAGATTTTAACGATATTGTTAAATGCACCCTTATGTTGGCAGATATAAAAGACTGGCCTTTAGCCAATCAAGCCTACACGCCATTTTTTACTAAGTTACCCGCCAGAAGTGCTTTTGCAGCCAGTGGCTTGGCACTTGGCGCAAAGGTTGAAGTGGAGTGTATCGCTGCGTTGTAGCTAAAATTGTAAGCGAACATAAAATAAACACTTTTCTTTACCTAATACACAGTTATTATGAATTGTGACTCAGTCAAGCTAAAAGGACGTTAATATGGTATTAGGTAAAAAAGGTGCGCTCGCTGCTTTATCGGTAATTTCAGTGTTTAATGTATCAGCGGCGCAAACTACAACTGGTGAGCAAACTAAGCTGAGCGAAGATCCCACCAAGGTCGTCACTCAGTTTGGTGCAAGTTATTCAGATGAATTAAGGATCACTGGTTCGCTAAGTTTGGGAGCAGTAAAAAAGCTTAATGCTAGTGTGAGTGCCAATGGCGATGAATGGCGTGTTGGTGGCTCGTGGCTATTTGATATTGGCATTGTTAATTTTAACTTTGGTAAGCAAAGTTATGATCAAGGAGCTGAGCGCACAACCTATAGTGTTGGCACTTTTATGCCACTGAGTTACTTTGATATTGCGCCCTATGGTTGGCAAATTTTCGCTATGGGTGGTTATAGCCATGTTGATGGTGAAATTGCTTGTTTAGCAGGGCAAGGGGCGTGTTTAACATCAGAAATACCTGGCCCTGAGGGTTGGGTGCTTATTCCAAACAGTAGTGATGGTGGTTACTTGGGCGCGTTTGCTCTAAAACCATTATCCGAAAAATGGACATTAATGACTGCTGCGGCTTATTCGGTGGGGTCTAACGATTATTCAGGGTATTTCGCCGCTATTGGTGCAAGTTATCAATTTGATAAGCAACAAAGTTTTAAACTATTTGCTGCAACAGAAGACAGTGATTATGGCTCAGATCAAAACTTAGTGCTTGGTTACACTTATCAATTTAATTAAAAATTACTGTTATAAGCTGTTAAATTTTGTTAGTTTTCTGAGTGAGTTATCGCTGAGAAAATAGAGCATGAAGAAAAAGTTAGCCTTGTTATTGTTAGGATTATCGAGCCTTAATGCCAATGCCTCTGAAAACTTTAGTGATCATGAGATGTTTTGTGAGCAACAATCACAAATTAGTTGCTTAGATTACATTAATCAACAGCTAGCAAGCAGTGAGCTTGGCTCTGCGCGTTGGTATGAAATTAAATCTTATCAGTTTGATTATTTCTACGACAAAATGGAATATCAAATCTTGAAAGATAGCACTGAGCCTTTCATTACCAGTGAAGAGTTACCTGTTGTATTTCAGGTGCAAGTTTACTTTTATTACGCCAAATCAATGCATTATTTAGGCGACTTTGAAACTGGTCGTAAATATGCCACAAAAGCATTTGAAAAACTGCAAGCAATCTTCGACTCCTTTGGTAACCCTATGCGTATGGTTGAATTGGCTAATCTACAATACGTGTTTGGCAACAAAGAAACGGCATTGCAAATTCTTGATAGGGCAGAGCGACGCTTTGGCAAAAGCAAAGATCCCATTTTCCACTTTGAACTGGCTTCGAATAAAGCAAATGTTTATCACTCATTAGGTGATATAGACGGTGCACTTGCAAATCGAAAAACCGCCGCTGATTGGATTTTAAAAACCAACCATAACCGCAAAATCTCTGTTGCTTTAGGTAATTTAGCTCGTACCCACCAACTTCTGGCAAATTATGAGCAAGCCGATGAAGTTTATGTACAGTCTCTTAAGTACATGGATACAGATTCAGATCGAAATATGATTGCTATATATAAGTTACGTCTTGCTGAAATCAATTGGCAAGCAGGAAAGCAAGATCAAGCATTAAAATGGTTTAAGCAAGTGCATAAAGAAGACATTCGCCAATCACATGCGAAACTTTATGCACACCTAGGTAACGTGCTTTAGATAGTGTAAAAACACCCTGGTTTTTCGGCTTCACCCGGCGCTAAAATTTGTAGATGGGTTGACTCACCTTGTTCCATCAAAGGCTTCATAGTTTTATCAAACTGCTTAGCGGCATGTTCAATTAATTTTGCTTGCTGTTCCAGTGCTTTAAAATCGGCATCATGAGCAGCCATAAGTTTATTGAGTTCTTTAGCCAACTTATCTTGCTCTTTTAATAAACTTTTATTAATTCGCAAGTGGTTCTCGTCTTCAACAACTGCTTCTTCGGTGATTGCTTCTATTTGCTCAGAGTACTCAGTAACTTGTAGCTCTATGTCATTAATTGGTTGCTCAAGTGCTTCAAGTTTTACTTGTTCACGCTCAAGCTCTAGGTATGCTGCAATTTGCTCGTTATTGAGGGGACTTTCGCTTACCTTTTTACAGTCTTTAAAAGTGATAACGCGATAATCACCCTGGTTGTTTGTTGTGCTGGCATTAGAGAGGCCAATACAAGCAGTAGTGGCCGTGATTAAGAGTGCACTTACGCTAATACGTACTAAATTCATAATGATGTCCTAATGGGTTATGTTATTTAGTTAGTCGTCGCAAGTGTGAAAAAGGTTGTTTAAATTTTAAATTTATATCCCACGCCATAAATTGACTCAATGTAATGACTATCAGGATCGGCTTGAGTCAGCTTTTTACGCAAGTTTTTAATGTGCGAATCAATACTGCGCTCGTAGCTCTCAAAGTACTTACCTTGAGTCATGGTTAGTAAATCTTGGCGTGAAAAAACCTTATTAGGTGAGGCAATTAATATTTTTAACAAGCTAAATTCATTAATTGTTAGTTTCAGTTCTTCATTTTTTACCAACACTTTGTATTCGCTCGGATCAACAATAATATTGCCCGCTTTGAATGTACTCGGTTTGCTACTTGGCATTCGTCGTCGTTTCAAAATAGCTTTCACACGCGCCATTAACTCTTTTGGTCTGTTTTACTGATGCGTTTGCAAAAGAAATTTGTACCACTCATAGCGATTACAAATCACGTGGTGAACAAGATACAACCCTTGCTAGCAACGACAACGTGTTTGGTAGTGATTATGAGCAGTTTATTTTAAACACAGCACAAAATAGTGATGGCACTTTATTGGCGTATCACACTATTCAAATTAGTTAATTTATTCACTCATCATTGTAGGTTAGGGCGTGTTAGCAATTACTGCTTTCACGCCCTATTTTTTTAGAAGCTATAAGTGATGTTACCGTAAATAAAACGGCCATCTAAGCTGTATGGCGCAAAGCCACTATAAGGGAAGATTTGGTTGAAATCGCTGTAACCAATATTACTTACAGTATCTTGAGGGTACTGATCAAAAAGGTTGTTGGCGCCTAATGCGAACTTCCACTGCTCATCAGGGCGGTAAGCCACTTCTAAGTCAGCAATCCATTTAGCATCAAGTACTTCATCACCATCTTCACTGCTTGCAGTGTCAACTACTTCACCATAACGAGTTGCTCGTAGTGTCGTTTGGAAGTTTTCATAATCCCATGTTGCAGAAAGGTTCCATTTATCGGCTGGCGTGCCTTTTTCAAAGCGTGTGATTTCACGACGAGAGAAATACTCGTAGCTATCGCCAAGGGCTTCTAGCTCTGCTGGGTTTTCTTTAACATGTGTCACTTCGGTGTCGTTAAAGTTAACCGCTGCACTTAAGCGTAAATCACCATAGTTTTCTAAACCTAGTGAGTAGGTCGCAACAATATCAACACCTTGCGTACGTGAATCAATGGCATTAGTAAAGTAACGAACGCGCTGCGTATTTACTTCGCCTGCTTCGGCTAAAATCGCTTCAACTTCAGGGCCGCTTAAGTTTTCAGACAATACGATACGGTCGTCAATTTCAATGCGATACGCATCAAGGGTTAAGCTAAAGCCGCCTTGCGTAAAGATGAAACCCGCCGTCATATTAACTGACTCTTCAGCGTCTAAATCACGAGCTCCCAGTGCTTGCGCTGCAGGCTCATCAACAGGGAATAAACCCACTTCATTTGGCACACCATTTTCAAAAACAGTGCTTACTGATTTATAAGATGTTTGGGCAAGTGAAGGTGCTCTAAAACCTGTGCTAATTGCACCACGTAGCGACAGCGACTCGTTAATGCTGTAGCGCGAAGCAAGTTTAGAGGTAAAAGTACTACCAAAATCACTGTAATCTTCAAAACGACCTGCTAAAACAAGGTTCCAATCTGTAGTTAGGTAAGTATCAAACTCTGCAAATACCGCAATGTTATGACGGCTTTTATCTGTTGCACTTTCTGGTGAGAAACCAGGTAACACTTGCGCGCCACCGGCAGCAACTGGATTGCCATCGTCATCTAATACAGTGAGGTAAGATGCTGTTTCACCTGCGTTAATTTGGTAGTTTTCGTGACGATACTCAGCACCAATCGTAACAAACACATCATCAGGTAAACCTAAATCTAGTGTGTTGCTAGCATCCATGTTCACCAAGTATTGTTCATAAACAAGCGAGCCATCATCAAATTCTGTTGGGCTGCTAACACCCATCGAGGTATTTAAGCTGTTGCTTACGCCAATACCAAAATCGTTGCGACCATAATTGGTGCTTACATCCCAAGCCCAATCATTAGTTTCGCCATTTAGACCAATTGCAAATGAGTAATCATCAACATCGGTATCAATTTGCGGTAAGAAACCGTCAGGATACACTTCAGTTAAGTTACGAGAATCTTTGGCGCGACGATAAAAACCACCTGAGTTACCTTTACGGTTTGAGTAACTTGCAAATGAGTAAAGCGACAGCGAGTTATCAAACTCATAACCTAGGTTATAAAAAAGCGCGAAGTCTTCGATATCGGCTTTACCAAAGCGGTGGTTATAGCGGTCGAAATCAAATTCACGCGAATCTAAATCGCCATTTTCATCACGGCTATATTGCTCACGTGCATCAAAGCCAGAGCGATTTGTTGGCTCGTTATTACGTGACTCAATCGACACGTTGATAAAACCATTATCGCCAAGTGCAAAGCCCGCATTAGCACTTGCTGTACGCGTAATGCCGTCGTTTACTTCACGGTCGCTGCCAGTTTCAAAGCTTAAGTTGCCTTCGCTATCGGTTGTGGTGTTTAGTAGCTGAGGAGAGCCTGCCATTTGTGTGTCGTATTCACCATATGTGTAGCTCACGCTACCGCCTTCATCGGCATCTTTTAATACAATATTGATTACACCGGCAATCGCGTCAGAACCATATTGAGCTGCAGCGCCATCACGTAGAATTTCAACACGCTTAATCGCAGAAGTCGGAATATTATTTAAATCTACTGCCGTTGAACCACGGCCAACCGTACCATTTAAGTTTAATAATGCACCGGCATGGCGGCGTTTACCATTAATAAGCACTAATGTGTGATCAGGAGCAAGACCACGTAAAACAGCCGGTTTCGCGTGGTCAGTGCCATCAGCAATGGTGGCACTCGGGTAGTTAAAGCTTGGTAATTGAGATGCCAATACTTGGCTCATATCAAGCTGGCCTGTGCTTGATAAATCGCGGCTTGTTAATAAATCGACAGGCACGGTACTTTCAGAAATACTACGAAGGCTACGGCGAGTACCTGTAACAGAAATAACTTCAACATCTTGAACGGTGTTGTCAGTTGTTTGCTCAGCAGCGATTGCAGTCACTGATGTAGCGAGTGTACTTGCAATTGCGAGTTGCAAAGGTACTTTTTTAAAAAATGTCATTGTTGGATCCCTTCTGACGTTGATTTCGCTTCGCAGTTTATCAATAAAAAAGGAACAAACAAATAACATAAAAGTATACTATATGATTATCTAAACAAGCTATTTAGCTCACTGTGTTTACATTATATTAACCTTCATTATGCGCTAATACTTATTTTATTTCTACCCTCTGTTTTTGCTCGGTATAAAGCAGTATCTGCTGCACAAATTAATGCCTCTGAAGTACGATATTGATTATTAAACTCACAGGCAATTCCTTGGCTTACACTTATTCTAAAATCACTTGGTAAACCTATATCAGTAAATGGCATGTTATTTACTTTTATTTGAATATGCTTAGCAATAGCGGCGGCTGTGTCTTTTTGGCAGCGGGGTAATATAATGGCGAATTCTTCACCACCATAACGCGCTGCTAAACAATCACGAGAAGGGAGTGATTCTGCGATTATACTTGCTACTTTTTGTAAGCATTTATCGCCTTTTACATGACCAAATCGGTCGTTGAATAATTTAAAGTAATCAATGTCGATTAATATAGTGCTAATGGCTTGGTTGGTTTGTACGCTTTCTTGCCAATGCTCTTTTAATGATTCCTCAAGAGTTAATCTATTTGCAAGGCCGGTTAAATGGTCAGTGGTAGCCTGTTTAATTAAGCGGTTATATTGTTCTTTGTGTGATGATAAATCGTGTAATACACAAATAAATAAATTTTCTGCAACGGCAATG
>Ga0213831_1000651_pt1 | contig 17398 bp, 15 predicted proteins | sample SWATP12_FD_163421 | JGI IMG/M metagenome (GOLD analysis project Ga0213831, IMG submission 163421) | Coastal seawater microbial communities from Marineland, Florida, United States - SWA TP1 #2 | ecosystem: Environmental > Aquatic > Marine > Coastal | place: USA: Florida | collected 2016-08-06 | reverse complement strand
GGCGTGGTGCGGTCACCTTCCGCGTTCTCAATTACTCGCGGTTTGTCGCCGTCTAAAACTGCGACACATGAATTCGTTGTACCTAAGTCGATACCAATGATTCTACCCATTACGTGTCTCCGTATAATTCTGTAATCTTGCAAAATTAGTGGGGTTATTCACCACCAATTTCAATACCTGTCATTAAAAAATATCTGTTAAGCCTGCGTATCCACACCGCTACTTGGTGCACGCGAAACCATTACCATGGCCGGACGCAGCAAACGCCCGTTTAATTCGTAGCCTTTTTGCATAACTGCCATTACCGTATTCGGCTCATGGTCAGCGCTTTCCTGCATCGACATCGCCTGATGCAGTTCTGGATTGAACGCCTCGCCTTGCGGATCAATAGGGGCCATTCCAAATTTTTCAATTGTGCTGACAAAAGATTTTAGGGTCATTTCTACCCCTTCAACCATCGGCTTGATAGCTTCGTTTTCGGTATCTGCCATTTGCAGACCGCGTTCGAGGTTATCAATAACCGGCAGCAGTTCGCCGGCAAAACGCTCCAGCGCAAATTTGCGGGCTTTTTCTACTTCACCGTCGGCACGACGGCGAGCGTTATCGGCTTCTGCACGAGCCCGTAATACACTGTCCTGCTGCTCAGCCACTTTGGCTTCAGCCGCTGCCAGTGCTTTTTCCAGGCTGGCAATCTTTTCTGCCGTCTCGTCAACGACTTCGCCGGCCAGGGCTTCTTCAGGAGTTTCGCCCTCTACCACTTCCACCTGCTCAGCATCAACTGCCTGGGCGTCGGTCTGGGGATCTACGGTTTCATTTTGTTCTGATTGCACGTCGCGCGGCTCGCTCATGCTTTCCTCCACAAGTTAAATTGGGTCGTATTTCACATTGAGGCTATTTATGGGGGTGGTTTGACGGCCTTCAAGGGTATCCACAATTTTTTTATGGTTTGCCGCAATTTTCTTTACCCGCTGCCGGTCGATGGCCATTTTTTACACCTGACCAGGAGCATTTTACCGATAAAAAATGTTTACAAAATATCAACATGAACAGGAATTGTGCTAATTTAACTGCGCAGCAAATAAGGGCTATTCATCATGCTAAACATTTGGAGTGTGAGCGCTATCGTCCTGCTTTATCTGGCAGGTTTGTTCGCGCTGGCATTTTGGGGTGACAAAAAAATTGATAAAAATAAGCAGCATCCCGTCCTGTATAGTTTAGGGCTCGGGGTTCACTGTACGTCCTGGGCGTTTTTTGGCACCACCACGCAAACCACCCATTATGGCTGGCCGGTTTTTCCGACTTATGTTGGCATTGCGCTGGTGATGCTGTTTGCCTTTGGGGTGTTAATTAAGATTACCCGTATTTGTCAGCAAAACAGCGTCAGCTCCCTGGCTGACTTTATCAGTCTGCGCTACGACCGCTCGCATAGCCTTGCGGCATTAATTACCTTGCTCTGTTTTGTAGGTGTTGTGCCCTACATCGCCCTGCAACTCGATGCCATTACCGAAAGCATTAACCTGCTTACCGCAGATGCAGACAGCGGTTCAGGCACGGTAGGGTTGTACGTTGCCGCGCTTATGGCGCTGTTTGCAATTTTATTTGGTACCCAAACCCTCAGTCTCACCGAAAAACACCCAGGCCTGTTAGTCACTATCGCCGCTGAGTCGATGATTAAGCTTGTTGGTTTGTCTGTAGTAGGCATATATGTGTGTTACGGCTTGTTCGACGGATTATTCGACCTGGTTGCCCAGGCCGCTCAACACCAGCCCGGGCGCGACATTTTATACGCTGACAAAAGCTGGGTAGTTTATGTTAGTCATATTTTGCTTGGCATTTGTGCCATGTTCGTGTTGCCCCGCCAGTTTCATATGAACTTTGTTGAGAATAATGGCACCGGCGAGTTAAAAACAGCCCGCTGGCTGTTTCCGCTGTATCTTTTAGGCATGACGATTTTCCTGCTGCCCATCGCGCTGGCAGGCAGTGTACTGCTCGACCCTACTACCGCTCAGTCAGACTCGCTGGTACTGGCGATCCCACTGCATGAGCAAAACCTTACCGTATCGGTTATCGCCTTTTTAGGCGGATTGTCGGCGACCACCAGCATGATCATTGTGGCGACTCTAGCGCTGGGGATCATGATTGCCAATAACCTGATCACGCCGCTGTGGTTTAAGTTCAAACTCAAAAAGCAGGCTCGGCATACCATGGAAGCCAGCCAGCTATTGAATATTCGCCGGCTCACCGTACTGGTGGTGTTGTCTGTGGCTTTCTGGTACCACGTAAATATCAGCCAAAGCGCACCGCTAGTGAAAAGCGGTATCATTGCCATGGCGCTGCTATCGCAGATGCTGCCTGCCATGATGTTTAGCCTGTACTGGAAAAAGCGCAGTAAAACCGCCGCTATCAGTGGCATGCTGGCCGGTTTTATTGGCTGGGTGGTATGGATGCTCTACCCCAGCCTGCTCTCCAGCTATTATTTTGATCCCATTCCCAGCGATCACGAGCTGGCCACCAGCTATGTACTGAGTCTGGTGATTAATTGCGTGGTTTATGTGTTGGTTGCAGCGCTATTACCAACCGCAAAAGCCCACAATGAAACAGACCCCCCACTGCCAGTTAGTCGCGCAGAAGAACCAGAGCTGGCCATCCCGGTCAGTGATTTATTATCGTTAACTGAGCGGGTGCTGGAGCCCGGTGCACACGCCACGCTGGCCAGACAACTCAGCGGTAACGACACTGGTAACAGTCCACAGGGCTATGCCAGTCAGGGCCTGTTAACCCGGGTGGAAAAACTGATGGCCGGACAAATTGGCCATCCCAGTGCGCGGCTGCTGCTAACCGCTATAGCCGATTCGCAGGGTCGCGGTTTCTCAAACCTGGTGCATTGGGTGGAGGAAGCTTCACAAAGCTTTCAGTTTAATCATGAAGTACTGATGTCGTCGGTGCAGCATATTCAACAAGGCATAGTGGTGCTCGACCAAAGCCTTAACATGCTGGCCTGGAATGACAGTTACCTGGATATGTTTAACTACCCCGCAGGCGTGGTACAGGTAGGTATGCCGATTAAAGATCTGTTGCAATACAACGCCCGGCGCGGCCTGCTCGGCGAAGTGGGCAATATGCAGGAAGAAATTGATAAGCGGGTGCAATACATGGCCGCCGGCAGCGAATATAAATATGTGCGTAAACAGGCCGATGGCCGGGTAATTGAACTTAACGGCAGCCCGTTACCGGGCGGCGGCTATGTCACCACTTACAGTGATATTACTGCCTATATTAAAATTCAGGACCAACTGGAACAGGCTAAAACCGAACTGGAAGCCCGCGTGGCCCACCGCACCAAACAGCTTGAAGTTGCCAAGCAGGAAGCCGACCAGGCCAATTTAAGTAAAACAAAATTTTTGGCCGCCGCCGGGCATGACCTGATGCAGCCGTTTAACGCCGCCACCCTGTTTGCCTCAATGCTGGTGCAAAAAACCTCTGGTACTGAGTTGCACACGATGAGTGAAGGCCTGCTGCATTCGCTTAACAGTGCGGAATCCTTGCTAACGTCCCTGCTGGATATGACACGCCTTGAGTCCGGCCGCCTGACCGTGCAGAAAACTCACTTTGCGCTCGATGATGTGCTTGCCGGTCTGGTTAACGAATTCAGCATCATTGGCGAACAAAAGTCGCTGCAACTCAGCTATGTTCCCACCAGTGTCAACGTTTATTCTGATCCCAAGCTGTTACGCCGGATTATTCAGAATTTGTTATCTAATGCGGTGCGCTACACGCAAAGCGGCAGGGTGTTAATTGGGGTTCGCCATCGTGCGGGGAATTTCATCGAGATTGCGGTAATGGATACCGGCCCCGGCATTCCGGAAAACCAGTTACAGGATATCTTTAACGAATTTCATCAGCTTGATCAACAGCATAACCAGGGGCTCGGACTGGGCCTGACCATTGTGGAGCGGATCAGTCAGCTACTGGTTCACCCGGTGAGTGTTGCCTCACAACCAAACAAAGGCACCGCATTCAGTATTCGTGTGGAGCGGTCTCGTGAAACCTTACAGCGCCATCCGGAAACCGCACCTGATAAGCGTTCGGAGCAGATAAATTTACTCGATAAGCAGTGCATTCTGATTATCGAAAATGACGAGCAAATAAGCTCCGCGATGGAAGCATTGCTGTCAGACTGGGGCGCTAAGGTGTTGGTTGCTAAAACGGTAGCCGAGGCCCTGTCCTGTGAAACAATCCCCGACCTGATGTTGGTTGATTATCATCTGGATCACGGCGAGACAGGCATCAACGTGGCCTGTCAGTTGCGTAAACACTGGCAACGTTCGGTACCCGGTATTCTTAATACCGCTAACCGCCATGATGGCGTGCGTGATGAAGCACGAGAAGCGGGACTGTTGTATTTGCCCAAACCGTTAAAGCCTGCAGCGCTTAAACGGATGCTTAAACAACATAAACTGATCAGTGGCTAAGCTAACTTACCCGGTGCGAATAGTTTTCGACGGACCACTCGCGGCTATTTGCTGGTAACTGTTAAGGGCCGCCTGAGCATGTTCTTTCATTAATGCTTCGGCCCTGGCCCCCTGCCCTGCAGCGATAGCCTGGACAATGGCATGATGCTGCTGATGCGCATAATAAAGTCGCTCATATTCCCTGTCGGTTTGCTCCGGATTAAATACCAGCGCATTCACCGAGGCCATGGGCAAATGTTCATTGATTTGCAACGCCGTGGCAATAGCGTGATTCTGGCTGCCTTTCACCAGACAATCATGGAACTGACGATTGATCTCTACATAAGCCTGTATTTTAGCTTCGTTAAAAGTGCGCTCGGCAAACAGTTCGTCGCCCGCTTTCAGGCATTCCTTCAGCGTGGTTAAAAGCGCTGCAGCCAGCCCCTTTTCTACAATCTGACGCACGGCAAGGCCTTCAAGCACCCCTCTGACTTCCACAGAGCCGGCTATCTCTTCATTAGTAATTTGCCTTACCTGATAGCCGCGCCGGGGTAGCTTGGTTAACAGCCCCTCCTGCTCCAGTGCCCGAAATGCAATTCTCACCGGCGTGCGCGACACACCGAGCAATTCGGCGGTGGGAATTTCAGCTAACCGATCACCCTGGGCTAACGCTCCCGACAGAATTTTATCCCGCAGGATACTCAGCACGGCATGTTTGTCTTTTTTCATTTTTATACATCCTGAACTCTGACCACCGGTTACAACCGGGAGGGTTAGTTTGCGGTGTAACCCGTTTGTAAACAAGCATTCCGATCATATTAAAATGGATCCAAAATTAAAATTAACACACGAAAAAAGCCAAAAAATTCCCTTTTAACAGTTACAAACCCCATAAATTGGATCCAAAACACTCAAAAAGACTAGAAACATAATATTAACATTGTTAACATTGGATCCAATTTAAAGATTAAATCAAGACAAGGATCCCTGCATATGAGCCATTTTATTCGCAACGCCTGGTATGTAGCAGCCACCAGTGACGAGATTAACGCAACCCAACCACTTGGCCGTACTGTATGCAATATTCAGATTGCTTTTTTCCGTGACAGCAAACAACAAATTCAGGCAGTTGAAGATTTTTGCCCTCATCGTGGAGCCCCATTATCACTGGGCTACGTAGAAGGTGACAACCTGGTTTGTGGCTATCATGGCCTGCAGATGGGCGCTGACGGTAAAACCCGCAGCATGCCCAGCCAACGGGTTGAAAACTTTCCTTGTATTAAGCCGGTACCGGTGGTTGAACGCTATGGTTTTATCTGGGTGTGGCCGGGCGATAAAGACGCGGCTGATGACAGCCTGATCCCCGAACTTCACTGGGCATTGGATCCAAACTGGGCCTATGGGGGCGGTTTGTACCACATTAAATGTGACTACCGTCTGATGATTGATAACCTAATGGATCTGACCCACGAAACCTATGTGCATGCCAGCTCTATTGGCCAGAAAGAAATCGATGAAACCCCGGTAAAAACCACTATGGAAAATGGCCAGGTGGTCACCAGCCGGTTTATGGAAAATATCCTGCCGCCACCATTCTGGCAAAATGGCCTCAGTGCCAACGGACTACCCACCGACCAACCCGTCGATCGCTGGCAAATTTGCCGTTTTGATTTACCCAGCCACGTAATGATTGAAGTGGGTGTGGCCATGGCCGGCAAAGGTGGCTATGAGGCACCAGCCGAGCTGAAAGCCGGCAGTATCGTGGTGGATTTTATAACCCCTGAAACTGACGGCACCATGTGGTATTTCTGGGGTATGGCACGAAACTTTAAAGCCGATGATGAAGCGCTGACAGCCTCTATCCAGGAGGGCCAGGGTAAAATCTTCAGCGAGGATCTGGAAATCCTTGAACGCCAGCAACAGAATCTCGACCGCTTCCCGGACCGCCAGTTATTAAAACTCGATATTGATGCCGGCGGTGTGCAGGCCCGGCGCATGATTGAGCGGACCATGAAAAAAGAACAACCCGCCGCCACTCATGGAGTCGCCTGATATGAACCAGGTTATTGTATCGCAAAAGGTAGCTGTTACTTCACGCGTGTGCCTGCTGAGGCTTAGCCCGCAAAATGATCAGGTATTACCTGCCTGGTCACCGGGTGCGCACATTGATGTGTTTTTACCCGATGGCATGATCCGCCAGTATTCTCTGTGTGGTGCACTCGATGCCCAGCATTATCAGATTGCCGTGCAATTGGAAGAACATGGTAAAGGCGGCTCCCGCTATATTCATGAGTCACTGCAATGCGGTGCAGAACTGACCATCAGTGAACCACGCAATCACTTTCCACTGATGGAAGGAGAAAACCCCTGCCTGTTTCTGGCTGCGGGTATCGGGATCACGCCGTTTATCCCCATGATTGAAGCGTGCCTGGCTGGCAACAGACCATTTAGCCTGTACTATGCTGTCGCCAACGGGTCTGATAATTTGCTCAGTGAACAGTACACTTCGCTGGCAAATGTTCATGTTCACGATAAAGCGACTCAGGGGGTCCGCCTGAATATTGATGCGCTGCTCAAAGCAGCCCCGGCCAACAGCGATATTTTTGTTTGCGGCCCGAATGGTTTTATTAACGACGTTCTTAGTCTGTCGGCCCGGCAAGGTATCGACTCTGCACGATTACATCGTGAGTTCTTCACTGCTGAGCCCATAGATCATTCCAATGATGGCAGCTTTGAAGTGGAAATTGCCAGCACCGGGCAGATAGTCAGTGTTGGCAAGGATGAGTCCATGCTGGAAGCGCTCGAAGACAACGGCTTCTTTGTGCCTGTCTCTTGTGAAGAAGGGGTTTGTGGCACCTGTATCACCCCGCTACTTGGCGGTGAGGCCGATCATAAAGACGTGTTTCTGAACGATAAGGAAAAGGCAAAGATGGACCGGGTTGCCGTGTGCTGCTCCCGGGCTAAAACACCCCGCCTCATTCTGGATCTCTAACCCTGACTCTGGCGACGATAGGCTGCGGGGCTTAGCTCCGTATGCCGCTTAAAAAACTTATTGAAATAACCCGGTTCGTTAAATCCCAGTCGCTCTGCAATGTCGGCAACCGCTGTATCGCTGAAAATCAGATAACGTTTTGCTTCGCTGATGAGTACATTGTGGATCAGCGCCAGCGCGTTAGAGCGAAAATACTGTTGACAGATTTGATTGAGATGGGCCTGGCTCACACCAATTTGCCCGGCATACCAGGCCACTTTGTGCTGAGTAGTGAAATGCAGGCGGATTAGGTGTTGAAACTGCCTTAGTTTGCGTTCCGGTTTACTCAGACTGCCTTCTTCAGTGCGGGCAGGCTGCATACGATGCATTAAAATAAGTAGTTGCTGCAACAAGGCCTGAAGCATGCTCCCCTGATGCAACGAAGAGGCATTGGCTTCCTGCTGAATTGCGCCGCAAATGGCCTGTAACGGACTAAGATAGATATCTTTAACGGCCAGCACAAAAGCACCAGCCAGCGTTTCGACTGATTCTCCGATATTTTGCTCAACCTGACGCAGCATGGGCGAAGCCACTGATAATACCGTGCCCTGAGAATGCGACTGCCAGTCAAAACCATGCATTACGCCATCCGGAATATACAACAATGCCGGCGCCGTAATCCGGTGATGTTCGTCATCAAACTGTACATCCACACCGCCCTCTGTGAGCACAAAAATCTGCGTAATGTGCTGGTGACGATGGGGATGAATTTTCCATTCGTGTTGCTCACTACGCTGCGTAAGCGGCTCACAATATAAAAAGGTCTGATGCCAGAAGCTACCTTTTTCCCCGTAAAGATCAACAAACTCCAGATTACCCAACATTTTTATTACAATCTATAAAATTAACCATAAAATAACTAATTTAACCCTTATAAAGCCAGAATATCTACATAAAATACAATTATCAACTCAATCAGGGGCTCATATGAACTGGCAAAAACAGGACTACGATGACATTCCCGGCACTTATGTGTTCGATGGTCAGCGGGCGCATCCCGCTTATGCAATCAACAAATTGCTGTATACCTTTAACGATGAAGCCTGTCGGGCAGAATTTGACGCCGACCCGGCCGCCTATTGCGACAAAATGGGCGTAACTGGTGAATACAAAGAGGCTGTTTTAGCACAGGATTTTCTGGGTCTTCTGCGGATGGGCGCCAATATCTATTTTCTGGCCAAAATGTGTATTCCGCGCGGCGTATCGGTGCAGGATGCCGGGGCCGCCTTTCAGGGTATAACCACAGAAGAATTCCAGCAGCGCCTGCTCGATAAAGGCAACGGGCTGAGTGACATACTGGCAAAACGAGGAGACTACTGGAATGGCTAAAATTATTGGCGGGATCACCAGCTCACACATTCCCGCAGTGGGCAATGCAATCTCTCAGGGCCTCACGCAGGAGCCATACTGGAAACGTTTTTTCGACGGTTATGAGCCGGCCAAAGACTGGTTAAAGGAAGTTAAGCCTGATTTGGTTATCGTGGTTTATAACGACCATGGCCTTAATTTCTTTTTGGATAAGATGCCAACCTTTGCCTTAGGTTGTGCCGACATCTACGAAAACGCCGATGAAGGATGGGGATTAAAGCCGACGGCACCGTTTACCGGCGATGCAAAACTGTCATGGCATATCGCACAATCATTGGTTGAGCAGGAATTTGACATTTGTACTTGCCAGGAGATGAAAGTCGACCACGGTTTTGTTAATCCCATCCGGGCATTGTTCGGCGATCACGTAGACTGGCCGGTAAAAGCCATTCCACTGGCCGTTAATACGGTACAGCATCCGGTGCCCTCTGCAGCGCGCTGTTTAAAGCTGGGCCGTGCGCTGGGTAAAGCCCTTGAGTCTTATCCGGAAGATACCCGGGTGGTTATTCTGGGTACCGGCGGAATGTCCCATCAACTGCAGGGGGAGCGTGCCGGGATTATCGATGTTGAGTTTGATTTAGAATGCATGGATAAGATTGCCACTGAGCCTGAATGGATGACGCAGTTCAGCAATGCCGAAATTATTCGCCGTGCCGGCAGTGAAGGTATTGAAACCATTATGTGGCTGGTTATGCGTGGGGCGTTAAAAGACGATGCAGCAGTACTGCATAAACACTATCATGCCCCTATTTCAAACACCGGAGCCGGTGTGTTAGTACTGGACAATCAGTAACCAGGTGCCCCGTCACTGGCTGTGCAACTGATGGCAGCCGGTGACATCTTTTATTACTCTTCCATATTCATCATTTGTTTAAACAACACCCCTGCCTGGGTACGGTTAATCACTTCAAGTTTACGCAACACAGCCGACGCATGCTGCTTTACCGTCGATTCTGAAATTTCCAGTTCGTAGGCAATCTGCTTGTTTAACAACCCATCCGCCATCATGCGTAATACCTTAAACTGATGGGGAGTTAACTGCGCCAGTTTGTCGGCAAAGGCTTTGTCGTGCTGATTTTCCAGCGCTTCAATGGCTTCGTTGATATTCTCTGGTAACCACTGTTCACCATCCAGGACCAGGTTAACCGCTTCGGCAATTTCAGCCAATGGCGTGGACTTAGGAATATAACCGCTGGCGCCCAGATCAATAGCTTTGCGAATTAATACCGGATCTTCCTCGGCCGACACTATTACCACCAGCACGCCCGGAAACTGGGTGCGCAGTGTAGTTAAGCCGGTAAGGCCCTCGTTACCCGGCATATTTAAATCCAGAAACACCAGTTCCAACGAGTCATCGGCTTCAATAGCACTATAAGCTTCTGAAAATGAGGCCACTTCAGTTATGTTATCACCCACGATATCCACCATGGCCTGGCGCATGGCAGCGCGAAACAAGGGGTGGTCGTCAGCAATTAAAATACGCGTATCCAAAACTTCTACCTGACTCAACATAGCGTTATTCATAAAGTTAAGTGTACCGCAAAATCATAATGTTAAGAACAAAACGGCCAGCAAAGGCTGGCCGTTTCCATTTATAACTAATCAGGCCTGGCCTAATTAGAAGCGATAGCCAACGGTTAAGGCGATTGTCATAGGGTCGCCATAGTAACCAATCAGTGTGGTATCGCCACCGGTACCCGGGCCGTAGGTACCGTCTTCGTTGCGGGTTACGAAGTCATAACCCCCCACCAGGTATTCTTCATCGGTCAGGTTTTTGGCATGAATACCGGCATACCAGTCACCTTCTATGCTTTCCCAGTTCACACTGACATTCACCATACCGTAGGCATCCTGTGCGATCAGGTCGCTGGTTTCAAACAGCAGGTAGTCATCACGGTAGTAGTAGTTCGCATTAAAGTTGAAGTAACCCACACTGGTATCCAGCGCATAATTAGCGGCCAGGTTCAGAGTATTTTCCGGTGTACTGGCTAAACCAATCAGTGGCGGTACGGCGTTGTTTTCTTTGATTTCAAAGTCAATGTAACCATAGGCTGCTGATAAAGTCAGGTTATCCGTCGCTACATAAGTCAACTCCACTTCAGCACCTTTGGCAGCCGTTTCTGAAGCGTTACGTAACCGCTGCTGCAGGTCTGCAGCACTGTCACCACCCGGCTCGATACCAATGTACTGGCGATCGCTGTGGTCATAGGCAAACAAGGTAACGTTAGCACGGAAGCTGTCTGTTACATCACTCTTCACACCCACTTCGTAAGAGTCCACGACCTCTGGTCTTACACCCGGTTCGTTAGTGGTTGCACGAGGGTTAAACGTACCTGATTTGAAACCCTGCGAGTAACTGGCGAAGAACATGGTGTCTCTGGACATTTGATATTCCACACCTACACGCGGTGTAAAGCGAGACCAGCTTTCTACTGCCGGTGCATCAACCAGTCCGTCGCCATCGGTATCAGTACCCAGTACCTGTGGAACCAGTTCACCCTCAGGGCGAACATAGCCAGGGATCCAACCAGATTCAGGATAAACGTTATCAAAGATTAACCCGTTAAATACGGTTGCTTGTTTTTCCTCATCGGTATAACGGGCACCAACAGACACCGACAGTTTATCGGTAATGTCGTAGTTTAACTGACCATATACAGCAACACTTTCACTGTTGTTACAACCTGATACTTCACGGGTAAGACCCGGCGTGCCAAAGGCCGCACGACCCAATAAGCCCAGCACCGCTTCAAACTGACCGCAGGACTCACCGTCGTAGTAGTACAGACCGCTTACCAGGGTAAAGTTGTCACCCAGGTAGTTAGCCTGAAGTTCATGAGTATCGTTTTCGTCTTCATAAATGGCCGGCACATCAAAAATGTCCAGCGCGGTATTATCGAAATCAATATTGGTTGGTGAATAACTTTCACGATGTGAACCAATATATTTTACTTCCAGATTGTCTGATACATCGTAGCGCATCAACCAGCTGTAACCTTCCAGTTCAACTTTGTTCCAGGTCGGTAAGCTGGTGTAGGAATCAAAAACCGAATCCGGTACCGGTGCATCGGTAACAATACTGGGTAACAGACGGTAACCGCCTTTAGCATTGGAAGTATCCTCGGTTTTATCCCAGCCAAGACGGAAGAATAAATCGTCAGTAATGTGCGCTTCCAGGGTTAACCGTGCCGCCCACAGATCTTTGTTGTAGTTTTCGCGGTCCTGACCTTCCAGCGCGCTTTGCAGGAATTCACCATAGCCATCGCGGTTAAGGTTGGCGTAACCAAAGCCCAGATAAACTTTGTCCTGCACAATTGGGTACTGACCAGTAACTTTCACGTCTTTGCGACCATAGTTACCGACTGTCCCTTCGATATTAAAGGTGGGTTCACCCACCATATCTTTGGTGACATATTTTACTGCACCACCGATGGTATTTTTACCATACAGTGTGCCCTGCGGTCCGCGCAGTACTTCGATACGCTGTACGTCGAGCAAGTCAAGCACTGCCCCCTGAGGGCGGGCAACATAAACGTCGTCAATATAAATACCCACGCCTGGCTCATAACCCCACAGCGGATCCTGCTGACCCAGACCACGGATAAAGGCGGTCAGTGTTGAGTTGGTACCCCGGCTGGTTTGCAGCGTGGTGTTAGGCGAGAATTGTTGCACTTCTGTTAAAACGCTGATCCCTTTATTGCCCAGTTCAACAGCGCCCAACGAGGTGATTGCAACCGGCACTTCCTGCAAGCTTTCCATCGTTTTACGGGCGGTAACCTCGATTTTTTCCAGTTTACCTTTTTCGATTCCGTCTTCAGAGTCCTGAGCCAAAGCGGCTTGCGAACCCAGGCATGCCAGTGTTACGGCCGTCGCGCAGAGTGTACGGGTAAAATTTATTTTATTACCGAATGTGTGTTTCATAGGGTGTCCCTTGTTTTAGTAAATCAAAAATCTTTCTGAAGAACGCGGTCGAGTTAACTGTAGAGATTTTTAACAATTTCGTAACTAGTACCATCGTACTATGGGCAGATTTGTTAATGCGAGCCACACTTTGCATCACTGATGAAGAGTCTGCGGTCACAGATTTCAATCAAAGGAAAGTAACATTATGTTGAGTTTACTCGGACTGGTTGGTGGACTGGGACTGCTTATCGTACTCACTATTCGCGGCATGAATTTATTCATTGCTGCGCCGGTGTGTGCGCTGATTGTCGCGCTGACAAGCGGCCTTCCCCTGTTCACCGGCGATGCGAATTTCGTCACTACTTATATGAGTGGTTTCGCAGGCTTTATTTCTGCCTGGTTTTTTATGTTTTTACTGGGGGCGATATTTGGCAAATTCATGGAAGATACCGGCGCGGCAGATTCCGTTGCGCGCTGGATTGTAGGAAAGCTTGGCTTTAAGCATGCCGTCGTCGCTGTGGTTTTGGCCTGTGCCATCTTAACTTATGGCGGCGTAAGTTTGTTTGTGGTCGCTTTTTCTGTGTACCCCATGGCACTCAGTTTGTTTAAGGATGCTAACCTGCCCCGCAGGTTTATTCCGGCGACCATGGCGTTTGGCTCGGTAACATTCACCATGACCTCGGCCGGTTCGCCGGAAATTCAAAACTGGATCCCCATTAAATACCTGGGCACTTCGCCTTTTGCTGGTTGGGAAGTCAGTCTGGTGGTGGCCATCTTCATGGCATGCTTTGGCTACTGGTGGCTTAAGCGCATGATAGGTAAAGCCATTGCCAAGGGTGAAAAGTTTGAGGAGCGGGCTTCTGATCCCAAAGTACCCGTGCGCGATCTCCCTCATCCGCTAACCGGGGTTATTCCCTTACTGGTTGTTCTGGTACTGAGTTTCTGGTTGCACGAATCACTGGCACAGCTGGCTCTTATCGTAGCACTTTCCGGTGGTGTTTTAACCCTGATGCTGATTAACTTTCAGTATTTCCACGATCTCTCTAAAGCCGTTAACACCGGTACCACCGGCGCACTGGTCGCTATTGGTAATACCGCAGCAGTAGTAGGCTTTGGCTCGATCGCCAAAAACACCGATGCCTTTCAGGCTACGGTAGAGGTAATGGCCAACCTGCCCGGTAACGAACTTATCGGCGCCGCCGTGGCGGTGAGTGTCATTGCTGGTTTAACCGGTTCTGCCTCGGGTGGCCAGGCCATTGTATTGCCACTTATAGGTCAACACTACATCGACCGCGGTGTTGAACCTGAAGAATTACACCGTATTGTGGCCATCTCCTCCGGCGCACTGGACTCTTTGCCGCATAATGGTTACGTTGTGACCACTATTCGGGCAATTTGTCATGAAACGCACAAAGCCGCCTATGGCTCTGTGGCTGCGTTAACTGTTGTTGTACCACTGATAGGTTTAGCAATGGCTATCGCGCTGTTTAGTTTGTTTTAAGGAGACACCATGGCACGGATACTCTTATTATGCTGCACACTACTGTTGGCCCTGCCAGCAGTAACTGCGGCATCTGAAGAAGTGTTACTCACCAGCAAAGAACGTTTTAGCATGCCTTCATACACCACTGTTGGCGGGCGAACAATTAAGTCGCTGCAAGTAGGCTGGGAAAGCTACGGCAAACTCAATCAGGCCAAAGATAATGTGATTCTGATCACCCATTATTTCTCCGCCAACTCCCACGCTGCCGGTAAATATCACCCCGATGACGCAGCGCCGGGCTATTGGGATGCGATTATCGGCCCGGGCAAAGCCATCGATACCACAAAATACTTTGTGATCAGCGTGGATAGTCTGGCCAACCTCAACGCCAACGATCCTAATGTGATCACCACCGGCCCGGCCAGTATTAACCCCGACACCGGGAAGCCTTACGGCCTGGATTTTCCGGTAGTCACCATTAAAGATTTTGTTAATGTGCAAAAAGCGGTGCTAGAAAGTTTGGGGATAAGCAAACTGCACGCGGTTATCGGGCCATCCATGGGATCCATGCAGGCGCTTGAATGGGCAGCCAGTTACCCCGACTGGGTGCCACGCATGATATCAGTAATTGGCACCGGTGACAGCGACGCCTGGACCACAGCGGCTTTAGAGCAATGGGCCATTCCTATTCGACTCGATAAGAACTGGCAGGACGGCAACTATTACGACAGCGAACCACCTGTAGATGGCCTTGCTGCTGCACTGATGTTAATTACCCAACAAGCGCTGCACCCACTGTATTTTAATCAGCAAGGTGAGAAGTTAGATTATCACCCGCTGGAAACCGGGCCATTGAGCAGTATTCGCAAATCGCACAGTATTGTTACCTGGTTAACTAATCGTGCCCGCTCAAGAGCGGAAAAAATGGATGCCAATCATTTACTGTATCTGGTGCGCGCCTGTCAGCTGTTTCTTGCCGGACACGGCGACTCACTGGCGCAAACCATGCAGTCTGTGAAAGCAAAAACCTTATTCTTGCCGGCTTCAAATGATTTATTATTAATGCCCTATATGGCGCAAAAAGCCTACGAAGCTTTACAAAAGCAGGGTAAAGACAGTCGCTATGAAGAGCTCAGCGGCAGTCTTGGTCATTTCGATGGCGTAGTGAGCATCAAACAAAAAGCCGATGCGATTGAAGCATTTTTAAAGTATTAACAGGGACATTAATTAATGAAGACAACCTTAAAAACGGCTTTGGGCTTAGGCCTTGTCGCTTTCGCGCAAGGCAGTATCGCTCAGCAGGAAAGCAGCTTACAGCTTGATACCGACGCGATTACCGTGTCAGGGTTATCCTCTGGCGGCTTTATGGCCACCCAGTTTCATCTGGCCAACAGCGATAAAGTTACCGGTGCGGCAATGCTGGCATCAGGCCCCTATTACTGTGCACAAAACGATATTGCCGTAGCCCTTGGTCAGTGTGTTGATAAAGTGAATTCACCGCTGGATGTTAAGGCACTGAGTGCGCAGGCCAAAAGCTGGGAAGAGTCCGGTAAAATTCCACCGCTGGCTAATTTAAAAGACGACAAAGTATGGTTGCTGCACGGTACTGCCGATACGCGGGTCAACTCAGCCGTAAGCGACGCCCTGTATCAACAGTACCAACAGTGGGTACCGGCTGAACAGCTGACCTATGTTAACGACAAACCCTTTTCTCACGTGTTTCCCACCGTCGATGCCGGTGGCAGCTGTCTGGACTCAGCTTCGCCTTATATCGGTAAATGTGAGTATGATGCCGCTGGCGAATTGCTCACTGCGCTGTTAGGTGAACTAAATACCCCTGATGACGTATTAGAAGGTGAAGTAATTTCCTTTGATCAACAGGAAATTGCCGGCGACGATGCCAGCACGCTGGCCGACAAAGGTTACGCTTATATCCCGGCATCATGCAGTAATGGCGAAGCCTGCCGCGTACATGTGAGTTTCCATGGTTGCAATCAGTATGCCCAAGCCGTTGATATGGCTTATATAGAACAGACCGGTCTTAACCGTTGGGCCGATGACAACCAGTTAGTAGTGATTTACCCGCAAACCCGAAAATCGTTAATCATGCCAATGAATCCGCAGGGATGTTGGGATTGGTGGGGGTATACGTCAGACGCCTACGCAACCAGTGAAGGGCCGCAAATTAAAGCGGTAAATGCTTTTATTGATTTTCTAGCCACACGCTAAGGATTATTTTCTATGTCATCTTACAATATTTTTATTACCGGTGGTGCCAGTGGTATTGGTTATGGTATTGCCGAATTTCTAGGCGCTCAGGGACATACCATTCTGGTAGCCGACATCAACGCCGACGCCGCCGCTGAAGCTTGTCAGAAACTGGCCGACAAAAACATTAAGGCACTCCCTGTTGAAGTTGACGTCACCAACGCAGAACAGGTAGGCGCCCTGCCCGCCAAACTCAAAGATACGCCAGTCGATATTCTGGTTAATAATGCCGGTATTCAGCACGTGTCTAAAATTGAAGACTTCCCACCAGAAAAGTGGCAAATGCTGATCAATATTATGCTGGTTGGCCCGGCGTTACTTACTCAGGCGTTTATGCCTGGTATGCGCGAAAGAGACTTCGGCCGGATTATTAATATTGGCTCTATTCATTCAGTCGTTGCCTCCCCGTTCAAGTCGGCTTATGTCGCGGCAAAACACGGGTTACTGGGCTTTTCGAAAACCATTGCGCTAGAGACCGGTGACGCCAACATCACAATTAATACGGTGTGTCCAGCTTATGTGAAAACGCCTCTGGTAGAAAAACAGATTGCTTCACAGGCTAAGGAAAACGGCATCAGCGAAGAAGAAGTGGTGAATAAAATTATGCTTGAGCCAATGCCGAAAAAGCAATTCATCAGTCTGGAAGAACTGGGCGAAACAGCGGCCTTTTTAATGAGCAGTGCTGCCCGCAACATTACCGGCCAAACCATGATTTTAGACGGTGGCTGGACCGCCAGATAAACCCCGGCCATATGAGCAGGAGATGCTTAATATCGCCTCCTGCTTTATTTTGCGCATAAGGTTATGGTAATGTCGCCTCAGGAAGTGGGGAAGACGAACAACATGCCATACAACACCGTTGGATTAATCGGTAAAGCGGCCCACGAAGGTGCC
>Ga0213831_1000645_pt1 | contig 17662 bp, 15 predicted proteins | sample SWATP12_FD_163421 | JGI IMG/M metagenome (GOLD analysis project Ga0213831, IMG submission 163421) | Coastal seawater microbial communities from Marineland, Florida, United States - SWA TP1 #2 | ecosystem: Environmental > Aquatic > Marine > Coastal | place: USA: Florida | collected 2016-08-06 | reverse complement strand
ACGGCTTATTTTACCCGAGAAAAGAAAGCGAAAATCATATCCACGGTCTGTTCTGGCGAAAACACAAAAATATCCAGCTAGATATAAAAGAAAAAGCGCCACTCGTTCTTAAACGAGTGGCGTTAAGTAATAACTGCGGTTTTTTAAAACAGTAAATTTGAAATTAAGCGTTTTTAGCCGCTTCGATTTGCGCTGCTACTTCAGCTGCAAAATCTTCTTCTTTCTTCTCAATACCTTCACCAACTTCTAAACGGATGAAAGTAGAAACAGACGCGCCTTTCTCTTTAAGCATGTCGCCAACAGATTTTTTAGGTTCCATGATGAAAGCCTGACCAGTAAGAGAGATCTCACCAGTGAACTTCTTCATACGACCAGTAACCATTTTCTCAGCGATTTCTTGAGGCTTACCTTCGTTCATCGCGATTTCAACTTGGATCGCTTTCTCTTTTTCAACAACTTCAGCTGGAACGTCTTCAGGGTTAACGAACTCAGGCTTAGAAGCAGCAACGTGCATTGCCACGTGCTTAAGAGTTTCAGCTTCGCCTTCACCCGCAACAACAACACCAATACGCTCACCGTGACGGTAAGAAGCAAGGCTTGCACCTTCAACGTACTCTAAACGACGAACAGTCATGTTTTCGCCAATCTTAGCAACTAGTTGAACACGCTCTTCTTCGAAACGAGCAGCTAGTTCAGCAATAGTCGTTTTTGCTTCTGCAGCTGCTTCTGCAACCTTGTTAGCAAAACCTAGGAAGCTTGCATCTTTTGCAACGAAGTCAGTTTGACAGTTAACTTCAACTAACGCAGCGAAACCAGCGCCTTCTTTGATGATGATAGTACCTTCAGCGGCAACATTACCTGCTTTTTTCGCAGCTTTCGCTTGACCGTTTTTACGCATGTTTTCGATAGCTAGATCGATGTCACCGTTTGTTTCTGTCAATGCTTTTTTACAATCCATCATGCCCGCGCCAGTGCGTTCACGAAGTTCTTTAACTAATGCAGCAGTTACTGCCATGATTCTGTCCTCTATTTGATGTCATCGCTTATACATGAAGCAATGACCAATTAATCTGGGTCAGGGGTCATAAATTATGACCCCTATATATTGTCAAATTGATTAAATCGTTATTAACGATTTATGACAATTATTCAGCTTCTACGAAGTCTTCAGCTTGAACTTCAAGGTTGTTCGCACGGCCTTCTTTAACAGTGTTAGCAACGGCTGAAGTGTATAACTGAATTGCACGGATCGCGTCGTCGTTACCAGGAACAATAAAGTCAATGTTGTCTGGGTTAGAGTTTGTATCAACAACTGCAACAACTGGAATACCTAAGTTGTTTGCTTCAGCGATTGCGATGTGCTCGTTGTCTGCGTCGATCAAGAAGATCGCGTCAGGCAAACCGCCCATGTTTTTGATACCGCCAAGGCTCTTTTCTAGTTTTTCCATTTCGCGAGTACGCATCAAAGCTTCTTTTTTAGTAAGCTTGTCAAACGTGCCGTCTTCAGATTGCGCTTCCAAGTCTTTTAAACGCTTGATAGATTGACGAACTGTTTTCCAGTTAGTCAACATACCACCTAACCAACGGTGGTTTACGTAGAATTGGTCACAAGAGATTGCCGCTTCCTTGATGGCTTCGCTAGCTGCACGTTTAGTACCAACAAACAAGATCTTACCTTTACGAGCAGAAACAGACTTGATGAAGTCTAGTGCGTCGTTAAACATAGGAACTGTGTTTTCTAAGTTGATGATATGAACTTTGTTACGAGCACCGAAAATGAAAGGTTTCATTTTAGGGTTCCAGTAACGAGTTTGGTGACCAAAGTGTACGCCAGCTTGTAGCATGTCACGCATAGATACGTTTGCCATTATATTTTCCTCTATGGGGTTAGGCCTCCATATATCCCATTCTACCGACCAAATCTAACGATTCAGCACCCCGGAGAACGTGTCGATATATGTGTGTTATTTAATAAAATTTACTTGTTCTTATTTAGTACAAAAAATGATTTGAGCTTTAACTCAAAAAACCTTTGTAAAAATAAGGCGCGCTTTATACCATAAGAGGGTAACGAAACACAACCAAATCCGGCTAAAAATTGACTAGAATAACGTCAATTATTTAATGGACGGTTGTGAACCAATAGAGAGGAATTTATGGCAGCAGTGATTAAGACACCAGAACAAATAGAAAAAATGCGTATTGCCGGCCGTTTGGCAGCCGAAGTGCTGGAGATGATTGGCGAACATGTTAAGCCTGGGGTCACTACTGATGAACTTAACACTATTTGTCACAATTACATTGTCGATGTACAAGGTTGTACGCCGGCTCCACTAAACTATGGACACCCTCCATTTCCTAAATCCATTTGTACGTCGGTCAACCATGTTATCTGTCACGGCATTCCAGATGACAAACCGTTGAAAAATGGTGATTGTGTCAACATTGATGTCACAGTAATTAAAGATGGTTATCACGGTGATACGTCAAAGATGTTCTTCGTAGGTGAAACTAATATTCAAGCAAAACGTTTAGCGCAGGTAACTCAGGAATGCCTATATAAAGCCATCGAGTTGGTGAAACCAGGTTGTCGATTAGGTGATATTGGCGAAGTTATTCAAAAACATGCTGAAAAACACTCTTATTCAGTTGTTCGCGATTTTTGTGGTCATGGAATTGGTGAAGGATTCCATGAAGAGCCACAAGTTGTTCATTATGGTAGAGCTGGTACCGGCGAAGAATTAAAAGCAGGCATGTGTTTTACCATTGAGCCTATGATTAATGCCGGAACACACAAGTTAAAAGTGCTTAGAGATCAATGGACAGCGGTAACCAAGGATCGTAAGTTATCGGCACAATGGGAACATACCTTATTAGTGACTGAAAACGGCGTAGAAGTCTTAACGCTAAGAAGTGACGAAGATTTACCTCGGATAATTTCCCACTAAATAACCATATATGGCGGCCTACCCAGGCCGCATAAACAAGGCGGATAAATTGAATATTCAAATCCCAAACGAATTACTAGCTCCACTGCCCCAACCGTTTCAATTAATGGAATACAAAAACAGGATCAAGGCATTTAATCAATGGAGCGAACAAAAGTTTGGGATGATGTCAGTTCGAAAACTGGTTAAGGCCCGCGCCACATTTGTCGATTTCATACTCCTCAATGTCTGGGAATACGCAGAGTTGCATCAAGACACTGAGCTCAGCCTGCTGGCTGTCGGTGGATTTGGCAGAAGTGAGTTGCATCCTCAATCCGACATTGACCTACTGCTACTCTGTTCAAAAAAAGTTTCAAAAGAATCAAGTGAGCGTATAAGTTTATTTTTAACAACGTTATGGGACTTAAAGTTTGATGTAGGCCACGCCGTTCGTTCAATTAAAGAAGCAATTGTCGCGGGCAAAGAAGACATCACAATTGCCACAAACTTAATGGAACGTCGCCTGATCTGCGGCAACAAACATAACTTCGATGAATTAGAAATTGAGCTTAATAAGAGCAAATTCATCAGTAGTAAAGATTTCTACCTTGCCAAACGAGAAGAGCAAGAGCAACGGCATAAGCGTTACCACTCTACATCGTATAACTTAGAACCTAATCTAAAGGCCAACCCAGGTTGTCTGCGAGATTTGCAAACTATTTCCTGGGTCGCTAAGAAGCACTTTAATACCCAAAGTGTGGCAGAACTCGTCAATCATGAATATTTATTGCAAGACGAATATCAGGAAATGGAAGAGTGTCAAGACTACTTATGGCAAATGCGTTTTGCTTTGCATCTCGTGGCCAATCGCAGCGAAAACCGCTTGTTATTTGATTACCAGCCACAAGTTGCAGAGCTAATGGGATTTGGCGACGACGGTAAACCTGCAGTTGAGCGAATGATGAAGCGTTTTTTCCGGGTTGCACGTCGCGTGATAGAACTGAATGCCATGTTGTTACAACGTTTTAACTCTGCCATTTTGGCGACGACTCGAGAAGTGACCATATTAGATGGTGACTTTGCCATTCACGGTCGCTCTTTGTTGGTGCGTCATGACGATGTGTTTTTCTATCGCGCTAATATATTTAAGATGTTCATTCACATCGCCGATAATCCGCAAGTTGAAAAGCTGCATTCAGCTTCCATACGTTTATTACGCCGGGTAAGAAGACGTCTAATGGGTGATCTTCACGATATTGAAAAATGTCGCCAAGCGTTTCTTGAATTTCTGCGCCACCCAAAAGCCATGGGTCATGCCTTTACATTAATGTTAAAACACAGCGTGTTAGCCTATTACATGCCAAACTGGCGACATATAGTAGGCCAGATGCAGTTTGACCTATTCCACGCCTATACTGTAGATGAGCACACTCATAGACTCATAAACAATCTTTATCGCTACTCAGAAGAAGAATACAAAAACGAATTTCCTCTTTGTAGTGAGATATTCAAACGCCTCGATAAACCGGAACTGCTCTATATTGCCGGCATTTTTCACGATATTGGTAAAGGCCGCGGCGGAGATCACTCCGAATTGGGTGCCATCGATGCGACAAACTTCGGCCACTTGCATAAGCTGCCTGCCAGCGACACGAAACTGATTGCCTGGCTAGTCGATAATCATTTATTGATGTCGGTCACAGCACAGAAAAATGACATTTATGATCCCGAGGTGGTTGGTGAATTTGCCCGTTTAGTTAAAGATGAAAATCGGTTAGATCATTTATACTGCCTAACCGTCGCGGATATCAGAGCCACAAACACCAATCTGTGGAATGACTGGAAAAACACCTTATTAGCAGACTTGTATCTGGCAACACAAAGAGCCCTGCGCCAAGGACTTGAAAATGCAAAAGATATGAGAGAAACCGCTAACGATCACAAGTTGCAAGCCTTATCTCTGCTAAAAGACAAAAATGTCTCTGAAGAACAAGCACATAATCTTTGGAAACAGTTTAGAACCCTTTATTTTTCAAGACACGCACCTCAGAACATAGCCTGGCATACGTCTCATTTAGTTAAACATCAAAATAGAAGTAAGCAACCGTTGGTGTTAGTCAGCGAAGGGCCTGTTAGAGGTGGAACTCAAGTATTTGTTTACGCCAAAGACAAACCCGGCCTTTTTGCTGAAATCGTCTCGAGTTTTGATACCAAAAATGTGAGTGTTGTTGACGCCCATATCATGAATACCAAAGATGGTTATTTGATAGATACATTTATTGTTTTGGATCAGGACAGTTCTATTATAGATTCCGAGTTCAGGCGCGAAGAAATCAAGCACACCATTACTAAAGTGATCACTGGTGAGCAGTGTCTAAAAGCCATAAATAAACGAGTGCCAAGACAAATGAAGCAGTTTGAAGTAGCAGTCGGTGTTCGTTTTATGGACGCGAAAAGCAATACTCGGGATATGTTGGAAATCACCGCTTTAGACACACCGGGTTTATTGGCCAAAATAGCCAATGTATTTAAAAACAATAACATAATGTTGTACTCCGCAAAGATCTCCACCATAGGCGAGAAGGCGGAAGACATATTCAAGATATCAACAGCGGATCGCACTAAGTTGGATGAACAACAAAAAATGGAATTAACAAAAGCGATCAAAACAGAATTAACACAATCATAATTACTTTGAGTAGAAATCGATGACAGAACAAACCAAGCATGTTGCATTACAAGCAACGATAGAAGAAGCATTTGATAACCGTGAATCTATTACCCCAGCAACGGTTGCTCCAGAGATTAAGTCAGCTGTAGAGCAAGCACTAGAGTTATTAGACAGTGGTGAAGCCCGCGTTGCCGAAAAAGTATCTGGTGAGTGGGTTGTACATCAATGGTTGAAAAAAGCAGTTCTGCTATCTTTCAGAATTCGTGACAATGAAGTTATGGAAGGCGGTGAAACTCGCTTCTACGACAAAGTCGACAACAAATTCGCAAACTACACTGAGCAGGACTTTAAAGAAGGTGGCATGCGTGTTGTACCACCAGCGGCTGCGCGTAAAGGTTCATATGTGGGCAAAAACGTAGTACTGATGCCTTCATACACAAATATCGGTGCGTACGTCGATGACGGCACTATGGTTGATACCTGGGCCACAGTAGGCTCTTGTGCGCAAATCGGTAAAAACGTTCACTTATCTGGTGGCGTGGGCATCGGTGGCGTTTTAGAGCCTTTGCAAGCGAATCCAACCATTATTGAAGATAACTGTTTCATTGGTGCTCGCTCTGAAGTAGTTGAAGGCGTGATCGTTGAAGAAGGCGCAGTATTGTCAATGGGTGTTTACATCAGTCAATCAACACGTATCTATGATCGCGAAACAGGGGAAATCACCTATGGTCGCGTACCAGCGGGCTCAGTTGTTGTTCCAGGTTCATTGCCTTCAAAAGACGGCAGCCACTCACTTTATGCCGCGGTTATTGTGAAAAAAGTCGATGCGCAAACTCGAGCTAAAGTTGGCGTTAATGCCCTTCTACGTAGCATAGACGAATAAAATCAGCGGCTTTTTAATTTATTAGAGCAAAGGAACGATTTTTCCTAGATCGTTCCTTTTTTTATTCCTCTATCTGATGCTGCCATTCAACTTCAGAAACCAGTCATTGACCTATGGTCAAAAAACCACCTATATAACAAATGGACATAACTTAGGTTCATTTTGTAGATCTAAATGCAAAATTTCTTTTTCATAAAAATGCATACAAATTCAATTTGGCATCACTTTCATGCAGGCCAATAAAAATCAAAGCTCGTCCCCATTTTAGATAAATTGCATTCAATATGCTTTCACTCCTGTTTAAATTTGCATTTCGTATACAAGAAAACTGTACTTCCAACTCGTTTCCAATTGGGGTAATACTAAAAATCTCATTTCACGGACCCGATATTAGGTACATCTAATAAGGGTATCGAAATGATGAAATTTCAAGGAATCTACCCAACAAAGATGGCGCGCAAAGCCCATCGATAAAAATAATAATAATTAGAGAAACATATGAAGACATATAAGAATAATAAATTGCCTACCTTGTCTGCAGTTACGCTTGCAACGGTGGCAGCCTTCTCTATGGGTGCAGCTCAAGCTGGCAACTTACAACGTGTAGAAAAGCAAGTTGATACTGGTCCTCACGCTGATTTCACCGAATGGCGCAAAAGCCAACGTGAATTAATGATGGATGACCAAACGGATCAATTTATCATTGAATACATCAATGAAATTGATTCTAAGAAAGAAGCCAGAAAGCTAGCAAAACGTCTCAAAAAATCACTTAAGAAAAACAAAAAAGTTAAGTGGAAACGCAAGCTTAAAAACAAAAAGCATATCTTTAAACTAGCTAAAAAGATCAATCGTAAAGAACGTAAAGCATTCTTGGATGCCATTCGTGCCGATAAAAACATCAAAGTGGCAGAAATGGATCCCGTTCGTTACCTAATGTCTGAAACGGTTCCTTGGGGTATTCCAAACATTCAGGCAGATCAGGTTTCTGACAGCGCTGCGGGCAACATGAAAGTTTGTATCATTGACTCGGGTTATGAGCAAACTAACCCAGATCTAGCAGCAAACAACGCGACTGGTACTAACGATTCAGGTACAGGCAACTGGTATCAAGCAGGTGGCTCACACGGCACGCACGTAGCGGGTACTATCGCAGGTGTAAATAACTCTGAAGGTGTGGTGGGCGTATTACCTAACACTAACGTTAATTTACATATCGTAAAAGTATTCAACGAAAGCGGCTGGGGTTACAGCTCTGACTTAGTTTCTGCGGTTAACACTTGTGTGACCAATGGTGCAAAAGTTGTAAATATGAGTTTGGGTGGACCTTCTGCCAGTACTTCTGAGCGTCAAGGTTTAGAAGCAGCTACAGCGCAAGGCGTATTATTGATTGCTGCATCTGGTAACGATGGTGACTCTTCACTTTCTTATCCGGCATCTTATGACACAGTTATGGCTGTAGGTGCGGTTGATGAAACAGGTAAACACGCTGAGTTCTCTCAATTTACGCCACAAGTTGAAATTGCTGCACCAGGTGAAGCGGTATTATCAACGGTTGCAGGCGATGGTCGTTTAGGTTCAATCACCATTGGCGGCACTACTTACGCTAATGACCGTGTTGTACCACAAACTCGTTTTGTTAACTCTGGTGGTAACTATGTAATCACTAACGTTGATGGCAGCGCATCTGGTACGCTTGCAAGCTGTAGCTGGACTGGTTCTGCTTACAACTGTTCAAACGTGAGCGGTAATATCTGTCTTGCAGAACGTAACGATAACCAAAAAGGTAGTAACTACCCAGAGATCAACCCTGCTAAAGCTTGTACAGATGCAGGTGCGGCAGGCGTAATCGTTTACTCAAACAGCGACCGCCCAGGTTTACAAAACCCATTCTTAGTTGATGCTAACGGAAATGTCGATGTACCAAGTGTTTCGGTTAACCGCACATTAGGTCAAGCTTTGTTATCACAAGTTGGCCAAGCGGTATCTATGGCAGTTGTGGGTAATCAAGACTACGCATACTACAATGGTACATCAATGGCGACACCACACGTAGCGGGTGCAGCAGCGTTAGCATGGTCAAACAATATTGACTGTACAGCTGATGAAGTGCGTACAGCACTTAAAGCAACAGCGGTTGACCTTGAAACTGCGGGTCGTGATGACAAGACTGGTCATGGTTTAGTACAAGTTAAAGCTGCGTCTGACTACATGGCTGCAAACTGTGGTACAACTCCACCACCACCGCCACCAAATGTACTAGAAAATGGCGTTGCGAAAACAGGTCTATCTGGTAGTGCAAGCTCAGAAACGTCGTTCACTATGGATGTGCCTGCTGGTGCCACTAACCTAACCTTCGATATGAGCGGTGGTACAGGTGACGCAGATCTTTATGTTAAGTTTGGCTCAGCCCCAACGGCTAACGACTATGACTGTCGTCCATACAAAGGTGGCAACACTGAAAGCTGTCCGATTGCAAATGCACAAGCGGGTACTTACCACGTTAAGATCATTGGTTACAGCTCATTTAGTGGCGTTAGCTTAACAGGTAGCTATACAACGAACACTAACCCGGGTTACACAGAAACGGTAAATAACATCTCTGCTGCTCGCAACGACTGGGTTTACTATACAGTTCAGGTGCCAGCTGGTATGTCTGAGTTCAAAGTAAGCATGGAAGGTGGTTCTGGTGATGCAGACTTGTACACTCGTTTCGGTGCGCAACCGACAACTTCGGCATTCGAGTGTCGTCCATATAAAGGCGGCAACACGGAAGAGTGTGTGAAAGCTAACCCAACTGCTGGTACTTGGCACATTGGTATACGTGCATATCGCGCCTTCAGTGGCCTGAATATGACCGTATCATACAAGCCATAAATCTAACTACATAGTTAGACATTGCTTCCCTGAATAAGGCCCTGCAAGTTGCGGGGCTTTTTATTTGATAACCTTTCAACCCTGCCTTCAACGTGAGAAATTAAGTCTCTAAGCAGATAACATCATAAATTGTTTTCAAATACCTATATTTCAACTCATCTAAATTAACGTTTTGAATCATGCTAACGGATGAAAGCTTCGTTAGGAGTCTCTAAGTCCTAAGCGTTGAAGCTGACATTTAGTTTAATTATCAGCTCTCATTGGACAACTCACTTTTACATCAATATGATAAGAAAAAAAGTTGTTGAATCTCACTTATGGCGCAATCCCTACCCACTGAATTTTTCTCAATCATTTCACAGGCTATCGTACAAACGAACGATGCCATTGGAATTTTTGATCCCAATGACGTTGTCATTTATTGCAATGAGCCATTCAGTGAGCTTTTTTGTGCCAAAAACAATGATGCGCAAGACCAATCTTTTACCGAATTGATCACCCATTGCCATCAAAATAACTGTGGTATTAATGTCGAAAGTGAAGACTTAGAAGCCTGGTTGCAGCTAGCCTACAGTAAGCGCAGAAGTAGTCCTTTTCGTTCCTTTGAAACCGATACAGTGGACGGGCGTTGGTTTCGTATCACCCAGTTGTTAGTAGATGAGCATTTATTCATGTACGCCACTGACATTACAGCCAGCAAGAAAATTGAATTTGAGTTAATAGAAACGCAAAATCGATTGGAAGAGCTTGCGTCAACCGACTTTTTAACTGGCGTTTATAATCGTCGTCACTTTAATCGATTAGCCGATACGGAGTTGGAAAGGTGCGAGCGAAACAAACTGCATGCTTCATTAGTCCTCATCGATATCGACTATTTTAAGCGAATTAACGACAAGTTTGGTCATGCCGCCGGAGATGCTGTCATCATTGAAATGACTCAGAGGATAAAAGGTGCGTTGAGGAGTTATGACATTTTTGCCCGGATAGGCGGTGAAGAATTTGCCATTTTACTACCTGAAACCACAACGGAAGATGCGGTAAAAATTGCAAACCGCTACAAAAATCGTATCAGTGAATCACCATTTGTTTACGAAAAACAACAAATTTTAGTTACGGCTTCCATCGGTGTTTCTGAGAGTTATCCTGAAATCAAAACGTTAGATTTCATCTTAAAAAGCGCCGATGAGAACCTCTACATCGCAAAACAAACTGGCCGTAATAAAGTAGTGAGCCCTAATTTTTAATTATGTTTGATCCTAAAGAATTAAAAGTCGCCATCAATACCACCATGCCATTTGGTAAATATGCAGGACGCAAACTCATAGAATTGCCAGAGCCATATTTGGTGTGGTTCGCCAAACAAGGCTTTCCCGATAATAAACTGGGACAACAACTAGCCTTGTTGTACGAGATAAAACTCAATGGCCTTGAGCAAATATTAAAGCCTTTGGTAGATAAATAACCGTTGAGTTGTTTATTTACTTTTTGTCTCTTTCGAAACACTTTAACTAATGGAGCAATTAGATACTTGCAAACTCACGCTTTTTCAGTGTTATACCTAAAGCTAAAAAAGCGCCACCTATCACTGCGTTGGTGTAAAAATCGAGTGATATCGCCACTTCCATGCCTTTGAATACTGCAACAATTAACATCAGCCCCCACATAGACAGAGGTAACAACAATAAATAGCCGACTATTCTTACTTCACTTTTTTGTAAAAATGCCACCGCATTGCTGAGAAATGCCAATACCATTGCAATCATAAATATCGCAATCAGTATTAAAAACCACTGAGATCGTTGTTCAGATAATCCATCACCAAAAACAGAAACGGCAAAAATCCAAATTGCCGCAATACCCAATGCAACGCACGCCAGTACGGCAAAGCCTACACCACTTTTTGCAAAACCAGGTGCCTGTATAGACGCGAGTGGATAAAGCCATAGTAAACCGATAACGCCCGATGATAAGGCAATAATTGCTGGAATGGCCGCCCATAATAAAGACAGTTCATAATTTGAATACAGACGAGCCCACAACATCACGGTATTCAGCAACATGAAAAAACCTGCAATAATAAACAGTCGGGAATTCCAGCCACTAATAATACCAATCTGCATAAAGAATTGGTCATTCAGCGAGAATGAAAAAGTGTATAGGCAAGGCATTGATTGCAGAGAATGGTTGTTCCCTTGTTAAAATCAATAACGCAGCATATAAGCTTTTTAAACTCGCCCTTTGGGAACTCACCAGAGCTGCGATAATCGCCCAAAACTTATTTGATGTAGAACGACTATACCTGCACAAGTTTCGATTATTCTCGCAGCTCTGGTGAAGTTCTGAATTGACCAATTCTTTATGCAGATTGGTATAACAGGTTGCTTTTTAATTAAATTTTCCATTTTTCTTCCTTCTCGATACGTTTAATTTTTTCAATCAGATTCATGCCACAGAGTTTGCTTCGATAGGATTTTCATCGACCATTTGCCCCCGATTAACCGAGATACCTTGCCAAACTAGCCAAACGCCAATGAGGAATTCAAACAAAGCGCCAGGAGCCATCGCATTGATATGAAAAGTGCCAGAGAAAAGCGGTGTTGTCGTCTCAATAGGCCTATTTGGTCACATTGGTTTAAATTTAATAGAAACGCTACTTATGTCACGAACCCAGATAGTCAAAAGAAAGGAAAACACCTTAATTTTCAAAAATTTGAAATTTAAAGAGGTGCTTTTGTCGGGAGAAAATAGAGCAGGTAATCCATGCGCAAACTCATGACTACTGGTCATTATTAGAATTAACAGGTCGCGCGAACTATTATTTGTTGTCTAACATATTTCGATAGGCAGATGGACTTTGACCTACTATTTTTTTAAAAGCCGTATTAAAGGTCGACCTTGAACTGAAACCAACATCATATGCGATAGTCGTCACAAGCTTATTGCTATCCCGTAACGCTTCTTTTGCCTCTGCTATGCGAAAGCTATTCACAAACTGAAAGAAGTTGGTATGTAGAAATTGAGAAAGCGTTTCTGAAATGTTGTTTTCGGTCTCAGAAGTATGCACTGATAATGTGTTCAGGGATAAGTTATCTTGCAAAAACAACTTATCTTCCTTCATCGCAAGTTCGAGCTTTGAAGCAATCGCCTGCATTTTTTCACCGCTAATTAAAGCGTTTCTGGTTAGACTCGCGCAAGGTTGGCCTTTTTCCGATTCATAAAGTTCCTTCTGACTTAATGCCTTCTGGATAAAAATTGTCAATGCCACGACTTCTAATATGGGTAGCAAAATCCCTGAACCATACCAACGCCAACCTATGGCCCCCGCAAAAAACTCAACCGCAAACATTAACCATGTCACACCCCATATGAAAAGTATGGTTCTAAACCAACCCAGCGAACGTTTCTCTATATCGGAAAAGCGTTCCTGAAGTTGCTGGCAATGAGACGTATGAAGCCTTAAGGCTAATACAAAAAATAATGCAGTAAAAAAAATGAATACAAAAGTTGAAAACAAGCAAGTGTATAGCGCTATTTTCCAAAGTTCAGGATCCCTTGTTAAAGGGTTAGCAAGCGCCAACTTTTGCTCTGGAGTAATCAAGAATATAAAGGGAAACATAGCCACTATGACAACAAATGGGCCAGATATTGCCAAAACAATTAGCTTTCTATCTACCTTTGACTCTGGTGACATGGTCGCGTGAGCATAAAAGAAAAGTGCAGGCCCTAACAATACCCTAAAGGGAAACTGTGCCCCTGCAATACCTGGAGCATAAACATAAGCGCCAGAATATATAAACAGCTCCCCCGCTAAATGCACTAACAATAACAGCAAGAGCGCTTTAAGAAAGAAATTCTGTCTTCCGCCAGGCCTTTTAAAGGCCTCTACCAATGCCAGTATTGTCATGCCTGTCATACAGGAATATAAAACGGTGGGAAACAAATCTACCATGAAACTTTCAGAATTTATAAGTCTTGAAACCCATTAATTATAAGTTCAAATGAAATCTGATTCTACCGCTGACAAAACAATGCTCTTTAACCAACATGATAAAAAATTGGTCGTTAACAAACGTATCCACATATTAAAAAAAACAATCAACAGACATTAATGTTGAGTGTATTGCAACGTGTTCAGCTCTTCATTGAGTTTTGCCATTTTGGTCCTCAGAGCTTTTTCTTTTTGCGCACTGGAACGTCTATCCAATTGCTGTGTATTTTTCAAATAGAAATATACTTGTTTCCTGGAAAGCCCAAACTCCTCCGCTACATCCGAAATGAGCCGATTGGCGTTATTTACCGCCGCCAGCACTTGCTGTTGTATGTTCTCATCGTTGATCAACATAACATCCCCTCTAATTTTCAACGTTACTCTATGAAATGTTCATGCCGATATGTAATCAACTGAAAATTAAAGGATTATTAAAAAATAATTAAATAACACGAATGGCATGCACCGCTATTGACTATATTTGCCCCGCTTTGAATCAAAATCAGTAGCGAGCTTTTTTATCGCCAGTTCATTACCCTTTTTTGCCGCAGCCTGATAAAGATCCGTGGCTTTTTCTACGGATTTTACGCAACCCCATCCCATTTCAAAACATTTGCCATAAAAATACAGCCCATAGCTATCACCGTTTTGTGCTGCCTTTTGATACCAGAAAGCTGAAGACGCCAAATCTCGTGGTAGCCAACTGCCCTCTAAATAACTGTGACCTAACAATAATTGTGACGTTGGATCATTCCACTCTGCAGCTTGAACTAACAAGCGTTGAGCATCCACATATTTTCCTTGTTCAATCTTCAGCTGTGCCAGCATACGTAACGCCGGAGGAAATTTGTATTTAGTCGCTTCTGTTAACCAAAATTGATAGTACATAACCTGCTTGTCTAACGCATCATCTGACAATGTGGACAAATCCTGCCCCTTAAATGCTAAGGCAAAATTCATAGCAGCAGGCACAAACTGATGTTGTTCTCCAAATGTCGCTAACAAATCCAAATACGCCTGAGATACGGGCAGATCGAGAAATTCCATAAAGCTGTTATCAGCATAAACCTTATAGGCTTGCACGTCGCTACCATCACAAGTGTGAGTGGAGTATACATCCATATTAAGCCGGCGCTGTATCAACGCCTTACTCATCCTTTTAGGGGCCGTTACCACATTAGGACCAATCCAATTTACATCGTCTGGTTGACACAATTGCTTCTGTTGAATTGGATTTACCCTATACTCATCAACATAACCAAACCAATGTGCAATTTCATGCTGTAATACCGCTAAACCATCGTGCTTATCGAGAAACATCAAACCACCGCGCGTATTAGCTTCCCCCTTATCGACAACAACTAATAAATGTGAGAAGGGGTTGGCTTGAGCACTTTGCTGTAACCCTTGATGTTGCAATATTGCAAGTTTACTCAAATCACAATCAATGCGTTCATAGGCATCTATATGACAAATACTGCTTAACTTGGATTCTATACGTACATCATTAAAACAGACGCCTAGTTTTGCCATTAAAGAGTCTGAAAAGTTCTTTAACAGATTTTGCGTTGAGCGCTGCAAAGCCTCGTTGGCAACGATCACATCAGTTACTACTGAACATTGCTCTGGTAAAGTATAAAACTCGGGCTGAAACTCCTTCTGTAGAACAGTTACAGTACTACTTTCTATTTCATATACGTCAGAGAGAGCGACCTTTACACTTTCTTTTAACTGCTCAAACTCTTCTTGCAACAAACCACCTTTGCCTATTTGGCTTTTTGAGTATTGAGTGATGAAAAGCTCGGCAGTCTGCCACTCTTTCCTCTTAACCAATAAACGCAGACGTTCGACAATGGCCTGTCCCACGCCCAAGTGCACCGCCTGGGTTAACCATACATCGGCTTGAGAAGAGTTTTTCTCATTTAAAATTTGGTAAAGCAAAAAAGCGGACTCTGCGTGATTTGCTCGAGCGGCTGCAAGCAAGAAGTCTTTGTTTTGAGTAGTTTGATAAGCTTGAAAGTTAGCGTCAGGTAGGCCAAAACGGGCGGCAGAATATAGGTAAGTTCGATTAAAACTATAATAAGCACTTACGTGTGACTTTGAAAAAACGATGCTGTCCGAACTGAACAGCATCAACAAAACCACTAATAAAATCCCTCGTGATAACCGCTTTCCACCAAGGTGTGGCCCCATAATCTAGTCTGACTTTTCCGGCAGTCCAATAGGATTAAACCGTCTTTTTGCGGCCTGATATAAACGGTTTAACTCCAACCTCGCGTATTTATGTTCAACAAACTCGTAAACATTGGTTGAAAGGGATAACCGAAAATAGTTTTTTGCCACTTCCTCTTCACCTTGCATCAATTTGAGTTTTGCCAAATAAAAATAACCTTCACATAAACGGTCAACCAATTCTCGACTGCTCTTGAGTTGTTTGCCCATATTATCGATGAACGTCTGATCGTCCAGTTTCCCAAGATACAAATCCACTAACTGGTAAGCCCATTGATTTTTGTTCAGCTGCGAAGCATTGTACATCAAGCGTAACCTTGCCCCTTCCGGATCGGTTTTCTGCTCTGAAAGGTACAACCAAATCGCGCGATAGGGATCGGTTGGACTTTTAACATAAAACGCTTCCAGATCTTCCATAGCTAATTGGTCGTTACCATAGTAATAAAGGGCAATACCACGATTTAAGTGGACATAAGTATGTTCAGGATCTATATCAAGAGCATTATCAAAAGCTTCAAACGCCTGTTCGTACTGCCCTATCAAGGTCAAGTGAATACCGATAAAGTTATAAGCATCTGCATAGGCCGGACGAAATTCTAATGCGCGTCGGAAATCCAATTGTGCTAACGAGCGCAAACCTAAACTATCGTAGATAACACCACGGTCATATAAGAGCTGTGCTAATTTGTCTTTTTCAAGTTTTACGTGATTGATCAATTGAGACAACTTCGCAACCGCTAACTCACTTTTATAATCGATCATCAAAGGTTCAGCGATAACCACATCATTCACTATGTGAGGTTCACTGTTATTAGGCACATTTTTCGTGGATGCACAGCCACTTAAGATGCTGGCAGAGGCAATCAGTGCCAAAAAGACGGGTTTCATAGTTTCTCCTAATACTAGAGCCGTATTAATAACATAAAATCTCTGCATGAATAAGTGTTTAAGTTGTAAAAGTATTCGTACTCACTGACCTTTTGTTATGAACTAAGTTCAAATCCAGAGGAGCTTGCAAACGGCGGAGACCAGCCCCCCCCAATTTGGTGTAAGACACAAATACAGACGTAAACCGCCACTGTATTAAAAATACGCATTTAGTGAGTTAAGGAAATGCGACAAAAGCAAAGACCTGTCATTGCCACCATACATTTATATAAATATCTTGCCCCTTATTTTGGGGTTACATTTCTTTTTATTAAAATGTCGAATTAATTTACACGTAGCCTTCTTACCTACCAAAGACAACCGTAACTAGCTGATATATAAAGATAAAACCAAAAGGCACAGTTTTTGCTGTTCACGCGCGACAAATGATTTGTCGATAATTAAGGATGAGTAAAATGAAAAAAATAAAATCAATGGCACTTGCAGCAGTGCTAGGCGCAAGTTTCCAATCTCAAGCAGGCATGATCACGGATGTTGGATTTTTCGATGATGCAAGCAGTAGACTACATATAACTTTCGATGTTAGCCAGCTATCAAACGTATTGATCGCTACCGCTGGTTACGCTGGTGGTTCAGCAGGTGCGGCGAGTGTACCAGACGGTGGTTTTGATCCGTATCTGTGGTTATTCGATTCTGCTGGAAACCTCATAGCTTCTGACGATGATGGTTCAAATGTCGTTTCAGCATCCAGTGGAAGCTCCTACGACTCGGTTATATCCGAAGAACTTGCAGTGGGCAGTTATGAAGTGGTCATGACGATGTTCGGAAACTCCTGGGAAAATTCCAATTGGTCTGACAATGCAAATTTAAATGACCGAACTTTGCAATACGGGATTTTGGCTCAAGGGGCTTATGCGGATAATTTTTCTATCAGTATGCAACCGACTGACGTTTCTGAACCAGCCCCTCTTTTATTGATGTTGTCATCTTTATTTGGCTTAGGAGTCATTCGAAGAACATCAAAAAATTCTAAGTAGATTTTTAGACATAAAAAAACCCATCAGATGATTAGCGCCACTCGTTTAAGAACGAGTGGCGCTTTTTCTTTTATATCTAGCTGGATATTTTTGTGTTTTCGCTAGTACAGACCTTGGATATGATTTTCGTTTTCTTTTCTCAGGTAAAATAAGCCGTTT
>Ga0213831_1000638_pt1 | contig 18042 bp, 24 predicted proteins | sample SWATP12_FD_163421 | JGI IMG/M metagenome (GOLD analysis project Ga0213831, IMG submission 163421) | Coastal seawater microbial communities from Marineland, Florida, United States - SWA TP1 #2 | ecosystem: Environmental > Aquatic > Marine > Coastal | place: USA: Florida | collected 2016-08-06 | reverse complement strand
GCAAAGCTGCGTACTTGCAGTTGTACGCCTAACAAAACGCTGTTGGCACTCCCTTCGGTCGCTGGGACGCTAACATGGGGCCGCTTCGCGATTATAGCCCCATGCTAGCGCCCCAAAGCTTAGTGTTGGTATGACTCCCTTTGTCAACCCTGAACGAGCGCAACCCTGACACTCTTTCAGTCCATAATTAGCTGTGTTCCTCACTCATATTAAATGAGCTAACGCACCGGATGAGGCAGTAATGTCGTCGGTTGGTATGCTGGTATTCGTAGGTTGCTTATTCATTGAATAAGCAGAGCTGACCTTACATGTTCCGCCGTGGCACCTTCTCATCAGTCTATGTACGTGGGTCAATCACGATTAAGTGATTGCCATCATAACACCCTCGTAGGTTGTGCCACATTCCGCGGCCTGACCCGAATGCGTTAGCTCAAACTCGTTTTTCATGCAGGTACTCGGCTTAGTCTGAGTTTTGGGTTAACCGGCGTGAGTACCACTTCCTTTGCAATAGCCCATATGTAAGCCGACATTTCCCTGGCAATCGCCGTAATGATTAAATTGTAGTGTTTACCTTTGTTGCTCATACGCTGATAGCGTTTGCAAAGACGCAGCTGTGCTTTCCAAGCGATATCAACAATATCTTTGGGTAAACCTTCCTGCCTTAACTGTAATTCGGTAGAGACATTCGCGGGATAACGATAACTATGTGCCCCCTCTATAAGTAAGCGCCTAGCTCTGCCATTGCCTGCTTTTGTGATAGCGCCTAAGTGCCGTTTCCCACCAGATGATTGCTCACTGGGCACTAAACCTAAATACGCCATGAGCTTCCTTGGATGATCGAAGCGATGTAGATCACCGAGTTCCGCCACTACACCAACAGCTACTAACAATCGAACGCCGCGCATTGCCTGAATCGCTTTCACTACCGGATAATAACGCCACTGGTGAACGTGGTGAGTTAATTCATTATCCAAACGTTCTAATCGCCTAATACGTTCTTCAATGGTTTGCAGCTGTTCCTGTAAAACAATTTGCTGGGTCGGGTGAGGCAATATCAATTCCGTGAGCCAGCGAAGGTGTTTCTTCGACCAGTTGGCAGTACCTTCATAGCGTATGTTATTTCGCAAAAGTAGAGCTTTAAGCTGGTACTTGGCTTCTTTTAAATCCTTCATTGCTGCTTCTCGAGCCCGAGATAAATCCCGCACCGCTTCATCTTCCGGCTCGGGCACATAGATGGGTGTAAGGTCTTCAGACTTTAGTGACCTAACGAGTTTAAGCGCATCCCGGCGGTCAGTCTTAATTCGTTCTCCAGGCTTTTTGGGAATAAGAGACGGAGCCACGACATAGCAACAATGTCCCAAGCTTGTTATCAGACGATAAATCCAATAACCACACGGCCCAGCCTCATAAACAACGTGAATCGTTGCACCAGGGTATTTAGATTCAAATTGACGAATAAGCTTTTTGACACTGACCTTAGAGGAGGGAATACGACCATAATGAACAGGCGACGCGCCACGCTGTTCTTCACAATAACCAACTTCGTGAAACTCTTTATGCGTATCCAATCCGATAAAAATCATGCTATGTTTGTTCATGCTAGCCTCCAAATTGATTTAGTATTGAACAAACTAATTATGGCACTGGCTTTCAGCTAACCCACGAAAATGCGGAGGCTAGCATTTCACAGGGAGTCATTGTGTCTAGGTGCCTGTTCAAACTAATAAGGATGTTATGAAAAATAGAATTATATTTACGACCTCACTGCTCTGCCTTTCTCTTGCAGCTTGTAGCAAGCAAGCTCAGATGAAAACTAATTTCTTTATTCAACAAAATAGCATTTCTGAATTCACTATTCCGGAGCTCTTAGAAGACCTAGATTCGTTACCAAACCAAATAAATGGCTGCGATGTTAGTCATCATAAAGCAACAGATGAACTGTTTGTACAATGCTCTAAAAAAGGGTTCAATTATACAAATAAGCAAGTCAGTTCAGCACTCTCAGGAGCCCTCGGCTTCAGTAGCACAGAGCAATTCGGGCAATATAATTTTAGATGGAAGACGGGTGCAGCTTCTTGTTCAATTGCAATAGAAGAAGATAATGATATTTTTGAGCTTTGGTGTGGCAAAGGCACCTAACAAGCCAATTAACACACTCACTTCGTTCGCTGGGACGCAGACACGCCGGGCGGCTTCGCCATTATGCCCCACGTGTCTGCGCCCGTTATCGGAAAGTTATGCACTTACGGACACATTGAATGGACTCAGACATTGAATTAAATATCAGCTTTAGATTCTTTTCGCTTACAGAAGAATTATCCAACGAAATCAAATCAAGCCTTAAAGCCTCATCTTGTAGACCTAATAAAAAATTAGGTGGTTTTGTAGTGTGCGTTCCTCTGACACCATCTTCACTGGAATTTATAGGAAGTTTTGTAACTTCTAATTGTGTAGAAGTAGAGAATACAGATATCTTCGTTTCATTTGTTACTGAGTACGATTCAAGAGTCATTGATCTGCCAAATGTTATCACTAAAGCTTCTTTTTCTATTGGCTCACCAGTTACACTCTCATATACGGTGGTTTAGGTGCATAACAACTCAATAAACTCACTCACTTCGTTCGCTGGGACGCATACACGCAGGGCCGCTTCGCGATTATGCCCCACGTGCCTGCGCCCGTTATTGAAAAGTTAGTTGCCAAGGGCCATATGAGAAGCCTTCAATTACTTAGTTTATTATCTTTATTTATATCGGTCTGCTTATCGTATTGGGTCTTAGCTCCAATAGAACCTGACTCAAGCGGGGCATCTGCAGGTGCTGCTGGCCTCTTATTAATGTTTATAGTGCTTCCACTATTTTGTTGCTCAGCTTTGGGCTCTATCACTTCGACAGTTGCGCTACTAAGCCCTAAAATACGAAAGACTTTTAACTTTACAGGTTTGTTTTGGCGCTTTATTTGGTTTCTCAACGCCATTATATCTTTAGGCTATATCGCGTTTGGGCTATATGTGACATATGCTAATATTTTCGGCTAAGGCAACTAACAAAACACTAAAGGCACTCGCGCTGCTCGCTGGGACGCTAACACATGGGCTGCGTCACTTCGTTCCTAATTTTAGCCCATGTGTTATCGCCCCTTAGTGGGGTGTTAGCTGCGTAAATTTATTAAAAGGAAGTTTTATGAAAACGAAATTTTTTACTCTTGTATGCCTACTGGCCTTTAGTCAGGCTTCACTAGCCTATCAGAAAGAAATAGATAAATTTTTTTAGCCTCTACGAATCAGGCCAAGTTTTAGATGCTGTAGACTCGATTTACTCATCCAACAAATGGATTTTGCAAAAGAAAGACGAAGTTCAGAACGTTAAGTCTCAACTTCAGAATCTCACCAGCTTGGTTGGGGAGTTTCATAGTAAAGTTAAATTAGGCGAAGAGCATATCGCGGAAAGACTTTATCATATATCTTACCTCGCACTTTATGAGCGTCAGCCAGTTAGACTAGAGTTTGTATTTTATAAGCCTAAAGAAAACTGGGTTATTTATTCTTTCTCATTCGACGACGAAATAGATGAAGAACTTGAGAAATTTGCGCGGGATAAAATTGCAGGCTACAACGTTGGCAGCTAACAAAACGCTAAAGCTCACTCCCTTCGGTCGCTGGGACGCTAACACGCGGGCTGACTCACTTCGTTCGAATTTTAGCCCACGCGCTAGCGCCCCTTAGCTTAAAGTTATGTGCTGGTTTACTTTGTGAGGGTTAAATGGATTATTTCTCTTCATGTTCATGCGAAGCAATGCGCGTAGAGTTATCACTTCCTAAATCAATCGAAAGCTATCAACCTAGAGAATGTGACTGCGACTTTTGCAAGCATCATAGTCTTGCGTACATTTCAGATCCGCTTGGGAAGTTGAGGGTTAACTCAAGTGCCCCAGTCAATTTTTTAAAGCAAGGGTCAGAACAAGCCTCCTTTATTCAATGTTCCAGATGCAACCAAGTCGTGGCGGTCTTTTACGATGCAGAAAGAGTTAAAAAAGGTGCTGTATCTGCTACTCTTTTTGCCAACCGTCATTCTTTAAATGAATATCAAACCTCTTCACCTAAAGTGTTGAGTTCAGAAGATAGACGTGAGCGCTGGGGAAATTTATGGTTAACTGTAGTTTTAGAAATAAGCAAAAGCACATAACAAAAAAATCAAGTTCGCCCGCTACGCGGGCTGGGACGCAAACATGTGGGCTGCTCACTTCGTTCGGGTTTTAGCCCACATGCCTGCGCCCCTTATTTAAAAGTTAGGTGCTACTAGCGAAAGCCAGCTGAATCAAGCTTTGCTTAAGCTTCTCAAGTGTAATTTGGATGAAACCATTTATGAAGAAACACTCAAAATCCGACAAGGTTCTTTTAGTTTTTTGTGGTCTGTTTTTCATCTCTTTATTTATTCATGGACTATCTACTGGACAAGTCTCCCCTAAAGGTGGCGAGGACTATTCTCTAGAAACCAGCCCAAACATATTTTACTTTATTTTGGGTGTGTATGCGGCATTAACTGGTGCATGTATATTTCAACTAGTAAGAAACAAAATGCAGTTTAAATGAGCACGCACCTAACAATCACATTAAGCCGCTCGCAAGCTCGCTGGGACAGTAACACGTGGGCTCTGTCGCTTCGCTCGGATTTTAGCCCACGTATTACTGCCCCTTATGTGGGCGTTGGTATGACTCCCTTTGTCAACCCTGAACGAGCGCAACCCTGACACTCTTTCAGTCCATAATTAGCTGTGTTCCTCACTCATATTAAATGAGCTAACGCACCGGATGAGGCAGTAATGTCGTCGGTTGGTATGCTGGTATTCGTAGGTTGCTTATTCATTGAATAAGCAGAGCTGACCTTACATGTTCCGCCGTGGCACCTTCTCATCAGTCTATGTACGTGGGTCAATCACGATTAAGTGATTGCCATCATAACACCCTCGTAGGTTGTGCCACATTCCGCGGCCTGACCCGAATGCGTTAGCTCAAACTCGTTTTTCATGCAGGTACTCGGCTTAGTCTGAGTTTTGGGTTAACCGGCGTGAGTACCACTTCCTTTGCAATAGCCCATATGTAAGCCGACATTTCCCTGGCAATCGCCGTAATGATTAAATTGTAGTGTTTACCTTTGTTGCTCATACGCTGATAGCGTTTGCAAAGACGCAGCTGTGCTTTCCAAGCGATATCAACAATATCTTTGGGTAAACCTTCCTGCCTTAACTGTAATTCGGTAGAGACATTCGCGGGATAACGATAACTATGTGCCCCCTCTATAAGTAAGCGCCTAGCTCTGCCATTGCCTGCTTTTGTGATAGCGCCTAAGTGCCGTTTCCCACCAGATGATTGCTCACTGGGCACTAAACCTAAATACGCCATGAGCTTCCTTGGATGATCGAAGCGATGTAGATCACCGAGTTCCGCCACTACACCAACAGCTACTAACAATCGAACGCCGCGCATTGCCTGAATCGCTTTCACTACCGGATAATAACGCCACTGGTGAACGTGGTGAGTTAATTCATTATCCAAACGTTCTAATCGCCTAATACGTTCTTCAATGGTTTGCAGCTGTTCCTGTAAAACAATTTGCTGGGTCGGGTGAGGCAATATCAATTCCGTGAGCCAGCGAAGGTGTTTCTTCGACCAGTTGGCAGTACCTTCATAGCGTATGTTATTTCGCAAAAGTAGAGCTTTAAGCTGGTACTTGGCTTCTTTTAAATCCTTCATTGCTGCTTCTCGAGCCCGAGATAAATCCCGCACCGCTTCATCTTCCGGCTCGGGCACATAGATGGGTGTAAGGTCTTCAGACTTTAGTGACCTAACGAGTTTAAGCGCATCCCGGCGGTCAGTCTTAATTCGTTCTCCAGGCTTTTTGGGAATAAGAGACGGAGCCACGACATAGCAACAATGTCCCAAGCTTGTTATCAGACGATAAATCCAATAACCACACGGCCCAGCCTCATAAACAACGTGAATCGTTGCACCAGGGTATTTAGATTCAAATTGACGAATAAGCTTTTTGACACTGACCTTAGAGGAGGGAATACGACCATAATGAACAGGCGACGCGCCACGCTGTTCTTCACAATAACCAACTTCGTGAAACTCTTTATGCGTATCCAATCCGATAAAAATCATGCTATGTTTGTTCATGCTAGCCTCCAAATTGATTTAGTATTGAACAAACTAATTATGGCACTGGCTTTCAGCTAACCCACGAAAATGCGGAGGCTAGCATTTCACAGGGAGTCATTGTGTCTATGTTTCAGGTGTAAGCAAATAACTCGGATTGACATGAATAAGCTCGAAGAATACAACGAACTCTACCACTATCTGGATTATACGCTTCACGAATTGCCTGCCGGGGTGCTTTATGGCGCGAATGGGGCGACCGAGTCAGAATGTGCTGAATTAATGAAAGCTACCTATGAATTAGAAGAGTTAGCAGCTCATTTGAATAAAGATATAGTTAGTTTTTTAGCCCTGTGTCGATGGCATTATGAGCGGTACCCTCATTACCTAAGTAGGCAAAGACACTTTGTTTCTTATAGTCACTATATGGAAAAATACGGCGGTCTATCGAAGCATGAAACATAACAAACCACTGTAGTCTCCCGCGAGCGGGCTGGGACAAATACACGTAGGCTCAGTCGCTTCGCTCCAATTTTAGCCTACGTGTATTTGCCCCTAAGTGGGGTGTTAGAAGCCAAGGAGAATCATGGCTCGTCGTTCAGAGTTCAAAGGAGTTGTAAGAAACTTTGCTCACATGCTAAATAACCGCAATAACGATCATCTTGGTTACTGGACTACAGGACAACTATGCTTGCTCGCACAGCAACAGAACATCTCTTCTATATCAATTAATCTGTTAGAAATAGAGCATAACAGCGTAAAAAACCACCTCGAACCGCTTGCTAAAAGCATGCGGAAATCACTCATTAATATGCTGAACTCTCATAAAATTCCCTCATCATGGCTTACGTCAGCTACTGTTACTTTTAGCTTTAATGAACATTATCAAAAGCAGTATCACTATTGGCGTTCGGCTCTGGGCGCCCCCTATCTGGTAACGTTGGAAATGACGTCAGACTTAGGCAAGGTGTATAAACAAAAATTTGGTGGTAATGTAAATCCACACGATCCTCTTAAGGAACAACGGCGTGCAGGCTTCTAACAAAAAAATTAAGTCACTCACTTCGTTCGCTGGGACGCATACATGCGGGGCGGCTTCGCCATTATGCCCAACATGCTTGCGCCCCTTATCTAAAAGTTATACGAATAAGTGAAAAACTAAAAAATCACTGGTAGTCTTAATGTTCAATTGAAATAAGGAAGTTCTATGAAAAGTCATACAAAAGTAGCTTTATCAACTATCGCTTTTGCAACTGTAATTAGCTTGCAATCATACATCATGTATCAACAAAATCAGGCCAATCAGACTTTACAGGTCAAAGTAGACAAGCTTCAGCATCAAATCGACAAAACAAGTAAAGCTAATCAGGAACTTCTGTCAAAAATAGAGAGGCTGGAAAGCAATTTAGAGCTTAAACCTCGTAGCCTCCTTTCTATGAATTAGCTGGCTATTCGTATAACAACTCAATTAACTCGCTCACTTCATTCGCTGGGACGCATACACGTGGGGCGGCTTTGCCATTATGCCCCACGTGCCTGCGCCCGTTATTGAAAAGTTATGTGCTTTTGTCGGCAATAAGGAGTTTCAAGCATGGCAAAAATTAGTCGAAAGAAGTTTATTGAATCTGTTGGTGCAACGTGTGCTAATTGGCAATGGAGTTGGTCATTCATCAATGTAGAAGAAAAATTCATCATTTTCGGGGAGTGGGACGCTAACGCTGACGGGTTAATTTTTAGTGAAGACTGGAATGGCCCTGGAAGTAAGCAGTCCCGAGAGCACATCCGTTTAGTTGAGGAAGAAGGTTATTTATTAAAAACCTTCCCGATGGAATATGCTCAAACTGAAGATGGCAAACCTCAAATCAAATCCTTCAAACCAGAACTAACGGCTAAGCGTGTCTTTAACGTGGGTTCAAATTGGTACGTAGCTACACCTGAGCGCATTGCTTTACCCCCCGAAGAGGTGCAATATCCAGAGATTTACGAGGAAGGTGCTACAAAAGAAGTTTCTGTGAATATTTATGAAAGAAACTCTGAGGCTAGACGTAAGTGTATAGCTAAATATGGTTATTCTTGCCAAGTTTGTGAATTTGACTTTGAAGAAAAATATGGTGAATTGGGTAAAGAGTTCATCCACGTCCATCATCTGGTGCCCCTGTCTGATATTAAGAAAGAGTACAAGTTAAATCCAACCAAAGATTTGGTACCCGTATGCCCTAATTGTCATGCAATGCTTCATAAAACGCAGCCACCATTACTGATCGAGCAACTGAAAGAGATCCTTCGTAAAAAAAGCACATAACAAACGCATTAAGGGTGGACGCAAAAAGCTTGGCTGCGCTCATTCTTCGCTTAGTATAGCCAAGCTTTTATGCGCCACTTATGCGGGCGTTATAAGGCGCCAGCCTAAACTGCGTTTGGCTTTATGAAAATCCCAGTGGAACCACCCTCTCCTGTTTTCATTAGCATCGCTCTGGCTTGTGGTAGGTTTAAATCCGCCGCTTTCAATTCAAAGGAGGTGTAATAGGCGCTTTACCTTCAAGCCCTTATTTTCAGACAGCAAGCGCCATTACACTCGATAGCTGAGATGGCGCCTAGCTTCAGTCAAATCAAAACCGTCACTGCACAGTCGTTTCGCTTGTTTGTGTTAACAATCAATCGTATGCTGGCTTCATTAGTTTTTAAAAAGGCCGAAGGAACAGCCTCTGCTTCTAACAAAGCGCTTAAGTTCACTCCCTTCGGTCGCTCGGACGCTAACATGTGGGCTAACTCGCTTCGCTCGAAATTTTAGCCCACATGCCAGCGCCGCTTAGCTTAATGTTAGCAGCCCGAATTTCGCTGCATTAATCAAAGATTCAATTAATTCGATAAGATTACTGGAAATTATGGATTTTCTAAAAAGAGCATTTATCAAGAAAGTCGTTGATGACCTCATTTCTCTGAATGGGACTGAATTCGAATATTTCTGTAAGCCAATATTCGAGGTTATCGTTGGTGAAGCAGCTATTCATAAAGGCAGCAATCTCTTTGCCAAGCCTATTAGTCGAACAGTTGATTTCTCTACGAATAATTTTGAAGTTGTTGGTCAGTGTGGGACGGATAATAATTACTTTGGTGTTTTTGGGAAAGAATTTGATGAACTCGTAAAGTTAAAACTAGAAAACACAAAGCCGATCAAAGATATTGAATCAACGCTCAAGAACAGCAGTCAGTGCTCAAAGATAATACTATTTGCAAATCAGGAAGCCAAGGGCGGCAGACTTGATAAGGTAAATAAAGTTGTTCGTCATCTTGGGATTGAACAAGAAGTTGTCACTATTGATTCAGAAGGAATTGCAAGGATTGTCGCTGACAATATTGGTAACCAACGATTTATTTTTTCACTAATCGATTATCTACCTTCGGCAAGTCAAATTTACTCTGCAATTTCTATGCAAAATGATCTTCCTCCGTTGCCCAATGAATTTGTGGTTCGGGAAGATGAAAAAGCTATTTTCGAAGCACTAAGTCAGAACAGGGTCTCTGTTATTCATGGTGTGAGTGGGATAGGTAAGAGCAAGATTGCGCTTGGGGTTGCACACAAATTAAAAGACGAATTCGACTCTATAATATGGGTAAACTTGAGCGAGAATAAAGATTTTAACTTCAAGTCAGTTAAAGTCGACGATTTCGATAATAACTTAAATCTAGCTAATCTTTGTGCCACATACAAAACTCTAGTTATTCTAGATAATTTCTTCGGTAATGTTTCTGATATTGAAGCAGAATTTGAATCGTTTGCTAGAGACGAAAGTAGAGTTTTGATCACGTCGTTAGAAAGGATAGCTAAGAAAGAAATCTGTCTTCATCTTTCAGAAATGACTGCCGGTGAATCGAAAGAAATTATAAGAAGAAGCGTAGATATTGATCGCAAATATGTAGATGAAATAGTTCAAAATATAGGCGGCCATCCTCTCTGTTTGGAACTTGTATGCCAGATAATCAGAGAGGAAGAGTACAGTGACTCTGAAATAAATGACTTCCTAAAAGAAATTCGTCAAATTCCAGAAGAAATTGTACAAGGAAAGTCACAAACTATATCAGACTTGGTTGTTGGAAAGTATGCAGAAAAATTTCGCAGAGAGTTTTCTCTAATTTCGTTAATAGATACCGAGCAAATTAGTAATTACATATTTAACAAAATTCTGGGAATGGGGGCAATTAGGAATCTCGAAAAGGTTTCTCTCATAGTTCGTTCAGGGGTGAATTATTCAAGTATTCATTCAATCGTCCTACTTTCCATAAAGAACTTGCTCGATAGCACTCCAGAAATTGATAGCCTTAAAAAAGAACTGTGTGAATTTCTTTTGGTAGAAAATGAATTCAAGAAATCTGGTTACTATAGTTTTTGCGTGATGCATAACGATCTTTTGAATAGACTATACCGTGATGAATTATGCGACAGGTACCGGAAGTCTTTATTGTACGCAATAATTCAAACCACAGATAACCTGGTTTTTAAATCTGAATTGATAAGCGAGGTCGAAAAATTTGATTTAAGCAGTAATAATTTTGAGGATCTTCTGTTATTAATCGAGAGTCTTGAGTTAAAGCTAATATCAATTGATAGAAAGGTTTACGAAGACAAGTATCAACTTGAATCTGATGAGGCGATCAACAAGCTAAATAAAATTAACTCAGAGATTGCTGAAGGATCGAACATAAAATTGCTTGTTGAGCACCACATAGCAAAGATTTACTTCTGGAAAGGTGACACTGTCACTTCGAGAAAGTTATTCATTGTTCTGCTGTGTAAATTTCCAAATAGTGAGCAGTGTATGCTGCAGTTGGCAAGAATTTATGACAATGAAAAATCATTTGGTGAGGTTGAAAAATATGTAGACAAGGTTTTGGGTAAAATTAACTCTGAGCAATCTTATTCTGTAATACTTTCTTTTTACGATTTGATATCTAACTCAAAGTACAAAGCATGCCGAGAAAAATACATTCAAAACCGAGTTGAAGATTTTGTTTCAGATATATCTGCAACTTTGCGCTCCTCATTTGACCATCCCTATAGAGTTTTAAGTTCTCTATCAAGCTACCTAGGATATAATTTGCCCGAAGTTTTCGAGTCATTGAGCTCGAATTTGCTTGCTCCGGATAACGTAAATAAAAATGCAAAGCTAATGATGGCTTATGCTGATATACAAATGGCGTTGTATCGTTTATACAAGTATAGTCAAGACAAAGATCGAGAGCGGAAGTTGATGGAAACTTCTAAGCTTGCTGAGCGATATTATATAGATTCTCAGCCTAACAACGATTTTGAAAATCTAAAAGTTGCGAAGTTCTTTATCGAGATAGGTCAGTATGAACAGGCGGGATTTTACCTTGATAAGGTTGAAAAAAAGGACCCGTTTTATTATCAAACTACTGCCAAGCAGCTTAGAGGAATCGGTGATGATAAAGGAGCAATTATAGCTATTGATGAATCAATCGACGCAGCTAAACGTGGTGATTGTGGAATTTGGTTCTTGGCGAGTTTTTTGAATGATAAAGCTGAAATACTGAAAAAATCCGACACAAATGATGCTCTTAAAGTACTTGCTGAAGCTATAGATAATCAAAATAACTTAAAAACAAAGACTGCTTGGCAGGCTAAGGCCGAGCGATGGGCGGCCAGCTGCTAACAAAGCGCTGCACGCGGAAAAATTACTCGCTGCGCTCCCAATTTTCCGTTGAGCTTGGCGTTATGTTTTTCAGGGGAACATGTGTACTTAGGTGATTGGGATAAGGCAATAGTAAGGAGCTTGCTGACATCTAGTTTGCTATTACCAGCGATCTTTCTTATCGGCGCAGATAACTTACAAAGTTCCGAAATCCCCGGATTAATAGCAACGTTTTCGCTCTATATTGGAGTTTTCCTACTGATCTCTATAGCAGGCTGGTTAATTATCGGGTTTCCAGTTCACTGGGTGGCTTGTAAGTACAAAAAAACAAACTATTTGTTTTACATGGTTTTACCAGTTACCTTTTCACTGGTAAGTGGCACTACTAACGGCCCTTGGGTACTTGGCGTAATTGCTTCAGTTCAGGCTTTAATCTTTCGGTATGTTGCTTTTAAAAACAAAGCATAACAAAAAAATTAAGTCACTCACTACGTTCGCTGCGACGCATACACGTGGGCTGCTTCGCATTATAGCCCACATGTCTGCGCCCCTTGTTTAAAAGTTAGTACCCAAAGAGTTGGAAGCAATGAAAGTAAGGCCATCCAAAAAACTTTATCTAAAAATGATGTGCAGTATTTTGGTGCTTTGTATTGTTTTTGGCGGCACAGCTTTCGTATGGTCTACATCGGTTTATGAATGCATTCCTATTTTCAGTTGGGAATTCTGCGGCTCTATCGGGCAAGCAGAGATTGTCTATGCCCTAATTGCGTTTGATTCGATTTTGGTGTTGTTCATTGCGTCGCCATTCATCACGTTTTTCAGTCTCAGCAAGATCATTAGAAACCGGAACAAAAATAATTAACTAAAAAGATATAAGGATGTCTAAAGTTTATGGGTACTAACAAAACGCTCAAGCCACTCCCTTCGGTCGCTGGGACTCCTATACGCGGGGCGGCTTCGCCATTATGCCCCACGCAAATGCGCCGCTTAGCTTAATGTTAGAGTTCAAGGAAGAAGAATGAAAGATTTTTTGAGTAATAAAGACCTGCTAAAGGATACTTTTCAGGCATTAGCATATTTTGTATTTATTGCAGGATTTGTAAAACTAGCTTTACCACACGTCACAGAGCAAGGGATAGCATATAAATTGCTTTTCATAGCTTTACTTTTATCACCCACGTCTTTGGCGATGGCATTTGCAATTCTGTACGTTTGCGGGCCGATTACTAAAATTAGATACCCTGATTTCAAGAGCCCAATAGACAAGGGCAAACCGAAACCAATTTCGAAGCAGTTAAAAGAAAAAGCAACATGGTTTTGGATTGCTACAGGTATTCCGTTTTACGTGCTTGGTGGTGAGATTGTCCAACTAGGGCTTAACTAACATGAACTCTAACAAACGCATTAACACTCGCTGCGCTCGCTAGGGACAAAAACACGTAGGCTCCCTGCGCTTCGCTTGGTATTGTAGCCTACATATTTTTGCCTGTTATGCGGGCCGTTATCTTTAAGGAGGAACATTCAATGAACCCCAGTTTTTATAAGGAGTCCTTGGCAGTATTGTTAGCTTTATTTTTAGGTTAATCACCGCAGATTGTTTTGGCAGAGGAGCCACCTGTTAAAAAAGCAAGAGCGGCAAATGTCACGCTAAAGGTAGTACTTACTATTCCAAGACAAAGAACTACACTCCATATCAGTCTATGGAGGCATGTTTAAAAAGTGGCGGGCGTCGTCCAAAGTGTTAAACATAACAATCACATTAAGCCACTCGCTGGGACAGTAACACGTGGGCTCTGTCGCTTCGCTCTAAATTTTAGCCCACGCATTACTGCCCCTTATGTGGGTGTTACCCGCTACTTGTAAATCCAGCCTTTCACTTCTCTTTTTTAGTGGTAATATCAAATCATACCCAATGGGAGTTATTTTATGTCTGATGCATTGAAAGTGATGCTTGAAAATATCGAGCAACTCAGTACTAAAGAGAAAGCACTTGCTGCCCACTGTCTTTTAACGGCTATGGATACCAAGATTGATAGCGATGTGGAATCCGAGTGGGTAAAACTTGCAGAATCTCGCAGCGCAGAGCTAGAGTCTGGTGCGGTAAAAAGCATTAGTTGGGAAGAGATAGAAAAGGATCTTAATTAAAAAATGCTACCTGTTTCCTTTCACCCAGAGGTTAAAAGGGAAATAAAAGAGTCGTTTGATTGGTATCAAGAACAGTCATTGGGTTGGGTCACGAATTTACTCAAGAACTCAAGGAAGCCATCGATTCAGTTAGCTCTTTGCCATCGGCATGGACAAAAATGGGGCAAACTCATCGACGCTTTGCCTTAAGCAGGCTCCCATACTCTATTATTTATAAAATTATCGAAAAAGGGAAATTAGTGTGGTAGCTATTATGCACAACCACCGAACACCAAGGTATTGGCACGAACGCGGCTAACAATACGCTCAAGCCACTCCCTCCGGTCGCTTGGACGCTGCCATGTGGGCTGACTCGCTTCGTTCGGATTATAGCCCATACGCTAGCGCCCCTTAGCTTAAAGTTATACATAAACCATGAAATCATCACACAAGACAATTTTTATAATTTTTGTTTCATTTATCCTTTCTTCATTAGTGGACGAATACTTTTTAATTACTCGCGGCATCGAGCTCTTCACCTACCACATTCATACGATTTTCGTAGCAATTTGCCTCTTCATTTGGTCCAAACAACACGGTAGAGAGAATGGGCATACACAGCTCAAAATGTATCCCTTGTTTTGTGCATTAATAGGCTTCATTGGTGTTCCGGTGTACGCCTATAAATTTTATGGCCTAAAGCACGGAACAATTCTTCTATCTAAAGCGATTGTTGCATTAATTGTTACCGTAATAGTTTCTATTGGCGCCACTACCCTTTTCTCAACATTTTATGTATAACAAAAAAATCAAGTCGTAGGCTAAAGCCCACTGGGACGCTAACACACAGGGTCGCTTCGCCATTATGCCCTACTCGTTATCGCCCCTTGTTTAAAAGTTAGGTGACTAGGGATGGTTATGCTTCAAAAATTAAAAATTCTGTTCTTAGGTTTCTTATGTTCGTTTCCGTTTTCACTCTTTTTCGGTTATGGCACTTTCTTCGTTTTGTCTCATGTTCAAGAGTTTAGTAACACCAATATTTCCTATCTCGTCGGAACAGGCATATTTACTTTAATTTCCATAAGTGGTTTAACAAATCCAGGGGCATACATAACAGTGTTTAAAATTTTTGGATTTTTTAATGACCTAGGGAATATTGCTAGTGCAATCAGTATCTTTAACATTTTCAAATAACTGTTGTATTGTGCTCAAAGGTAAATCACCTAACAAAAAATTTATGTCGCCCGCAGTCGGGCTGGGACACAAACAGCTAGGCGGCTTCGCCATTATAGCCTGCCTGTTTGTGCCCCATATTTAGGCGTCATGCACAAGGAAGTATTGAATGAAACATAAGATTATTTGTTCACTATTCTCAATAGCCATTTTTACTTCGGGATTATTTCTCGGCGCATATATCAGTACGTCAGCGGGCGCTAGTTCAAACTCTACAGAGTTATATAGCAGCATTATTCACCTTTCTTCTGTTCATCAACAAATAGAAAATGGTGAATTAGAAAACGCAAAACAAGCCATCTGTAGTTTCGTCAGAACACGCATCGAATTACTAGAGCTTGGCCATCAAATTCTTAACGAGAATAGGGCCAAGGAAGTAATAGTTCTAAAACAAAGTATGGAGAAAATGTTTTCAAACACATCGCAAGCCAGCACTTCGTTAGCTGAAACTTGTGTTTAACGAGGCGCTTAACGCGTTCCCTCTGGTCACTGGGACAGTAACGCAGCGACACTTCGTAAATATGTCGCTACGTCACTGCCCCAAAGCTTAGCGTTATATCGCGGGATAGTTCGATGGAAGATGATGATTTAGTTATTTACGATGGGGTGTGTAACTTCTGTAATGGAGCAGTTGCCTTTATTTTGAAGCGCGACAAAAGTGAACGTTTTATATTCTCACCAATGCAATCAGAATACGCTCAAGAAGTTATCAAACGTTACAAAGTTGATACTGTAGGTGTTGATACTTTTATGCTGGTTAAGAGCGGAAACGTTTTTCTTTGGTCTGACGCTGCACTAGAAATCGCAAAAGACTTAACCGGGTTTTGGTTTTTATTCGGTGTAACTAAAATCTTGCCGAGTTCTTTTAGAGACTTCTTCTACAGAATTTTTGCCCGCAACCGTATTAAGCTTTTCGGTGGTACAAAGCATTGTCAAATACCCGATAAGAAGGTCTTAGGGAGGTTCAGAGGTCTTGCGATGTAACAAACAAATAAAGCCGTTCCCGTTGGTCACTAGAAGGCATATATGCGGGGCCGCTTCGCCATTATGCTCAGCGCATCTGCGCCTCTTAGCTTAATGTTAGAAGCTTCTGAGAAATCAATGGCTAAATCAGAAATAAGACGATTCTTAAAAGAGATCCGCACTAAATTTCCTGACGTTGTGCCTCTTATGGAAAAACATGAAAATTGGGCACTCACATTTCTAATGGAAGAGTTCGCAAATTTGACAACCATTTTGTTTAACCAAGGTAATTTAGAAGAAGCATTAGAACAGTTGCTGTACATAAGCGAAAAACTAGATACTGCAACCGAAGCAGAATTCGAGTACATAGATGTATATTATACAGAGCACTTATTTTGGAAAGGTACCAAAGAAGGTATTGAACGTGGCTGGCCTCTGGTACCAGATAATCTCAAAAAACTGTACTTGGACTTTCATGGTAAAGCCCCTAACGTGGTGATTTAAAGATGCACGCACCGAACAATGGAATAAACTCGCTCGCAAACTCCCTAGGAACCATACATGTGGGCTGCTTCACATTTTAGCCCACGTGCTACAGCCCTCTATCTGGGTACTTTTTGTTTACAGGAGTAAGGATGAAGTCTTGTAGAATTGAAATCAATGGATTGGAAGCTTTTGACGTGGGTGCGAATATCGAAGATGCTCTAGAGATTCGAATTGAAAAGCTACAAAACTCAGAATCATTTGTTTTAAGTGTCACCTCATTCAGTGTTGGCGACACGCATACGCAAGATTGGGGGTTACATCAATTATCAGAAAACGATGTTATCCAACTATGCTTGGGTAACAGCTGTACTATCAAGCCTACCGAATACGAACCTTTCAAAAAGGAATCTTCGCTTTTAGTTTGTAGCTTTTGCGGAAAATCACGACAAGAAGTAACCAAGCTCATAACAGGTAAAGATGGTGCTATCTGTAACTTTTGTGCTGACACAGTTTATTCCATTGCAAACGAGTGAATGTAACTAGGCACTTAGTGTCTTGTGCAATAAGAGGTTTAGGTCAATGAAAAGGAATCTTTTAACTTTGTTTTTTGTTTTCGGGTGCCAATGTGCTGAACTGGCATCTGAGCAGACTGCTCAAGCAACTATTTTAAAATTGGAGCTAACTATTCGTTTTCTCCATTCAAAAGTAAGTTATTTGGAAAATGCGTAAACTAATTCCAAGACAGACACTTCAAAGTACTAGACCTAGTCTAACTTTATAAAACGCGTTCTCTAAGTTAAAAGTCAAGGAGACAATATGCATCTCGCTCAATTGAATATTGGAAAAGTCAGGTTTAACTTGGAGTCCCCCGAAATGGCGGACTTTGTAAATAACTTAGACCCTATCAACGCCATTGCTGAACAAAGTCCAGGATTTATCTGGCGTTTGAAAGACGAATCAGGTGATGCCACTAATATAGAGGTAGAAAATAACCCAGATATCATTGTTAACGTGTCTGTTTGGGAAAGCGTAGAGTCCCTTAAGAACTTCATGTTCAAGACGCATCACGTTGATTTCCTTAAGCGTAAAAAAGAGTGGTTTTTGCCCTTAAGCGAAGCATCTTATGTGCTTTGGTGGATACCGAAGGGTCATATTCCAACCCTTCAGGAAGCTATCACTAAATTAGACCATCTTCGGGAAAACGGAGAATCTCAGGATGCATTTAGTTTTAAAAGTAGTTACCCCAAGCCTGAATTGGAGAATCATTGATGTTTCCAAGATCAGAAGGCAAACTAGTAAGGAGCTCGAACTGGCCGTTGAAATACGTAAGCACGGATCCCGACACGTAGATTCTAATTTTCGCACACGAGTTTCACATCTTAGATGGCTGCCGTGTTCTCTATTAGATAGTTTAATAAGAAAGGATAT
>Ga0213831_1000625_pt1 | contig 18403 bp, 14 predicted proteins | sample SWATP12_FD_163421 | JGI IMG/M metagenome (GOLD analysis project Ga0213831, IMG submission 163421) | Coastal seawater microbial communities from Marineland, Florida, United States - SWA TP1 #2 | ecosystem: Environmental > Aquatic > Marine > Coastal | place: USA: Florida | collected 2016-08-06 | reverse complement strand
TTTAATTAATTACTTCATTAAGCAGCCAGTAACTATGACCGCCCATTTGATTGACGGCAAACTTATTGCCAAACAAGTGCGACGAGACGTCGCTTTATATGTTGATTCACTAAAGCAAGCAGGCAAAAGGGAGCCCGGTTTGGCAGTAGTGCTGGTTGGCAGCGATCCAGCTTCGCAGGTTTATGTTTCTAATAAACGTAAAGCCTGTGACGAAGTGGGCTTTAATTCCCGTTCTTATGATTTACCGGCAGATACTTCACAACAACAGTTACTCGACCTCGTCGATGAATTAAATGAAGACCCGGCTATCGACGGCATTTTGGTGCAATTACCACTGCCTGCCGGACTCGATGCAGAACAAATTCTCGAGCGCATCCACCCCCACAAAGACGTTGATGGCTTCCACCCTTATAATATCGGCCGGCTGGCGCAGCGCATCCCGGCTTTGCGCCCGTGCACACCCAAAGGTATCATGACCATGATTGAAGCCACTAAGCGTCCGGTAAAAGGGTTAGATGCTGTGATTGTAGGCGCCTCTAACATTGTTGGTCGCCCGATGTCGCTGGAGCTGCTGCTGGCCGGTTGTACGGTAACTACCTGCCATAAATTTACCCAGGATTTAAAAAGCCACGTCAGCCGCGCCGATTTAGTGGTAGTGGCCGTAGGCAAGCCTGCTTTTATACCGGGCGACTGGATCAAACCCGGTGCAATCGTGATCGATGTAGGTATCAACCGCACAGCTGCCGGTTCACTGGTCGGTGATGTGGAGTTTGATAAAGCGGTAGAACGCGCAGGCTGGATTACACCGGTACCCGGCGGTGTTGGACCAATGACCGTCGCCAGCCTGATTGAAAACACGCTGGAAGCCTACGTTAAATTCCATTCTTAATTCAAAGCCATGACATACAGCCCCGAGACGCCAGCCTGCCTGCATGTGCAGCGCTGGCTTGATGACATGGTTATTGGCCATAATTTCTGCCCCTTTGCCCGCTTTGTGCGAGACCAGCAGCGCATCCGCTTTGTGGACATCGCCTCATCAGACATGGCCCAGGTCCTGGAAGCATTGCACGATGAATTTCTGCATCTAGATACCACCAGTCATACATCAACAACCCTGATGGTGTTGTCTGACGGTTGGCAACAGTTTGATGACTACCTCATGTTAGTAGATGTCGCTCAGCAATCCCTGAATCACTGGGGCTATGAAGGGGAATACCAGCTGGCCAGCTTTCATCCCGACTATCTGTTTGCCGGAGAAGCGAAAAATGCGCCCAGTCATTTTACCAATCGTGCTCCCCATCCGGTGATCCACATTATACGTGAAGCAGAAATGGAGCAGGCATTGGCACACCACCCGGATCCCGAGTCCATCCCGCAAACCAACATCGATACCACCGAAACGCTCGGCGAGGCAGCCCTGCGAGCTCAGCTTAAAGCATGTAAAACTCCCCGTTAAAACAACGCGGAGCGAAAGGTGTTATGGACTACCCGGCTGTTGCAGTAACTCCGCTTTAGGCGTTAATAACCCCCGAGCCTGAAAGTCAGTCAGCCGGAACATCCACTCGGTGAGAGAAGCCGCGACCAGATCACCGGCCAACAACAATGAGTAACCGCCTTCATCGTCATCCATCTGGTAAAGCGTCATGGTTAATAATTTACCGTCTTCTGCAGTGATATCGATGGTACGACGCAATTGCGCAGCAGCAGGCTCATTTATTAGCGGTGCAACACTGTCGTATTCGAAGTTAACAATGTCATTCAGGGTGTGAGCCAGAACGCCAGGATAGGCCAGTGGTAACTTATTCTCACTTAGCTGCCAGTTACCCTCGGCACCTTTATAAAGAGTAAAAGCCGGGTCATCATCGATCACAATGGACTTAAGTGTCGTTAGTCCTGCATCAATAACGTCGGGCAACAACCACTCATAAGGCGTAAGCGGTAACGACAGGGTTTCGTCTATCAGATAACTCTGTTGCTGCGACGGCTCCCGTGCGTAACGGCCCAGGCCACTGGACGCCAGATTGCCTATTACCACGCGCCATTGCTGAGTATCCGTGGCAATAGTTAGCAGGGTACTTTGTGCGCCCGGCTGGGTAACAGGCTCTACGCCAAGTAATGCATAACGCGACGCCTTAGCGGTTTTCGGTTCAATAATATGCGCCTGGGACAGGGCACTAACGAAGCCAGCCAGTTTTTGAACATCAACCGGAAAGGTCATTACCGAATCCAGATGGGTTGCAAGCCACTGCTCGCCTTCCCGTCGCGCTTTAAACAGCGGCCCTTGTGTATTTTCAATGGTTATTTGCGTCAGCAAATGACTTTGTGACGCCAGTCCGCCCAACAGTAAATGAGACTGAGAGCTCTGCTCTGGATGGCGTTCAATCACCAGATAATAGCCGGCTCCCAAAGTCACTACGACCAGTAAAAATAATATAACAACGCGGGTCATGATCCGATGGCCTCCAGTGTTTTCTTCCCTGCTCTGCGACGCAGCAAGCGCGCCAGTCCCCACAACACAGTTACCAGTAATAAGGGGCTGATGGCTATATTTAACAACTTCAGATAGTTACCCAACTGATCAATATCCCTTTCCAGCTGATAACGAACTTCCCGCAGTTCCCGGCGGATTTCGTTGCGCTGTGCAATAAACGCATCCAGGGCGGCCTGTTGTTCCGGGGTCAGTGTCAGCGCGCCAGACTCAGTCTGTACATTTTGCAGCTGGGCTAACTGTTCCTCTGTTTGCTGTAGCTGATTTTGCAGACGCTCTTCCTGTTCGCGGAAGCGGGCTTCTGCCGCTACCTGCAATGCCTGCACCTGTTCAAACGGCCTCGCGTAGGTGCCCCGGCCACGAATACTGATCAGAGCATCACTGCCTGCCAGGTTTTCACTGGCGTTGATGATAACGTCGCCATTGTTGGCAAAGGGCGTGTAAATAGTTTCACCAAAGAAATTGGCCTGTTGCACCCAAAAGCGGTCCGCCAGCAAATCGGCATCGCTAAACACAATCAGGTTTAACTTAGCGGTTCGGCTCACATGGGCCATATTAAGCTCACTGGCAGATTCTGTTGCCGGTGCCTGAGTAAACGCCGAAGTCGCCGGACCACTGAACCGAGCGGCCAGGGTGATACGCTGTGGGTCTGAACTATCAAGCATTCGCTGCAATGCTTGTGGATCCTGCGTCATAGCGTACTCAGCGCCATCCACTATCACCGCATCGGCAGACGAATAAGCCAGTGGAGTGAGGGTTAAATTACTGCTTTCAGCCAGTGTCAGAGGCGCGAAAGACGAACCGTTAACCAGTTCCAGATTGGCCGTAATCACATCCTCGCGATTAAGTTGCTCACCGGTCAGCCCGATAATGCCGGGGTGGCGGGTTACCGTACCTTCAGGAGTACGAATATCCAGACCCAGACGACCATCAAGTACCACCGAATCAAGCCCGGCATTAATCCCCCAGCTTGCCAGCAAGCCAAAGTCAGACTTGTTCGCTTCCAAAGAGCCCATCATGGCCATGGCATCCGACTCATAGTGGGGATCCACAAATAACAGGATCCGCCCCTGCCGCATGGCAAACTGGTCAATGGAGTACTGCAATGCCTCACCCAGGTTCTGCGGGTGTATAACCACCAGCACATCGGTATTTTCCGGAATTTGTGTGGCATCACTGCCAATGGTTGTGATGTCGTATAACTGACTTAGCTGGCTATAGAACGTCATGGCTGGCGTCATCTGACCGCTCATCGGATTTTGCCCGCCCATCAGGTTGATATCGGTAAGTAGTGTCAGCTGTACCGGCTCTGGCTCACTGAGCTGATAAATCAGTTTGCTGATATCGTATTCAAGGAATCGTTCCTTCTGCGGATCGAAAAAGTTTATCGTAAACTGATTATCAACCGCATTCGTGCCGGCCAGACCAAAGTAAATGGCATCACCTACCGGGCCAAGAGTTGCGCCGGTCAGGCCAAATTGATTGGCCCGATCTTCTGCTTCTGAAAAAGGCTCAGGATCGATGACATTTAAGGTAATTTTGCCATTTGCCCGTGATTCATACTCCTCCAGTAAACTCTGTACCCGGTTGGCATAGTTACGTAACGACGTCATGCCCTTCGAGGCGGTCTCAGAGAAGTAAAAATTAAGTACGATAGGCTCATCAATATCATTTAACACCCGCTGGCTTCCCTCAGACAGGGAATACACCTGATCTTCGGTGAGGTCGATACGGTAGTCACCCAGCATTTCATTGTTAATAACCACCAGCCCGAGACACAGCACAGCCAGTAACAAAAGGGTTAAAAAAGCGATTAATTTATGCATGGTTAATCCGCCTTTTTCTGTTCAATAACAATCAGGCTGGCATAGAGCCACACCACCATGATGATGAAAAAATAGCCCACGTCATTCAGTGCCAGTACACCTTTGGCCATGGCCTCAAAGTGACTCAGAAAGCTGAAACTGGCGACGGTATCGAGAATAAGGTTCCCGGCCCATGGCTGAAAAGCATCCAGTACGATACTGCTACCCGAGACTACAAACAGGAAGCACACTACCACCGCCAGAATAAACGCCACTACCTGATTACGGGTGAAGGCCGACATACAGGTACTGATTGCCAGAAAAGCGCCAGCCATAAGCCAGCTGCCAATATAGGCGGCGACTATAATGCCGTGGTCGGGTTCACCCAGAAAATCAACACTGAGCCAGAGCGGAAAGGTTAATGCCAATGCCAGGCCGAGCACCAGCCAGGCCGCAATAAATTTACCCAGTACGGCTTCAGCCACACTGATCGGCAGGGTCATAAGTAATTCAATGGAGCCGGACTTGCGCTCCTCCGCCCAACTGCGCATGGCTATCGCTGGCACCAGAAATAAATACAGCCAGGGGTGAAAGTTAAAAAACGGGATCAAATCTGCCTGGCCCCGTTCGTACAGGTTGCCAATAAAGAAAGTAAAGATGCCTGATAACATCAAAAATATAACTATAAAAACATATGCGACCGGGGTGGCAAATAAGCTCGTAAATTCCCTTTTGGTGACAATCCAGATATTAGCCATTGGCCACCTCCGCCGTGGTGATATCCCGAAACACTTCATCGAGACGGCCGGTCTCGAGAGTCAGGGTATCCACAGGTAAACGCCGCTGGGTGACATATTCATTAATGGCATGGAAGATATGTTGGCCAGGTTCCGGAAATAAGGTTACCAAACCGGTTTTGCGGTCGATTTCCATTTCATCTACGCCGTCCAGTTCGGCCAGGCCGGAAATATCAGCGGCATAGCTAAGACGCAGGCTCACGGCATTACAGTAACGCGAGCGGTGCCTGAGGACTTCCGGTGTATCGTCAAAGCGTAATTGGCCGTCGGCGATAATCATCACCCGGTTACACACAGCCGCGACCTCCTCCAGAATATGGGTAGAAATAATCACAATTTTTTCCCGCGACAGATCTTCAATGAGCTGCCGGACATGGTGTTTCTGGTTAGGGTCTAGTCCGTCTGTTGGCTCATCAAGAATAAGAATATCCGGATCGTGCAAAATAGCCTGGGCCAGTCCCACCCGGCGTTTAAAGCCTTTGGAAAGATTGTCTATGGGCCGGTTCAGAACATCACCTAACTCAACGCGATGAATAACATCATACAGGCGCTCTTTGCGATGGGCGCCTTTTAACCTTCTGACATCGGCAATAAAATGCAAAAATTGCCACACTGTCATATCCCCATATGCCGGGGCGCCTTCTGGCAGATAGCCAATATCCCGCTGAATTGCTTTCGCATCGCTGTCGATTGACCGTTCCTTTATAAAGATTTCTCCCTCACTGGGCGGCAGAAATCCGGTCAGCATTTTCATAGTGGTAGACTTACCAGCGCCATTCGGCCCCAGAAAACCCACGATATTACCGGGCGCAATGTCGAAAGAGAGATTATCGACTGCTTTAAAATGGTCGTAAAATTTAGATAAATTTTTTACCGAGATCATAGCCATCCTATTTACGATCTACTGTTTAACAGTGCCTTTGTGCGTTGCTGTGATTTACTGCAAAAGACCAAGGTATGTGGTTAGTGCTATATATTGGCATACGCGGGATTTTCAATCATGTAAAAAATCAGCAATTTGATGACTTATCTGCGCAGCGAGCGAAAAAAAGCCCGCACGATGGCGGGCTGAAAAGTGTTCCAGGGACTACCAGTAATTAGATAGCGGCGCTACTATAACGAATAAATGTTTGAACTTTGTTTCAGTCTAACTACAAAAGTGTTGCAATTTATGTCCGAACCTTCTGCCTTTGGGTTAACTCCCATCGGCCATATCGCCTCACCATTTAAACAAAAATTTGCCATTCCCCGCCAACCCGCCCTGGCCAATGCCCGGGGCAGTGTGCGCCTGACACCTCCCTTTAACGATGCAAACTGTCTGCGTGATATCGAAACCTATTCCCACCTGTGGCTGTTATTTTTATTTCACGAAAACCTCGACCAGGGTTGGACTCCCACGGTCCGCGCACCGCGCCTTGGCGGTAACAGTCGCATTGGTGTGTTTGCCTCTCGCAGTACGTTTCGGCCCAATGGTATAGGTATGTCAGTGGTGAAAAATCTGGGTGCTGAGCAACTGCAGGGGCGCTGGCAGCTCAACGTGGGCGGCATTGACTTACTGGATGGCACGCCAGTTATCGATATCAAGCCTTACCTTCCCTACTCCGATAACGTGACCGATGCCGAGGCGCATTTGCTCGATGAGCACCCGCTCCCCGCCAGGGAGGTGCATTTCACTAAGCAGGCAACAGCGCAGTTAAACACTCAGCCTCACAGTGATTTACAAGCCCTGATAATCCAGTGTTTAAGTCAGGATCCCCGCCCGGCTTACCGACAATCACAAGACAACGATCCGAAGACTTATCAGGTGATTTTTTACGATCGTGACATACAATGGGTTGTGCAAAACGGCAAAGTCCTTGTGACATCGCTGGAACAGGTGTCTTAGGGCTATTTTAGCGCCCCTAACACTGCTAGAATACGCGGGTTTTGTAATCATCCAACGGGTAAATGCCATCAATGCGCACTAGTCAGTATTTATTAGCCACACAAAAAGAAACCCCTGCTGACGCTGAGGTAATTAGTCATCAGCTTATGCTTCGGGCCGGACTCATACGTAAACTTGCTTCCGGTCTTTATACCTGGCTGCCTACCGGTTTACGGGTATTAAATAAAGTCGCCAATATTGTTCGTGAAGAAATGAACAAAGCCGGCGCGATTGAAGTGTTAATGCCGGTAGTTCAACCTGCTGACCTTTGGCAGGAAACCAACCGCTGGGATGAATATGGCCCTGAATTACTGCGTATAAAAGACCGCCACAACCGCGACTTCGTGCTGGGTCCGACCCACGAAGAAGTCATTACTTCAATGGTGCGTAACGAAATCAGCAGCTATAAACAGCTGCCGATGAATCTGTATCAGATTCAAACCAAGTTCCGTGATGAAGTGCGTCCTCGCTTTGGTATTATGCGCGGCCGTGAATTCACCATGAAAGATGCCTACTCTTTCCATATTACCCAGGAATCACTGCAGGATACCTACGACGCCATGTACGGCGCCTACTGCAAAATTTTTGAACGCATGCAGCTCGATTACCGCCCGGTAATGGCCGATACCGGCTCAATTGGCGGCAGCGTGTCCCATGAATTCCATGTACTGGCAGAGTCTGGCGAAGATAACATCGCTTTCTCCAACGGCTCAGACTATGCAGCCAACGTAGAACTGGCACAAACGCAACAAGTTGAAAGTGCCAGCGTAGACGGCCTGCAATATGTGCTGGTACAGGCTGCCGACGAAAACGGCGAGGCTGATGCCAACAACTGGGTGCTGCTGGTTCTGGCTGCCGGTCACACACTCAACGATATTAAAGCCGAAAAGCTTAGCGGTGTTGCCGCTCCTTTGATTATCGCCAATGATGAAACCGTATCAGCTGTGCTGGGCGCCACGGGCAATGACATCGATCTGGCTAGCGTGAAAGTGCCGGTATTTGCCGATTACGTTGTGGCTGCGGCGTTAAAAAACGAAGCTTACGCGGAGAAAATTACCGCCGCAGACCTGCGCAACATCGAAGCCGGTGACCCATCACCTTGTGGTAATGGCACCATCGAAATTAAGCGCGGTATCGAAGTCGGTCATATCTTCCAGCTCGGTGATAAATACTCTGAAGCTATGGGCTGTGGCGTGCTGAACGAAAACGGTAAACATGAAATCCTGAGTATGGGTTGCTACGGTATTGGTGTATCACGCGTGGTTGCTGCGGCAATTGAGCAAAATCACGACGAGCACGGTATTATCTGGCCCGATCCAATCGCACCATTTAAGGTAGCCCTGATCCCCATGAATATGCATAAATCACAGCGTATTATGGAAGCAGCCGAAGCACTCTACGCAGAGCTGACCGCCGCAGGCGTGGAAGTCTTGTTTGACGATCGTAAAGAACGTCCGGGCGTAATGTTTAAAGATATGGAGCTGGTAGGAATACCTCACAGTATTGTAATTGGCGAGCGCAACCTTGATGAACAACTGGTTGAGTATAAAAATCGCCGCACCGGTGAGAAATCTTTATTACAATTAACGGAAGTCACCGCGTTTATCGGCGGATTGTAGTATAACGGGATAAGCCATCCGGCGGATCCCGTTAGGTAAGGAGTCAGCATGCAGTTAACCTTCTATGGTGTAAGAGGTTCCATTCCAACACCGGGCGCAGAGTATGTGCGTTATGGGGGAAACACTGCGTGCGTGCATATCGAGCTGAGTGACGGCACCGATATTTCCCTCGATGCCGGTACCGGCATCCGGCTCCTTGGCGATAAGCTGGTTAAAAAGCAGACCCCTATTCATATTCTGCTGACCCACAATCACTGGGATCATATTCAGGGGTTCCCATTTTTCACTCCCATTTATCAACCGGACCGTGAAATATTTATCACCCCGGGGCAAACATCACTGCCCGAAAACGATGCCATCATTAAACAAATGCAGGGCTCGGTTTTCCCGGTTCCCTTTGCGGCATTGCGCTCGAAAATTTCAATTACCCCGCAGCCAGAAAACATCGATACGTGGAAGCTCAACGGCGCAACCATTGCACGTTTGCCTATGAATCATCCGGGTAAAGGCAGTGCCTATTCGGTTTCGGAAAATGGCTTTAAGGTGGCTTATATTACTGATAATGAGCTCTACCCTCCCTATAAAAAAGAAACCGATTTCCTGACCTTTGTGGAATTTGCCAGAAACGCAGATTTAATTATTCATGATGCTCAGTACATGTTATCTGACATGCCCGCCAAAAGTGGCTGGGGGCATTCGGTAGCCGAAGAAGCAGTAAAACTGGCCATGGCATGTAACGCCAAACGCCTGGCTCTGTATAGTCATGATCCGAGCCGCACCGACAAGGACATCGATGACATCATCGACCACTGCAACCAGTACATCACCATTGCAGAATCGCCATTGCAGTTGATTGCAGCCCATGAGGGACTCACCATTGATTTTACCGCTCAGTCTTAAACGCTTAGCTCTTGGCCTGGTGCTGCTGACAACCTCTGTATTCGGCTATTGCGACGATAACGAGCAACAAAACGAAGTAGCAACCCAGGAACAGCAAAGCGGCCTGATTGCCCGGCCAAGCCTGTTTAAAAAGCGCTTCGAGGCCGATAAACACCTGTTAAATAACGCCTTTGCGATTACCCAGTACAAACGCAACTATTTTCTGCCGTTTACTTATGTGGATAACCCCAATGCGTTGGGCAATGCCGGACTCACTGAAAATAACGTGGATAATAAAGAGGCGAAATTTCAGATTAGCGTAAAACTGCCTCTTTACACCCAACCCGACTCCGTAGAGGGCGTTTATTTTGGCTTTACGCTCACTTCATTCTGGCAACTTTATAACAGTGAAGTGTCCAAGCCTTTCCGGGAAACCAATTACGAGCCGGAAATTTTTTATCAGTGGAATACTGATATAAAGCTCCTTGGTATCGATTTTAATGCCCTGCAGTTGGGCTTTAACCACATGTCTAACGGTCAGAGTGAACTTCGCTCGCGCAGCTGGAACCGCATTATGCTAACCAGTTTGTTCAGCGATGCTGACGATATCTATTATCTGCGCACCTGGTACCGCATTCCGGAAGATGAAAAAACCTCCCCGGAAGATCCCAGCGGAGATGATAATCCTAGAATTAATCACTATTACGGCCGAATTGAACTTGGCTATGGCACACGCATCAAAGGTTTTGGTTTATTTGCCCGCCTGCGCAATAACCTGGAGTTTGATAACAACCGAGGTAGCCTGGAGCTGTCCGTGAGTTACCCGGTATCTCCCCGTTATGAAGTAGTATTGCAGTATTTTAATGGCTATGGTGATAGCCTGATTGACTATGATCGCCGCCAGAACCGCATCGGTCTGGGATTTCAGCTGGCGGCATTTTAGCGCTACGGAATAACCCCTGCCGCCCGGTACATCTGCAGGTGCACGTCTACCAACGCATTGATATCCCGCTGATAGCCGCCGCCAATAACACAAGCCACCGGCAGGTTATGTCGACGACACCAATCAAACACCATACAGTCGCGCTGATAAACACCAGCGGTAGTGATATCTAATAGCCCTAAATCATCGTTTTCATGCACATCCACACCTGCGTCATAGATTATGGCGTCCGGTGCATACAGTCTCTCAGCTACACTCAGCGCCTCATCCAACGTAGCCAGGTAAGGTTCATCCGTCATCCCTTTGGGTAAAGGAAAGTCCATATCTGACTGTTGCTTACGGTGAGGAAAGTTTTTCTCGCCATGCAACGACAAGGTGATCACCGCTGTATCAGCCTGAGCGAGTAGCGCGGTCCCATCCCCCTGATGCACATCTAAATCAATAATAAGCACCGAATCTATGCCGGGATTGGTGAGCATTTGCCTGGCGGCAAGATACAAATCATTAAATAAACAAAAACCAGAGCCCCAATCTGCACCAGCGTGATGATAACCACCGGTTAGGTTAAGCGCCAATCCATGCGCCAATGCCAGCTCGGCGGTTTTGAGGGTACCACCTACTGCGGTGAGGCTGCGTTTAATAAGCTGTTCAGACCAGGGAAAACCAATGCGACGCATTGCCTTGCTATCCAAGGTGCCACCAATTAATGCATCAACATAACTGGCATCGTACCAATTGGTCAGTGTTTCCCTGGCAACCGGTGTTGGCGTTGTAAACGCTGACTCCGATACGCCACCAGCGCACAGGGCATCATGGATCCCCTGGTATTTTTCGATGGGAAAACGATGCCGGACCGGCAACTCGAGCTGACTGTAAATAGGGTGGAAAACCAGATGCTGCAAAATACCAACGTTGTCCATTTCTGTTACACAAGTTTGGTATTGTACTGCATTGAGCGGTTATCGGCTCAATGCAGAAACCACAGACATCACATTTTTTGACATCATGTTGATGGCTTCTGAAATATTATTGCTCTGTGATAATGACTTGTAATCTTCTGCAGAACTCATTACCCGGGCGATTACGCCATCCAGCTGTCGCTGAATGCTGCTTTGATCGTTCGCCGCTTCTTCCAGCGCACCGACCACACTTTGGGTTTCATCGATGTAACGCACCAGCTCGTTGAGCAACGCCAGGGCCTGTTGTGCACTTTGAGCATTTACGTCAGCATGTTGCTGCCCACTTGCCATGGCCGATACGGCTTTTGATGAATCAGCTTCAAAGGCACTTAATATAGAGTTAATTTCCTGGGTGGATTGCTGCGTTTTAGCTGCCAGCGCGCGCACTTCGTCGGCCACCACGGCAAAGCCGCGACCATGATCACCGGCACGGGCCGCCTCAATAGCCGCATTAAGGGCTAGCAGATTGGTTTGATCGGCAATTTCATTAATCACATTCACCACGGTAAGAATACTGGCACTGCGGGCCTGTAGCTCATTCACAATCTGACTGGCGGATGCCACGGTTCTGGCCAGCTCAGCAAACCCCTTATTGGCGCTATCAAAGGTGGTATAGCATTCCTGAACCTGCTGCTGGGAATGGCTGGAAGCTACAGACACCTGACTGGTAATAGTGACCAGTCCTTTAACAATTTCGTCGAGTTTATCATTCGCCTGGGCCAGCGAGTCTGACGAGGTGTGCTGATCACTTGCCCCTTTAGCGATGGCGCTACTAACATCTTCCAGAATGTCATGGGACTGACGAATCTGATCCTGCGCATCAGATAAAATGGTGACCGTATCCTGCAGCTTATTCTGCAAGTGACGCGTGGCACTGGCCACTAAGCCAAGCTCGTGGTCGCTGCGATACTCAAGGCGATAATCGTAATCCTTCTGCTCCATTTTTTGCAGACAGGTAGCAATTTCGCGGGTAGGTTTAACAATGTTGCGACGCAGATTCGTAATCAGGTAAACAATACACAGGCCGCTCAATACAATCGACAAGCCCATAATTAGCCATAAGCGCTGACTGGTTTGCGCTGTTACCTGCTCTTTGGCCTGCCGGGTTGACTGGGCTATCTGGTCGGTAGCCTGTTGTAAGAGTTCTGCCGGTTCACGGTCGATACCTCTTACAAAGGTGTCGCCGGTATGCGGATTAAAGCCGGCGGCAACGAACGCTTCGTACCCTTCCCGGTACTTAGTTCCCATCTGCTTGTGAGCCGTTAAGAAACGGTCGATTAACCCGGCCGAGTCAGCGTTTAGCTCCGCGCCTGCTACCAGCTTACGCAGAATAGCCTGAACATCGGCTTCCCGGGCCTGAAAGCGTGACCAGTACTTCTCTCTGTCTTTATCCGAAGCACCGCGCAATAACACATTTTTCCATTCCTGGACCTGGGTTTTAAACTCATTAAGCGCTTCTGAAACCAAGCGTTCGTGCACGACGTTGGTTTGTTCAACCTTCTCAATGTCGCTCATCAGCGAAAATGCGATAGTCAACGAGCCAGCGTTGAGCAGAACGAGAACGGCAATGATTGCCAGAACGGGGGTCATTATCAGACGATTGATACTGGTAAATCGTATCATTTAAATCTCCGGAAAGTGCTTGTTAAAACCATTGATTCACCCTCCGTGTGAAAGGAGCCTAATTACAGCGCGGAAATATGACAGTTGTGTGAAATGCTGGGCATAAATCATACAAAACGTCACAATTAATAAGACTAAAGTAGTGATTTATGCCCGGTTAAAGGGCCCGCCTTCTAACAGTTTAAATCCAGTTTGGATAGTTCATCGGCTACAGGAAAACAGGCGCCAGTTGGTAATGCATCAGGTTTATAGCGGGCCAAATCCGGATCATACAATGCGTACTCAAGAAAAGCCGTTAACTGATCAATTTCCAGTTCAGTTAACCCCAGCGGTATAAAGCGTGGATCAATCTGACTGGCAGGAATCATCTTTTGAGGCACTGCCGCATTTTTGTAAGCAACGACATCGCGGATTGAATCAAAACTAGCGCCATGACCAAATACCTCAGAATCCGCAAGGTTATAAAGTTGGGGCACCTTGAATTTGTAGTCGTCTTCACTTTCGCCGGTAAAACCTCCTCGTCCCCGAGAGTCAGCATCCGTTACTACGCCGCTAATCTGCGGATGATTCGGGTCGAAATCAGCAAAGCCTAGCGCCATGAACATTTCGACTTCTGATGCGCCCTGTTCAGAACTCAAGCCCGGGCCGGTATGACAGCTGACACAATTCGCTTTACCAAAAAACAATTTAGCCCCGCTAATTTCCTGGTCAGTTAATGCAGAGCTATCTCCTCTCAACCAACGTTGAAAAGGCGCCCGGTTGGCCAGAACGGTTCGTTCGTAGGCAGCAATGGCTTTACCTGCCTCGCTAACGGTGTCTTCACTTGCCTGTGGAAAAGCCAGTTCAAATAGCAATACATATTCATCATTGGTCTGTAACACTGAGTCCTCATGGGTTTTCAGGCGGTGAACAGCCGTGCCGGCAATCGCCTGTGTTTCCAAGCCCGATAACTGCCGAAGATTTTCATGTTTAGGCGTTCCCTGAGGCGCCAGCACATGCTCTGCCAGCCCCATATTGACATTACCATCCTGAGCATTACCAAATTGCCCGTTCCAGAGCATGACTTCCTGATAAGCCGTATTGAGGATCGTAGGGGAGGCAAAAGGCTGTACATCCGGCACATAATCAGGATCCTCTGATGCCTTATCAAACCCGTAGGCAAAGACTCGCATTTCACCTTTAACACCAAAACCTTCCCCACCTTCGCCTATCCCTTGCGGCACACCGGATTTAAATCCCGCATCAGCATGGTGGCAACTGGCGCAAGACCAGGTTCCGCTATGCTCAGCATTAACGCCTTCTGTAGCCAGTGCTGTTTCATGGAAAAGAAACTGACCCAACCGCACTTTTTCTGCTGTTAAGGGATTATTGGGATCCTGGGGAATCTTCTCAAAATCATCACTTTCGGGCAGTATGTACGCATTGAGTCCATTCGGGTTACTGGCTTCGACAGTCTGCCTTAACTCACTCGAAGGAGATGGCATTGCTGAAGCGTCAACCTCGCTGTCCTTATCATACAAACAACCTGAAAGTAATGTGAGGCAAATCCCGCTAACGGCACAGCGGGTAACGTGAGGTGACATTGATTTCATTGAGGGTCATCCTTGGATTATAAACATTAACTTGCGACAATTTAGAGCCTTATCGCACTTTCAGCCACGTAGGTTTCTATACCTTAGTATCGCTGTAAATGCAGGTAGTTCAGCCTGATAGGTGATGAACTTTTCATCAAATCAAAATAAATCAAAGGGTTGACTGAAATAAAATTGTTTATTTATTTTAATCTACTCCAAAGTCCGGATTCAGAACGAATTTCTTTTCATAGCGAATACTGAAATTCGTGACCTACGTAAACGGAACGTACCTTATTCTCACTCTTTTGAGCGTAGCAATACATTAATGGCTTCTGCCATGTAAGCGTGATTTGCCAGGTAATTCCAGACATCTATTTTTAATTTCTTCATTTTAATACCGCCCGATATTGAATAGCCCTTACTGCTTGCATAAAAAAAGCCCCGCATTAGCAGAGCTTTTATTTAAGTAACTTAGTTCAGAACCACAAACCTATTCCCATTCGATGGTGGCCGGTGGTTTACCTGAAATATCGTAAACCACGCGGGAAATACCGTCGATTTCGTTGATGATGCGGTTAGACACTTTACCCAGGAAGTCGTACGGCAGGTGCGCCCAGTGCGCGGTCATAAAGTCGATGGTTTCGACTGCGCGCAGCGATACAACCCAGTCGTACTTACGGGCATCGCCCATTACGCCCACCGATTTAACCGGCAGAAATACCGTAAAGGCCTGACTCACTTTGTGGTAAAGCTCGGCATTATGCAGCTCTTCAATAAAGATAGCGTCTGCACGGCGCAGTAAGTCGCAGTATTCTTTTTTGATTTCGCCCAGGACACGCACGCCCAGACCTGGCCCCGGGAACGGATGGCGATACAACATATCGTAGGGCAAACCCAGCTCCAGACCAATTTTGCGTACTTCATCCTTAAACAATTCACGCAGCGGCTCTACCAGGCCCATCTTCATGTCTTCGGGTAAACCGCCAACATTGTGGTGAGACTTGATAACATGTGCTTTACCGGTTGCAGAACCTGCCGACTCAATGACATCCGGATAAATAGTCCCCTGCGCTAACCATTTAGCGTTAACCAGCTTGCCAGCTTCTTCATCAAATACCGCAACAAATTCGTTACCGATGGCTTTACGCTTTAACTCTGGGTCGTCAATACCTTCCAGACGAGCCAGGAAACGCTCTTCGGCGTCAACTTTAATAATGTTCAGGCCGAAGTGGTCACCAAACATATCCATTACCTGCTGCCCTTCGTTTAATCGCAGCAAGCCATTATCAACGAATACACAGGTAAGCTTGTCGCCGATTGCACGGTGGATTAGCATCGCCACTACCGATGAATCGACACCACCGGAAAGACCCAGAATAACCTCGTCATCACCCACTTTTTCTTTAATGCGGGCAATGGCATCTTCGATAATCGCATCCGGCGTCCACAGCTTTTCACAACCGCAGATGTCCATAATAAAGTGTTGCAGCAAACGCATGCCCTGACGGGTATGTGTCACTTCCGGGTGGAACTGTACACCGTAGAATTGCTTGTCAGTATTTACCATGGCCGCATGCGGGCATGAAGGTGTGAGAGCAACTGTTTCAAAACCGTCAGGAATGGCGATAACCTTGTCACCGTGGCTCATCCATACATCCAGTAACGCATTCCCTTCGGCACTGATGGCGTCTTCAATATTGGCCAGTAGTCTGTTCGACTTAACCACTTCTACCTGGGCATAACCAAATTCGCGCTTATCTGAACCCTGCACTTTGCCGCCAAGCTGCTCGGCCATGGTTTGCATGCCGTAACAAACCCCCAATACAGGGACACCTGCATTAAATACATATTCAGGTGCACGTGGCGAGTTGTCTTCGGTAACCGATTCCGGACCGCCCGACAGGATAATACCCTGCGGGTTAAACGATTTGATCTGTTCTTCGGTGACATCCCATGCCCAGAGTTCGCAGTAAACGCCAAGCTCGCGCACGCGGCGGGCAATAAGCTGGGTATACTGTGAGCCAAAATCCAGAATAAGTATGCGATGATCATGGATGTTTTGTGTCATGGTGTTTGCCTTTAAATAGAAAACAAGCAGGCTGGTATTAACCAGCCTGATAAATCAATCGATTGGTGTTGGTAAAGTTTAACCTAAACGGTAGTTAGGTGCTTCTTTTGTGATGCTTACATCGTGCACGTGTGACTCACCCATTCCCGCTGAAGTCACCCGCACAAATTGCGGCTTGGTATTCAGTTCGTTGATGGTAGCACAACCGGTTAAGCCCATGGCTGACCGCAGGCCGCCCATTTGCTGATGTATAATGGTGGCGATTGGACCTTTGTAGGCCACACGACCTTCAATACCTTCCGGTACCAGTTTTTCGGCGTTGTCACTTTCCTGGAAGTAACGATCGGATGAACCATTACGCTGATTCATAGCCCCTAACGAGCCCATACCACGGTAAGACTTGTAGTAACGGCCCTGATACAGCTCTACTTCACCCGGCGCTTCCTCAGTACCGGCCAGCATAGAGCCAACCATTACGCAACTTGCACCGGCAACCAGCGCTTTAGCTATGTCACCAGAGAAGCGGATACCACCATCGGCGATAACCGGAATGTCACGATCTTTCAGTGCTTCAACCGCATCAGAAATAGCGGTAATTTGTGGTACACCACAACCGGTTACAATACGGGTGGTACAGATTGAGCCAGGACCAATACCTACCTTGACACCGTCAGCACCGGCATCAGCCAGCGCCAGAGCACCTTCGGCAGTCGCCACGTTACCGGCAATGATTTGTAGTTCTGGGTAGGTTTCGCGAACAGTCTTAACACGGTCGATAACGCCTTGCGAGTGGCCGTGAGAGGTATCGATAAGTAATACGTCAACACCTGCTTCAACCAATAGCGCAATGCGCTCATCGGTGCCCGGACCAACACCTACCGCAGCGCCAACGCGTAAGCGGCCCAGTGAATCTTTACAGGCATTCGGCTTGCTTTCGGCTTTCTGGAAGTCTTTAACCGTAATCAGACCGGTAAGCTTAAAGCTGTCGTCGACCACCAGGATCTTTTCGATACGGTGCTCGTGCATCAGTTCCAATACTTCTTCAGAGCTGGCACCTTCTTTAACCGTTACCAGACGCTCTTTAGGGGTCATCACTTTATCCACCGACAAATCAAGACGGTTTTCAAAGCGCATGTCGCGGCCGGTGATTATACCGATAAGATTATTTTCTGAGTCGGTGACCGGGAAGCCGGAATACCCGAGCTTCTTACTTAATGCCTGTACATTACCTAAAGTTTCACTGGCACCTACGGTTACCGGGTCAGAAACGACGCCGCTTTCATATTTTTTAACTTCGCGTACATGCTTGGCTTGCTCTTCTGCGGTCATGTTCTTATGAACAAAACCAATACCGCCTTCCTGGGCTAATGCAATTGCCAAACGCGCTTCCGTTACAGTATCCATAGAAGCTGATACCATAGGGATATTCAGATTTACCTTGCGAGTCAGACGGGTTTGTAGACTGGCTGTGTGCGGGAGCACTGTGGAATGCGCCGGAACCAATAAAACATCGTCAAAGGTTAGCGCTTCTTGAGCGATTCGTAGCATGCAAAAACACCTGTATATTGAGGTTTAATTGCGGCGCAATTGTAGTGTTTTTTCACTTTCAGGTAAACTGTATTTGCATTAAAGCTGAGGTTTTTTCATTCAATGACAGTTTTCTCTGCCCCGGACGGGCAAAAAGTTCACAGCGTAACAACATTAAATCGCCTGGCGCGTAACAT
>Ga0213831_1000611_pt1 | contig 18772 bp, 16 predicted proteins | sample SWATP12_FD_163421 | JGI IMG/M metagenome (GOLD analysis project Ga0213831, IMG submission 163421) | Coastal seawater microbial communities from Marineland, Florida, United States - SWA TP1 #2 | ecosystem: Environmental > Aquatic > Marine > Coastal | place: USA: Florida | collected 2016-08-06 | reverse complement strand
GGGTCACCATTTCAAGTTCGTGCTGTTGTGGGGAGGGATCTTTTAGCATGGACATACCTTTAAAAAGCCATGCGTTCATTAGATCAAAGTCCCAAACCGAAGTCTAGGGCTTTGTCAGCAGTCTGAACGCGATGTAAATACATCGCGTTTTTTCTGACTTTCAGTATTAGTTAGCTCTTCGCTTCTTGCTGCTCAGCAAGGTATAACCAAGTCTCTAATACCGTGTCTGGGTTAAGTGAAACAGAGTCGATGCCCTCTTCTACTAACCAATTTGCAAAGTCTTCGTGGTCTGATGGGCCTTGACCACAAATGCCTACGTATTTGCCAGCTTTCTTACAAGCTTGAATTGCTAAAGACAATAACGCTTTAACTGCTTCATTACGTTCATCAAACAAGTGTGCAATCAAGCCTGAGTCACGATCAAGACCAAGTGTTAACTGTGTCAAATCGTTAGAACCAATTGAGAAACCATCGAAGTATTCTAGGAACTGATCAGCTAATAAAGCGTTAGAAGGCAATTCACACATCATGATAACGCGTAAATCGTTTTCACCGCGTCTTAGGCCTTGCTCTTCCAGTAACTCACTGACTTGTTTGGCTTCAGAAACGGTACGTACAAACGGGATCATCACTTCGATATTCGTTAGGCCCATTTCATTCCTTACGCGTTTAATTGCTTCACATTCAAGCGCGAAACAATCACGGAAATCTTCGGAAATATAACGAGAAGCGCCACGGTAACCAATCATCGGGTTTTCTTCTTCTGGCTCGTATTGATCACCACCGACTAAGTTTGCGTACTCGTTAGACTTAAAGTCAGACATACGAACGATAACTTTTTCTGGATAGAAAGCAGACGCAAGAGTCGCAACACCTTCTTTGATCTTATTGATGTAAAATTCAACAGGAGACTCATATCCAGCAATCAGCTCATCAATTTCGTCTTTGATATCAACCGGCTGTGTATCATAGTTTATTAACGCTTTTGGATGCACACCAATCATACGGTTAATAATGAACTCTAAACGTGCCAAGCCGATACCTGCATGTGGTAAACGAGCAAAGTCAAATGCACGGTCTGGATTACCCACATTCATCATCACTTTTACAGGCAGATCAGGCATGTCATCAACTTTTGACGTCAACACTTCAAATGGCAGAACCTCACCATAGATGAAACCCGTATCACCTTCTGCACAAGAAACAGTAACTTCATCACCTGTTACTATGCTACCTGTTGCGTTACCACAACCAACAACAGCAGGAATACCTAATTCACGAGCGATAATCGCGGCGTGACATGTACGACCACCTCGGTTGGTTACAATAGCCGAAGCACGTTTCATGATTGGTTCCCAATCAGGATCAGTCATATCCGTTACCAATACATCGCCTGGTTGGATTTGATCCATATCTGCAATTGACTTAAGTACTTTTGCTACACCTGAACCAACTTTATGACCAATCGCGCGACCTTCAGTTAATACCTTGCCACGACGTTCAAGTTGGAATGTTTCAATAACATTCGCTTCTTCATTTGAACGTACTGTTTCTGGACGTGCTTGAACAATGTAAAGCTGACCATCAAGACCATCTTTAGCCCATTCAATATCCATTGGACGGCCATAGTGTTTTTCAATGATCACCGCTTGCTTAGCCAGTTCCATCACTTCATCGTCATTCAACGAGAATTGGTTCGATTTTTCCGGTGCTACATCTTCAACTTTTACTTGTTTGCCGTGTTCTTGCGTATCAGCGTAAATCATTTGAATAGCTTTGCTACCCATTGTTTTTCTTACAACCGCTGGACGATTCGCAGCTAACGTTGGCTTATGAACATAAAATTCATCAGGGTTTACCGCACCCTGCACTACCATTTCACCAAGACCAAAGGCAGACGTTACAAATACTACGTCTTCAAAACCAGACTCTGTATCGATAGAGAACATAACACCAGAAGAAGAAAGGTCTGAACGTACCATGCGTTGGATGCCTGCTGACAAAGCAACACCTTTATGATCGTAACCTTGGTGAACACGGTAGGAAATAGCGCGGTCATTAAACAATGACGCAAATACGTGCTTAACTGCTACTTTAATAGCATCTAAGCCTTTAACGTTTAGGAAAGTTTCTTGCTGACCAGCAAATGAAGCATCCGGCATATCTTCAGCAGTTGCAGAAGAACGAACCGCGAATGAAGCTTGGTCACCCAATTCACCAGCTAATTGGTTATACGCTTCAACCATCGCTTGCTCTAATTCCGGTTGGAAAGGCGTATCGATGATCCACGTACGAATTTGCTCACCAACTTTGGCTAACTCGTTAATGTCTTCAACATCCAACTTGTCTAACACATCGTAAATTTTTGCTTCTAAGCCACTTTGCTCTAGAAACTCATTAAATGCATAAGACGTAGTTGCAAAACCACCAGGCACTTTTACGCCCGCGTTTGCTAAATTACTGATCATTTCGCCTAAAGACGCATTTTTACCGCCAACTTGGTCGACGTCATTCATTCCTAACTGCTGGTACCAAAGTACATATTGTTGCACGATGTGTTCTCCACTTAGTTGATAACCACTAAATAAATATAGTTTGTTTTTCATTTTGTAAGTAAAAATGTAATATTACATTTTTACTTACATGCGGCGCATTCTACACAATGAATTTTGTTTCGCAAACCAAAATAAACTAATAACTAGAGAAGTCTTTATGTCTCATTACGCGTTTTATATTTCAGATGGTACGGCCATCACTGCGGAAACAATTGGTCATGCAACCTTGTCTCAATTTGAACTGGAATTTGAACATATCACCCTGCCATTCGTTGAAAATGAAGAACTTGCCAAAGATGTCGTCATGCAAATCAACAAGCGCTATGCCAGAAATGGTAACAAACCTCTGGTGTTTTATACGTTTGTAGATCAAAACCTAAAAGAGATAATCCATCATTCCAACTCAGTTTGTTTTGACGTACTTAAACCCTTTACTCACGACGCAGAAGTTGCACTTAATGTTGCGGCCACCCCCAAAATACACAGAACGCACTCGATTAAAGAACATAGATACGACCACCGCATTGAAGCCATGAACTATGCACTAGCAAACGATGATGGCCAGACAACACAAAACTACGCGGATGCAGACGTTATTTTAGTGGGTGTATCGAGAAGTGGTAAAACGCCAACCAGTATCTATCTCGCGCTTAATTACGGGATCAAAGCGGCTAACTACCCCTTTACTGAAGATGATATGGACGACTTTAAGTTACCAGCGGTATTAAAAGCGAATAAGAAGAAAATATTTGGATTAACCATTGAAGCTAATCGTTTGGCTGCCATTCGTCATGAACGATATGCCAATAGCAAATACGCCTCGATAAGGCAATGCCGAATGGAGCTTCGTGAAGTTGAACGTATGTATCGTGGAAGCAAGATACCGTTTATTAATACGACCCATTTTTCCGTTGAAGAGATATCAGCGAAAATTATGTCCGAGATGGGTCTGGAACGTTATAACTACTAAGTGTATTGACTCTTAGACTTATTATTCATGCCTTAGTCGTTACTTTTCTAATTACTGTATAGAAAATTGAAAACATACAAGAATCCAAACATAATGGGCTGGTGAACCAGATAAATAACTAAACTGTGTTTACCCGCCCACTCAAGTATTTTAGAAACTACACTTTTATCTATTGATTTCTTCACATCAAAACTGGCTATTTTAGTCATTAGTGAATTGGGTTTTATCAAATGCCCTAAATACACCCCTATTAAAACCATACCGAACCAGGGAAACATAGGTACATAATCCAATGCTGGGCGTTTTTCAGTCACTAAACCTATCCAATGCAGAGGTACAGGTTCAAACCAGGTAACTTGCACCGCATGTCCAATGGTAAACACGGCTGCCCCCATCATTAAGGCGAATAAGGGTCTTTTCAAAAACGGTAAAGCAAACCAACTCGCTACTAGAATAAAATGTAAAATGCCAAAAACAGTGACTTTATCCGAAGCAACAAAATAGCTGGACACGGACACAAAAATTGAAGCCAGTACCAACTGGCCACTTCGCTTTAACATATTGGCCCAACGTATTCCGTTTTTATGAACTAATGCCAACGATACGCCAACTAATGACAAGAAGCTGACCACAATCACATAGCGAAACGGCACCCAGTATCCTTTGCCAAAGGCCGTGTCTAAATAGCCGAAAAAATAAAGATCATAACAAAAGTGATATATCACCATTAATAGAATGGCGAATCCTCGTAACCAGTCGATGAAGGGAAAACGTTGAGAAGAACTTGGCACTAAACTACAACACCTTGATAAAAGACACTTTACTCTACAAAAAAGCCGGTGTGATAACAAACACACCGGCCTTACATTTAAATACTAGTTGTAACTTTATTTTGCGTCTTTTAACGCATCCGTGATCAGGAATGCTAATTCCTGAACTTGATCAGCGTTTAATCTAGGATCACACTGCGTTTTGTATCGTTGGCCTAAATCTGCTTCACTTAAACCGTATGCACCACCCGTACACTCAGTTACGTGTTGACCTGTCATTTCGAAATGAACACCGCCTGCCCAAGAGCCCTCAGCTTTATGAACACTAAAGAACTGTTGAATTTCTCTAAGTACCGCATCAAAGTCGCGAGTTTTATATCCGTTGCTGGCTTTAATGGTATTGCCATGCATAGGATCTGAACTCCACACCACATTGCGGCCTTCTTCTTTAACCTTTTTCACCAATGCTGGCAATTTAGATTCAAGAACATCTGCGCCCATACGAGTGATCAATGTCAAACGTCCCGGAATATTTTCAGGATTAAGTGAGTCAATCAATTGGATTAACTCATCAGGTTGCATCCCTGGCCCAACTTTTACACCGATAGGGTTATGAATACCTTTGAAGAATTCAATATGTGCATGATCTAATTGACGAGTTCTTTCACCAATCCAAACCATATGCGCCGAACAGTCATACCATTTACCAGTCAGGTGATCACGACGTGTCAGCGCCTGTTCATAATTAAGCAGTAACGCTTCGTGCGAAGTAAATAACTGAGTTTCTTTAATCGCTGGCGTTGTTTCAGAGGTGAGTCCGATAACTTCCATAAATTCCAGCGTTTCCTTAATTCTGTCAGCTAGATGTTGGTAACGTTCACGATTTGGATTCGATGCAACGAAACTCATGTTCCAGCGGTTAACCTGATGTAAATCTGCCAAACCACCTTGAGCAAAAGCACGTAACAAATTCAACGTAGATGCGGAGTGATGATACGCCGTAATTAAACGATTTGGATCAGGCTCACGCGCCTGCTCATTAAATTCAAAGCTATTAACGATGTCGCCACGGTAACTAGGAAGTGAAACACCATCTATGGTTTCAAGATCAGCGGAACGAGGTTTTGCATACTGCCCAGCCACGCGAGCAATTTTTGTCACTGGTACTTTACCGCCAAACGTTAAAACGACGGCCATTTGTAACATAACCTTAAACGTATCTCTTATGTTCGTCGCGTTAAAGTCACTAAACGATTCTGCACAGTCACCACCTTGAAGTAAAAATCCACGCCCCTGCGCTACTTCGCCTAACTGTCTGTGCAACTCTCTGGTCTCTTCTGCAAAAACTAAAGGCGGAAAGCTGTGGATTTGCTCTTCAACATTTTTTAATAACTCTACATCTTTATATGTTGGTTGCTGTTGGATTGGATAATTCCTCCAACTATCTGGCGTCCAAATACTCACATTACTGCCCTTTTCTTTATGTGTGCTGCCCTATGCAGTCACTAACTTTCTAAATGTCTTATTAATCCATCACTGGCGTCTTCAATCATGTCTAACACCAGCTCAAAACCAGCTCCTCCACCGTAGTAAGGATCTGGTACCTCTTCATACTCCGCATAGGTTTGCGAATACTCCAGCATCAACTTAACTTTATGGCTAAATTCATCAGGACAAATCTTTCTTAAGTTCTTTAGATTCTCTTTGTCCATGGCCAAAATTAAATCGTAATCTTGAAAATCATTAGGTTTTACTTTTCTTGAAACTATCTTACTAAAATCGTAACCGCGTTTGTTACCTGCAGCGATTGAACGATTATCTGGTTTAGAACCTTCATGATAGGCCGACGTACCAGCACTCTCTGTTTCCACAGTTAGTTGCTTTTCAATTACTTTTTGACGAAACACCGCGTGTGCAGTGGGCGAACGGCAAATATTGCCTAAACAAACAAATAATACTTTCACGAAAAAACCAATCTTAATGCACTCTAGAGATAGAGTTGGATTAAAAGCTCTAAACTATCCGATAGATGTTTAGATGTCTACGTTTAAAACCACCCAAAATGAAATTTTTTTACAAATAAATAAAATGATCATTTGCACCTAGCAGAAATGCGCTAATTAACAGATAATTAGCCGCCTTCCTTGCTATTAGAATCGAATTTGTGAATGACGCGTTTTTTTGACATCGTTGAAGCCAAACATATCCTTAAGCTGGCAATACCACTGCTACTGACTCAAATTGTTGCAAGTTTGATGTTTTTTACCGATACGGTCATGGCGAGCCGTGCCGGCCATGTAGATATGGCTGCGGTCTCCATTGCAACGGGCTTATGGAGTCCGGTGATATTTTCGGTTCAAGGATTATTAATTGCCGTCACTCCGGTTGTCGCACAATTACACGGCGCACAAGGTATTAAACACAAACGTAACAAAATGAAAGACACCATGTTTCAAGGTGCATATTTAGCGATATTGGTTTGTCTTTTTGTTCTATTCATATTTCAGTTTTCCCATATCCCGCTTCAGAATCTTAACTTAGAGCAAGAGCTTTATGATAAATCGGAAGGTTATCTAAGTTACGTAATTTGGGGGATATTGCCAGCCAGCTTGTTTTTTGTATTAAGGGGCTTTTGTGAAGGAGTAAGCTTAACCAAACCCGCTCTAGTTGTCAGTGTCGTTGGCTTGCTGGCGAATATTCCACTCAACTATATCTTTGTATTTGGAAAGTTTGGCGCACCGGAGCTTGGCGGAGCCGGATGTGGATTGGCGACAGCGTTGGTACAGTGGGTATCGTTTATCAGCCTGCTTATTTATTTTGCAGTTTCTTCAAAATTGAAACCTTTCCAGACATTTTCAACTTTGGTTAAACCTAAAAAAACCGAAATTAAAAAACTTGGGAAAATTGGTCTGCCTATTTCATTATCGCTTCTTTTTGAATCTACCTTGTTTGCGTTTACCGCCTTGTTTATAGCGCCATTAGGTGCGATAGCCGTTGCAGGTCATCAGGTAGCCTTCAGTTATAGCGCCGTGGTATTTATGATGCCATTAAGCCTTTCTATGGCAGCAACCATTCGCATTGGGTATCTAAAAGGTTTTGGCGATATGGACAAACTTAAGTCCGCCATCAAAACCTGTTTTGTCCTGGCAAGTCTATTCGGCATTGTAGTGATGTTAATTACCTTCTTCTCACGTGAATACATTATCGCAATCTACACTTCTCAACCCGAAGTTGTGGCCTTAGCGGCTTCCATATTGGTTATCACTGCCATTTACCAACTACCTGATGCCATACAAGTCATGGCCGCTGGTATCTTTAAAGGCTTGAAGATCACAAAACCGCTTTTTTATATAACGCTTATTGCCTACTGGCCAATTGGCTTTATGTTTGGTTATGTCCTAGGTCGTACAGATTACCTAGTGCCAGCCATGGGACCACAAGGCTTCTGGGTCGGTATCGTCATCGGATTAACCACCGCTTCTATCATGTTCATCATTAAACTTAGAAGTACCTTAAAGACTATCGAATAGCTAATAATTTAGTCGTCATTCCCTAATCGCCCCAGCGATATAAGGAATCCAGTTCTCGCTTAAATGAGCGGCAAAAGATTAATTTACTAATAATCATGATGCCCAAATTTTTCCATAACGATTACTAGCTCTAAATGAGTATTAGATTACGGCCTAAGTAACATCGATGTGTACATAATGCCGTCATTCCCTAATCGCCCAGCGATATAAGGAATCCAGTTCTCTCTAAAATAAGCGGCATAGGATTAGTTTACTAATAATCCTGACGCCCTAATTTTTTCCATAACGATTACGAGCTCTAAATGAGTATTAGATTACGGCCTAAGTAACATCGATGTGTACATAATGCCGTCATTCCCTAATCGCCCAGCGATATAAGGAATCCAGTTTTCGCTTAAATGAGCGGCATAGGATTAGTTTACTAATAATCATGACGCCCTAATTTTTTCCATAACGATTACTAGCTCTAAATGAGTATTAGACTACGGCCTAAGTAACATCGATGTGTATATAATGCCGTCATTCCCTAATCGCCCCAGCGATATAAGGAATCCAGTTCTTCTTTTAATGAACAATATTGGTTTAATTACCTAACACAGTGTAATAAATAGAACGCACCAAAAAAGGGCCTATCAAGGCCCTTTCGCAGCTAATTCAACAACGCTCTAATGACTATTCATCATCCGTTAATGTCATTAACGATGTATTACCACCTGAAGCGGTCGTATCGATACTTACCGTCTTTTCCGTCAATAGACGTTGGATCAGGTTGTCATCATACTCAGCCTTAATAGTTGGTAAAATCGCTCCTTCTCTTGCGGCTAAGTGTTTAGACACATAAGCGCTACGGGTACAGTTCGATTTAATCACAACACCCGCCATCGCTTTATGAGCTAGCAACGGCTGTAAATGACGCAAACGAGCCACTTGTAAAACACCATGTGGCGCGCCCGTTGATAGGAACTTATCTCTAAACGCTATCGCTTCATCGTAGAACAAATCTGAAACAACTGTTGTAACGGTATTACCAGTTGCTAATGCCGTTACTAAAGACATGACCCAGTAATGGAATGAAACTTCTTTATCGGCAAAGATAACCAAGTTACCACGAGGTTCTAAATATAGGATATTTGATTCCCCCGTTGGCCCCGGTAGGACTTCAGGCTTTTTCATCTTACGTTCAACGTCTATTAGCTGGTTACGAGCCGTAGCCAATGTACCGTCTAAATTATCCGCGAAGTTCTCAATTTTTTCTAACTTAGCCACTTCCGCTAACAACTGACGGACCAGAGAGATACGGTCATTTAACTCTGTTAAACGCCATTTCTTCTCTACATTTGAAGCAGAAATCAGTAATTTATTAGCTTCTTTTCCAGACTTATCGTCTGTTGCTAGTGCCGGATCGTCCATCACCAATTCGTTCTCAATAGGTGTGGCGTTTTCTTTCATTAACCTAGGTAGGTAGTTTGGACCACCTGCTTTAGGCCCAGTTCCAGACAAGCCGCGACCACCAAATGGTTGAACACCTACGATAGCACCAATCATGTTACGGTTAACATAAACATTACCAGCACGAGAAAGCTTGGCAAACTGGTTCGCACGCTCTTCAATACGGGTATGAATGCCCATTGTCAGACCAAAACCAGTAGAGTTAACCTGATCAATAACCTGCTCAATTTCTTCGCCTTTAAAGCGTACTACATGCACACAAGGTCCAAACACTTCTTTCTTAAGCACATCGATACTGTCAATTTCATATAGGCGAGGTGCAAAGAAGTTTCCGTCTGCGCAGTAGCTGTCTAATTCACATTGATACAACAACTTGCCATGTGTCTTCATGTATTCAGCGTGTTCAGTCAGTGCTGATAAGGCTTTATCATCAATAACAGGGCCTACATCAGTGCTTAACAAAGACGGGTCGCCAACATGAAGTTCTTTCAATGCACCTTTGATCATTCTGATCACGTTATCTGCAATGTCTTCCTGTACAAACAACACGCGTAAAGCCGAACAGCGTTGACCCGCACTTTGGAAACCAGAAGCGATGACATCATCAACTACCTGTTCAGGAAGTGCTGTTGAGTCCACGATCATACAGTTTTGACCGCCCGTTTCTGCAATAAGAGGTACTTGTTCGCCGCCACGTTCAGCCAAAATTTGGGAAATCAATGTGCCCGTTTGAGTGGAGCCCGTGAACATAACCGCTGCAATTCGCTCATCTGGTAATAAGGTGGCACCGACTTTTGAACCACGTGCAATAACCGCTTGAACCACATTTTTAGGCAAACCATTTTCAATCATCATTTCTATTGCGCGAAGTGCAATTAAACTTGTCTGCTCTGCTGGTTTAGCGATAACCGTATTACCCGTTACAATGGCTGCGGCAACCTGACCTAAGAAAATAGCCAGAGGGAAGTTCCATGGACTGATACACAAGATAACACCTCGTGGTGATAATCTTTCATCTAGGCTCAACTCTTCCGCTTTTGCCGCATAATAACGACAGAAGTCCACTGCTTCTCGAACTTCATCAATACTGTCTTGCGCCACTTTACCCGCTTCTTTGATGCAAAGTGCGATTAGCTCAGCCATGTTGGCTTCAAGCGCATCCGCGGTTTTGCGTAAAATATCAGCTCGTTGTTTAACAGGAATAGTAGACCAGCTTGCGAACTCATTATGAGCGCGATCTAACATAGCGTTCATGCTGTCCGCATCGTCATACTTCAGACTGCCAATCACTTCATTTAGGTTTGATGGATTAGTGACAGGCGCTACACCTTCTGGCAATTCCGCTTTTGTGATTTGGTTATTGTCAAACCAGGCTTTCAGTTCTTCACGCAACGGCGTTATTTTCGTGATGTCTGTCAGGTCTAACCCTTTGGAGTTATCGCGCTCTGCACCGTATAAATCAATTGGCAGCTCAATTTGACTATTGTATTTATTAGTTAAACGTTGAGTACGCTCTACCGGATCTTCAAGTAATTCTTCTACTGGCTTATCGACATCAACAATCGCATTAACGAAACTTGAGTTAGCGCCGTTTTCCAATAATCGACGTACTAAATACGCCAATAAGTCTTCGTGCTCACCAACAGGCGCATATACACGAGTTTGAATTTTGTCGTTGGTAACAATTTGGTCGTATAAGGTATCGCCCATGCCGTGTAGACACTGAAATTCAAAACCTTGTTTATCGTCACCCGCTAGTTCCAAAATAACCGAGGCAGAATAAGCATTGTGTGTGGCAAATTGAGGATAAATGGTATCGCGATACGCTAATAATTTGTTCGCACAGGCATGGTAAGACACGTCAGTGCTGGCCTTACGGGTGAAAACAGGGAAATGCTCTAAACCGTCTTTTTGCGCGTTTTTGATTTCAGTATCCCAATACGCACCTTTAACTAAACGAACCATCATCTTACGGCCGGCTTTTTCAGTTAATTGACGTAACCAGTCAATAACATGAATCGCGCGCTTTTGGTACGCTTGAACCGCTAAACCAAAACCACTCCATTCGCCTAAATCGTCATCCATAAAGACAGCTTCAATGATGTCCAAAGAGATATCCAGACGCTCAGATTCTTCCGCATCTACGGTCAAACCAATGTTGTATTCCTTCGCTAACAAACAAAGTGCTTTTAACTGAGGAACTAACTCATTCATCACACGGTCACGATGGGTGAACTCATAACGTGAATGAATTGCAGATAACTTAATAGAAATTCCAGGGCTCTTACGAGGCCCACGACCTTGTGCAGCTTTGCCAATAACATGAATGGCTTGAACGTATGCATCGAAGTAACGCTGAGCGTCTTCCATGTTACGAGCACCTTCACCTAACATATCGTAGGAATAAACGTAGCCTTTTTGCTCTTTTTCTACTGCACGTTCGGTTGCCGCTTCAATGGTTTCACCCATTACAAACTGCTTACCCATGATCTTCATTGCAATGTTCATTGCTTTACGGATCACTGGTTCACCCACTTTACCAATAGTGCGTTTTAGTACACCAAAGTTGTGTTTGAATTTGTTGTCAGAGTACTTAACCATGGAGCCAGTCATTAATAATCCCCATGAAGAGGCATTAACAAATAGTGAATCACTGGCGCCTAAATGGCTGCTCCATTGGCCTTGAGATAATTTGTCACGAATAAGTTGATCTTGAGTTGCTTTGTCTGGCACACGCAGTAAAGCTTCCGCCAAACACATCAACACCACACCTTCTTCTGAGGATAGAGAATACTCGTTTAATAGTGCGTCTATACCACCAGAGCCTTCAGATTCTTCTCTGATTTGCAAAACCATTTTACGAGCACGTTCCCACGCTCGAGTTTTTGCACGCATGCTTACTTCTGCTTCAGGCAAAATATGTTCAACCGCAGCATCTTCATCAATGCGATAAAACTCACGTATTTTTTGCCTAATTGGGCAATCTGTCATTAAGTTACCGTTAAACAACATAACTAATCCTCAATAAAAAACAGGGTGTGTGTCCTAGACCAATATAAAATAGAATAAGACCAATAAGTTTGCCGCATTCTAGATCAGCAATATTTAAATTGACTAGTCAATTTTATTGATGCATTTGCATTAGATATTTTGATTTTAGAGATGACGAGAATTTATTCGAATTTGAACTCAAAAGGTAAAGATAAAATCTGAGGCTTTACAAAAAGGTGCCTGAATATGTGTTCACATTCAGGCAGTTAAGACAATGAACAATTAGTTCCAATACTCTACAAAGTTCTCTGGTAACTTTTGTTTTTTGATCACCGTATCTGTAGACGGCGTACCTAAGTATAAATAGCCTACAATGTGGTCATTTTTATCTAAGTCAAAAGCACTTCTTACATTTGGATCATACGCAAAAGAGCCAGTACGCCACATACCATTAAACCCTTGAGCCTGAGCAGCCATTTGCATGTTTTGCACAGCACAGGCAGTTGTGGCCACTTGCTCAATTTCTGGCACCTTTTTATGTTCCTGAGTTTTAGCAATCGCGACGATAATCATAGGCGCACGAAAAGTCATGGTTTTCGTTTTTTCAATCGCCGCAGTTTCCATTTCTGATTTTACCGCTGCTTCATGATATACATCCGCTAATTTCTGTAAGCCTGCACCTTGGCAAACAATAAATCGAAATGGTGACAAATTAGCGTGATCGGGTGCACGAAGGCCCGCCTTCAGAATATTGTCTAACGCTTCACCACTTGGTGCAGGTTCAACAAGTTTTGCGTTTGAGGAACGTGAAAGTAATAGTTCCAAAGCATCCATAAATATTTCCCTCAAAAAAATAACGCTTTGCAGTGTACCGCAAAGCGTTATATAAAAAATCTATAAATTTAGTAAGGGTTTATTTATTCACATTTAACATTCTATTTTTCAGATAATAATCCAGACTCACAAAACGCCCGCCGCCCATGAAAAACAGCGCAGCTGTCATAACAAAATAAGTCGCGGCAAATTCAATTCCATTATTTAAAATTGTGAACGAGCCACTACTGGTTAGCCAGTCATAATTCCCATATTCCTGCAATATTTCCATAGCGCGTTGTTTTTTCTCTGCTGCCGACATGATCGACTCATTGTAGAAGATCGTGCCATCCGCCAACCAACTATTACTGTCCGCAAGCGCAAGCCAGCCATTTTGCCAATGTGCCGTTGCGCCTGCGACAAACATGGTGAACATCAAGGGTAAACTCACTAACCGGGTGAACAAGCCAAATAACAACAACCAACCACCAATAAATTCAGTTCCAGAGGCTAGCCCGGCCATCAACTCGGGCATCGGCATGCCTAAACCCCACTCAGGGTTACCAAACCACGCGGCGGTATCTTCAAAGGCATCTATTTTTGTCCAACCGGCTTGAATAAAAACTGGTGCGAGATACAAACGTAGTAGTAATGGCGCGATACCATCAAATTGTTGGCTTTTTGCTTGAATATTCTGATAAGTGGTAAAAATCTTGGTGATCATGTAATACTTTCCAAATTGCTCTTACCCTTAAAGAACGAATAAACTCAAAACAAATTTCCATTTGGAGAAAATATTAATGAATACGCCAGTAGATCCAAAGGAAAAGGCCGAACGAATACAAAGAGCCAAAAACAAAATTCAATTGATGCGAAAAGCGGTAAATCAACGTAAATCCGTTCGAAACAATCTTTTGGCTCTAGTTAGAGAGTATGTATCACAACGTCCAGAAGTCACGGTTAAGATAGTAAAAAAGTGGATAAATAAGACTTCAAAATAGACAGTTGTCGTCATTTCATCAAACGACAACTATAAAGAATATAGGCTATTAAATGTTGGATAGTTTTAGTCTCTACCCGGTGACAAAACCATTAAAACTTATCGTTTCCAAGTTTTCTTCTTCCAGATCTGTGACATTCGCTAACTCAGGCCCTACCTTCAGAAACGCTTTTAGCTCTTCGTGTTGTTGCTCACTGCCACTCGCTTTAACTTCCACCTGGCCAGACGCCAAGTTTATCGCAGAGCCTGTCATCCCGATATTCAAAGCAGCCTCCTTGGTGGACTGTCTGAACCATACGCCCTGCACTTTTCCAGTAACCAAATACTTTTTAGTTATCATCTTTATTCCTAATTCATTAAAGCAACAATTGACATTGCCGTTTCTAACTCTACACTTCGCCGCAGCGAATTAAGTAAGAGTAAACCATGTCAGCCATTTATATCAAAGCCGATCGAGTTAAAGCAATAAAGAGAAAACACCCTTGGATATTTTCAAAAGCCATCAAAAAGGTGGAAGGTGATCCTGAATTAGGTGAAACCATTGATGTATTGGCACCTGACGGCACATGGTTAGCTAAAGCGGCTTATTCTCCTCATTCCCAGATAAGAGCCAGAATATGGTCATTTGAGGAAAACCAGAACATCGATTTGGACTTTTTTGTTGAACGTATAAAAAGAGCTCAGAACATTAGACATGCCATTATAAACAGAGCAAAAACCAATGCTTATCGTTTGTTATGTGCTGAAAACGATGGACTACCTGGAATTACTGTTGACGTTTTTTCTAACACTTTGGTTTGTCAGTTATTAAGCGCTGGTGCGGAATACCACAGAAATACCTTTTTTGAAGCGTTAAAACGATGTTTCCCTGAATATGTTATTTATGACCGTTCAGACGTAGACGTGCGAAGTAAAGAAGGCCTGAAAAAGTCTAAAGGACCTGTTGCTGGTCAATTGCCCTCGCCACTTGTTGTTGAAGAGAATGGCATTAAAGCGTACGTTGACGTCGAGAACGGACACAAAACGGGTTATTACGTCGATCAAAGAGACAACCGTCTGGCACTTGAAAAATACGTTAAGGACAAAACGGTTCTGAACTGTTTCAGTTACACAGGTACTTTTGGCTTGTATGCGGTTCGTGGTGGAGCGAAACACGTTACGCAAGTCGACATGTCCCAAGATGCGCTTGATATCGCCAAGCAAAACCTTGAGTTAAATGAATTTGACGCCGACAAGATGTCTTTTGTGAAACATGACGTATTTAAGCTACTGCGTGAATACAAAAAACAAGGTAAGACCTTTGACGTCATCGTGATGGATCCGCCTAAGTTTGCCGAATCTAAAGCACAATTAAAAGGTGCATGTCGCGGCTATAAAGATATAAACATGATTGCAATGCAGCTTTTAAATCCAGGCGGCATATTATTAACGTTTTCGTGTTCTGGCCTCATGGAGCAAAATCTGTTTCAGAAGATCATCGCCGATGCGGCATTAGACGCTAACAAGGAAATGGTATTCATCGAAAAACTCAGTCAGGCTCAGGACCATGTAATCGGCACTGCCTATCCTGAAGGTTTTTACCTAAAAGGCTTGGTAGCTCAAGTAGTATAAATCAAACAAGGTTGGTGGAAACACCAACCTACTTACCTAGTTCAGCGAAAACTTCACCTTAACCCCCTATTCTTTAATCCAGATTTCTCAAAAAACTCATAAACGCCTGAGTTTAAGGCCCAAACATCTATTTCTATGTCTCTAACACCAAGTTCAAGACAGTCTGCATTAACATGATCAAGGTTAAGGGTCGATTTCAAAGCAAAGTATTTTCTAAAAAATACTTATAATATTTCTATTATTCCCGCTAAATCAACAAAATAGATTTTTCATAAGACTAAAATCTCGATTTTCATTACCTTGCTCGTTACGACTAGAACACAAAGCTTTGACTAACGATGTAAAACATCAAGGAACAAAAATGAATCTTTATTTAAAAAGTAAAAAACACCTAATTATCTCTACAGCATTCCTCTCATATTTAGGGTTATCTTCACAACCATCCCTAGCAAAAATGCCTAAATACGATGCTCCTGAAATGGCGACTATTCCAGCTGGCGACTATACACGTGTACGTGGAGCGCTTGAGCAAAAAGTTTCTATCAGATCTTTTAGACTTGCCAAATACGAAACAACTGTCGGAGACTTTAAAAAGTTTGTTGCTGAGACAGGACATAAAACCCGAGACGTGTGCTGGATTTGGTCGGAAAGAACGCCTAGCCACAGCTGGGGAATTAGCCGCGATGTAGGCAACTGGTCTGACAAAAAGTATGCACCTTCTGATCAACACCCTGTAATGTGTGTAACCTGGCAAGATGCAAAAGCATATGCAGCTTGGCTTAGCAAAAAAACGGGCAGAAAATTTCGTTTACCAACAGAAGCTGAATGGGAATATGCAGCACTTGGAAATAAAAAGACCCAATACTATTTTGGTGACGACCCAGCTCAAATATGTCAATACGCAAACGTTCTAGATGTTTCTGGTGCGCAAGCCATTGAAAGAGACTATAAACTGCCTCGAACCGGCATGAATTGTGATGATGGGCATGAATATACGGCAAAAGTCGGAACTTTTCCTGCTAATCCCTTTGGGCTGTACGACATGTTAGGCAACGTATACGAGTTTGTTGAAGACTGTGAGCATAATCAGTATGCACAAGCACCAGTTGATGGAAGCGCTTGGACAAAAGGCTGTGATTATGAAGATGCCATGGTAATTAAAAAAGGAAGCTCTTATGGTTTTAATGCTAAGCGCGCCCTGGTATCCAACTTAGGACATGCTGGAAAAGATAATCCAAGCGCCCTAGGTGAAGGTTTCCGCTTGGCTGAAAGTATCAAATAAAAGCCCTTAGAATTTAGGTTTAGATTGAAACATCAAGTGCTACGAATACCGCCAGTTGGGAGTCGGTTTTGCTTGGCTAAGCTAAAGACGAATGAGCTGAAGCCAAGCAGTAACACGTAAGTTGTTTTTTTCTTTTGTTATATTTATTTTTCACTCGCGTCTCTGATATGTCTTTTAAGCGATTCCACTTGTTTTTCACAAGATTTTCTTTTTTCACCTAACATATCAGAGCATTTTTTCGAAGAAGAATCATCATCCATTGAATTAGCAATAGCTAATCCAAGACATATTGGATTTCCAGGGTTGCAACTCGATTCATAATAACCGGGGTTTGAAGTACATCCCATTAAACCAATTACGCCAAGTACAAAACACAAGTTTCTAAAAAACATTTCCATTGCTCCATTAAATACAAAGCCTCAATATGAACTTTTGAATTACTAGTTGAACGAAGCCGCTGCGCGGCAGAATGCGGTGTACTTCCATACTGATCTCTGAACTATTGCCATTGTGGCAGTAGATTGGAGATCAGATCATGAATGCACAGCAACAGGCTCATTTTCAACACCTTTATAACGCGCATCTTAACCATTTAACCCTGCAAGGTAAACGTCCGGCCACCATCGATGCTTATACCCGCTCCGTCAGGCGGATCACTGAGTTCTTTGATTGCCCACCCGATGAACTGTCCCTCGCTCAACTTAAAACTTATTTTGTCGAGCTTATCGGCACGCATTTCTGGAGTACCGTTAAGCTCGATCGCAATGGCTTGCAGTTCTTTTATAAGTTCACTCTGCATAAAGAGTGGCAATGGCTGGATATCGTCAAGCCGACTCAGGTTAAACGACTGCCGGATATTTTGTCCGTTGCGGAGCTAAGCCTGGTACTTAGCAAGACCCGAGAACACCGCTATCAATCCTTGTTTTTCGCCTTGTACACCTTGCTTGGAGTTAGGATTAGGGGAAGGCTTAGGGCTCACCGTGGCCGACATCGACAGTGCTCAGCAGCAAGTGCATATCCATGCGGTGGTGCCCGGCGGGTTTTACGATAAAGCCGAGGTCAGTGGCACAAAGGTCATAAAGGCTACTTGTATAACGCGTTTGCACTGGCGAAAGTGTGGCGAGCTAGACTGCTGGCGGCGATCAATCAGCACCGACAATTAAGTATGCCAAGGTCGCTGCCAGATAAGTGGGTGGTGGACTGTCGCTATACTGGCCGAGGGCCGTCAGTGCTGAAATACTTATCCCGTTATCTCTATCGCGGCGTGTTGCCAGACAAGGATATCGTATCGATAGAGAACGGTGCCGTTACCTTCCGCTACCTGGATAGCAAGACACAGCAATGGCACACCCAGACCCTACCTGTGCTCGAATTTTTATGGCTTATCTTGCAACATGTCTTGCCCAAGGGCCTGCAGCGAGTCCGAGATTACGGCTTGATGCAGGGCCGGGCCAAGGTACTCAGGCAACAGGTATTGTTACTGCTTATACAACTTGGGATGAAAGTCTTGGCGACTGTGCCACGACCTCGAAAAGCCGAGCGTCCGTGCCCCAAATGTCAGCATGCTATGCGATGCACTGGCATTAGCCGACCAACGTAGCCGAAAGGCAAGATAGAGAATAAGGATAATGGCCTTAACCTAAATACTGAGGAGAACGTCAACCTCTATGACACATTGCGAGATATAACCTGATGTTATGACACCGTCGATAACGTCTTAGCTTGTTGCGGCCAGCAAAAAGCGAAGGTCGCCCAACCCCACGACGCTCAACCGAGCAATTTACAATATAAAGAAGCGAAA
>Ga0213831_1000610_pt1 | contig 18867 bp, 18 predicted proteins | sample SWATP12_FD_163421 | JGI IMG/M metagenome (GOLD analysis project Ga0213831, IMG submission 163421) | Coastal seawater microbial communities from Marineland, Florida, United States - SWA TP1 #2 | ecosystem: Environmental > Aquatic > Marine > Coastal | place: USA: Florida | collected 2016-08-06 | reverse complement strand
TGTTACAGCTGATCATTTGTGTGGCCACCGCACTGTTTGCAGAAGCGTTAATTTTGAGCCTACGTGAAAAGCCCGTGCGCCGAACCTTAGCCGACGGCTCAGCGGCACTCACTGGGGTGTTACTTGCGCTGAGCATTCCGCCATTGGCTCCTTGGTGGCTGGGTGTTATCGGCACTGGATTTGCCATTATCATCGTTAAGCAACTCTACGGTGGCATGGGTTTCAATCTATTTAATCCTGCAATGGCGGGTTATGTCGTTCTATTGATTTCATTCCCTGTCTCTATGACCAACTGGCTGCCAACCTCCGATGTTATGATGTACAACGTCGGCATCGTTGATTCGGTGTGGACCGTAATCACTGGATATAGCGTCGAAGGGTATAATCTTGCACAACTAAAAATGACCGTGGATGGCACTACCATGGCCACCCCGCTCGATCATTTCAAAACACAGGTCAGCCTGGCGCAAACCGCGACAGAAATCATCGCATCGCCAATTTATGGTGAGTACGGTGGCAAAGGCTGGGAGTGGGTTAACTTAGGTTATTTGCTAGGTGGTTTATTCCTGCTAAAAGCGCGCGTGATCCGTTGGCATATACCAGTATCGATAATAGCCACGCTGGCTGTTTTGTCCTTCGTCAGTTACGCCATTAACCCAGATCAAACCATGACGCCAGCATTGACACTGTTCTCTGGTGCGACCATGTTCGCTGCATTTTTCATTGCCACTGACCCTGTATCGGCCTCCACTACGGCAAAAGGTCGACTGTATTATGGCGCGATGATTGGTGTGCTGATTTTCGTTATTCGCCAGTGGGGCGGTTACCCTGACGGCGTAGCGTTCGCAGTGCTGTTGGCCAACATGTGTGTGCCGCTGATTGACCATTACACTCAACCGCGAACCTACGGCCACAAAAGTACAAAGGCAGCACGATGAAAGGACGTCTAACCATATTCAAGACCAAAACCAACGCCTTGTTACTGACGGCGTTCGCGGCCGCTTGTACCTTGGCAGTCTCTTTGACGTATATCTTTACAGCGCCGGTTATTGAACAACAGAAACAACAAGACCTACTGAACAAACTGACGGAAGTGTTAGTCAACGAAAAGTTCGACAATAACCCGCTAGAAAACTGCTTTGAATACCAAAGCACCGATATTACCGGCTACGAAACACCGCAAACGTTTTATCGAGCGACAAAAGATTCAGCCCCTTACGCGTTGGTGTTTCCTTTAAAAACCGAGCAAGGTTACAGTGGCCGAATCGAGATGTTAGTGGCCATTGACACCAATGGTGAAGTTCAAGGCCTGCGCACCCTGACCCACAAAGAAACGCCGGGGTTGGGAGATAAAATTGAATTGGCAAAGTCCGATTGGATTTTAGAGTTTAATGGCAAATCGCCAAAAGCGGCGGACGATTCCACTTGGTTTGTTAAAAAAGACGGCGGTAATTTTGACCAATTCACCGGTGCCACCATCACGCCGCGCGCCATCGTTAATCAAATGAGAACATCAATTTCTGCCCTTAAACCAGAATTCGACCGTTTGTTTGAACTTGATAATGCATGCAGAGCAACCGATTCACAGGAGCTAAACAATGGCAACAGCTGATACCGTTGACAACCCTGAACAAGAAACAACTGAGACTGCGGTTGAAACGCCAAGTGTGAATTGGAAAGAACTCAGTATTCAAGGGCTTTGGAAAAACAACCCTGCACTGGTTCAGCTGTTAGGTCTGTGCCCTTTGCTTGCCGTCACTAACACAGTGACCAACGCACTGGGCTTGGGGATTGCGACGTTATTGGTGATGGTTGTATCAAACTTGACTATTTCATTGGTAAAACGTTGGGTCACCAAAGAGATCCGTATCCCTGTGTTTATCATGATCATTGCAAGTTTTGTGACTATGGTCGAGCTACTGATGAACGCTTATACCTTTGGCCTGTATTTGTCTCTTGGTATCTTTATTCCACTGATTGTGACTAATTGCGCCATCATTGGTCGCGCAGAAGCATTCGCATCGAAGAATCCACCACTTGCGTCGGCGTTTGACGGCTTGATGATGGGTATTGGTTTTGCTGTCATTTTGGTGATACTTGGCGCAGGTCGTGAGATTTTAGGCCAAGGCACGCTGTTTGATGGCGCACATTTGCTTTTGGGTGAATGGGCTCGCTCGTTAAGAATTGAAATCTTCCAGTTTGATGAGCAGTTTTTGCTGGCCATCTTGCCGCCAGGTGCGTTTATTGGCATGGGTCTTATCATGGCGGTGAAAAACCACTTTGATATCAAACAGCAAGAAAAACAGAAAAAGCAAAACAGCAAAGAAGTGACTCGGGCGCGAGTGACTACCGTAAATTAAAAAGACGTTGTATTGATGAAAGATGTAACTAAGCCAGTGTCTAAGCAGCAGAAAGTCGACGCTATCATCGACATTCTGGAGCAGCTCTATCCTGAGATCCCAATTCCACTGGATCACAAAGACCCTTACACCCTGCTGATCGCAGTGTTGTTATCCGCTCAGTGCACCGACGAACGTGTCAACCAGATCACCCCGAAGTTATTCGCCAAGGCTGATAACCCGTACGACATGGTGCTGATGTCGATTGATGAAATAAAAGAAATCATCAAACCTTGCGGATTGTCGCCTATGAAGTCCAAAGGCATCTGGCACTTGTCCGACATGATCATCAAACAGCACGGCGGCGTCGTACCGCAAGATTTCAAGGCGCTAGAAGCCATGCCAGGAGTTGGTCATAAAACAGCCTCTGTGGTGATGGCGCAAGCGTTCAATGTGCCCGCTTTTCCGGTCGACACTCATATTCATCGTTTGATGTACCGTTGGGGTTTAACCAATGGCAAAAGTGTTGAACAGACAGAACGCGATGCCAAGCGGCTGTTTCCGAAAGAAAAATGGAACGATTTGCATCTGCAGATCATTTACTATGGTCGGGAATACTGCCCAGCACGCGGCTTTGACTTAGATAAATGTATTATCACTCGCCAATATGGCCGCAAGAGTTTTATCAATGAAGTGTTAAAGGAACGAGACAAAAAAGCTAAGAAAAACAAACGTTAGCTTATCTGTCATCGGTTATGCCAAAAAGCACTTTTTAAAGTGCTTTTTTGTTAATAGGATGTAAATCCGTTATCTTAAGCGCAGTCAAAAATTGGATACAAATCCACAGAGAACCACCAGCGCCATACGACAAACATTATGAACAAAGAAAAACGACTCGAAATCTTAACCCGGTTGCGAGATGACAACCCCCACCCAACCACTGAACTCGACTTCACTTCTCCTTTCGAACTTTTGATCGCGGTTTTGCTATCAGCGCAAGCCACCGATGTTGGTGTAAATAAAGCGACAGCAAAACTGTTTCCTGTTGCGCGCACTCCGCAAGCGATGATGGATTTGGGTGTTGATGGAATTAAGGAATACATCAAAACCATTGGCCTGTTTAACTCAAAAGCGGAAAACACCTACAAAACTTGCAAGATTTTGGTTGAGCAACACGGCGGTCAAGTACCAGAGAACAGAGAGGCGTTAGAAGCGTTGCCTGGTGTTGGCCGTAAAACTGCGAATGTTGTACTAAACTGCGCGTTTGGCTGGCCGACCATTGCCGTCGACACCCACATATTCCGCTTGTCCAATCGCACCAAATTTGCCCCGGGCAAAGACGTTGTCGAAGTCGAACAAAAGCTGCTTCGCCACGTACCAAAAGAATTTAAAGTCGACGTTCACCACTGGTTTATTTTGCATGGCCGATACGTTTGCACCGCACGAAAACCCAAATGCGGCGCCTGTATCATTGAAGATTTGTGTGAGTTTAGGGAAAAAACGGACTGAGTTAGTCCTTCTTCATACCGATAAATCAAAAATTTCAGAAAGTTTATACCTACAGTCAACCAAACAGTTGTACACGTGTTAGATCCATTAAATGTTTTTTCACTCGTCAGTGACTGAGGTCTATATGAAGTTGTCTATCAAAACTAAGTTCCTAGTATTATTTAGTCTGTTATTTCTAGTTACAGGGTGTGGCGGTAGTGAAGTTAATAGTGACAAAAACAACGATTTACCTTCATCAGACTCAAATAACGGCATGCCGATAGTAAAAACTGAGTCAACCTATCATGTGTGGCTAGATGAAGATATAACTTATGCGGAGGGACTCGCTCTTAGTTCTTCAAGTTCAACATCGTTTGCTACTCCAATTAAATTAGACGTTTATTTTCCAGATAATGAAAGTAATAACAGACCCGTTTTCATGTTTATTCATGGGGGTGGTTTTACGGGAGGCTCTAAGACTAAACCTGAAATTGTTGAAATGGCTAACTATTATGCCTCACGAGGTTGGGTATTTGTTTCTGTAGACTATAGAACAGCAGAGGAGCTAGTCACCATAGCAGGAATGTCGCAAGAAGAGTTATTTACGTTTTATAGAGGTATTGCCCCGCAAGAGTGGATAGAGAATGCCTTGCAAGGTGTTGAATCTTCAAAACAATTTAAGCAAAGTCTTGCCATGTATATGGCACAAAGGGATGCCAAGGCAGCACTGCGTTGGATTGTGGCCAACTCAGATATCTACAATGTAAACAGTGATTACATCACGGTCGGAGGTGCCTCAGCGGGAGCAATTACAACGGTTGCATTAGGTATTTCTGAGCTAAAAGACTTTAGGGACGAAATCTCTACAGAAGATGACCCTACTCTTTCAACCACTAATTTAGACCAAACCTATAACGTTAAAAGCATGGTTTATTTTTGGGGTTCAAACTTAAAGTTGGACGTGTTCGAGTCAGTCTATGGCTTCGATAGATATGATAGTGATGACCCTGAACTCTTTATGGCGCATGGCGACCAATATGATCCAGTTACTCCGTATGAAGAAGCATTAGAGTTACAGGGAATATATGATTCTTTAGGTTTGCACAGCGAACTCGTCACCTTGTATGGTGAAGGGCATGGGGCGTGGGCAGCAAGTGTAGATGGAAAAGGCTTATTCGAAATGTCATTTGACTTTATAGTTAATAGGCAAGATTTGACAGTTGAATAGCGATCAATTCAATTAAAACTACTCTCAGTTTATAGTTAAAACAAGGCAATTCGACAATCTAGTTTATTGCCTGTTAAATTTCTTTACGCGACGACTTAAATCCATAATTTATCAATTAACACTGTAAAGTGGGCACGCATTTTATATAGATAACTCTAATGATGTTAAACAAAAAACTTAGACATTCAGCCTTATTTTTTTTGCGCTATTGATCTAAAAACCAGTTATTAAAAATTACAACTCAATGTCAACCAAACCGTTATTAAAGTGTTAAATATAATTAATGTTATTGCAGTCATCTTTAATTGAGGTTTTTTATGAAGTTGTATAACACGAGTAAACTATTTGTATTAATCAACGTTTTTTCTCTTCTAATTGCTTGCGGAGGTAATAGTAGTGACCATGATGACAGTTCTTCTGATCTTCCGCCCCCTACAGTTACTCTATCCACATCTAATGACAGCGTTGAGATAAATTCAGAGTTTACCTTAACTTGGTCTACAGCCAACGCTACTTCTTGCTCAGCGTCAGGAGACTGGAGCGGAGATAAAACAACCACTGGCAGTGAATCAATCACAGAAGTACAAATAGGTACTAAAGCCTATACAATTTCTTGTTCTGGACAAAACGGACAAGTCACTGCCAATGTTGAAGTTGTGATAACGCCTCTGTCAAATACGGAGCAATGGGATTATGTCCACATCCCCTACGGGACAGACGACCCCAACCGCCAATGGTTAAACATTCACTTAGCCTACGACCAATCTCAGCCAATGCCTATATACCTGCTTGCTCATGGCAATGGTGGCTCTGCCGATGGTGTTAGCGAAAATGAATTACACACTATCGCCACCGAAGGTTATGCAACCGTCAGCTGGGAATCTATACCAACAATCAGCAGCCCTGAAGAAGCCGCAATAGGCATTGCCGATGCTCAAGTGATGTTTGATTGGGTAATAGCGAATGCCGATACCTACAATTTAGACCCTAACCACATTGTTGTTGGTGGTCGCTCCCGTGGCTCAATAATAAGCTGGCAATTAGCCCACAGTAATCACCCATCAATTAAAGGGGTTTATATGTATAACGCACTGCCGCAATCAGCGTGGCAGGATGTGGATACTTGGAGTCCTGTAGATGAAATCGCCATTGATAGCCCTCTCACCTATTTGGTATATGGCCCTGATTTTGACGATGATGATGGTCACAATCCTGTATATGTTGATCCTGTTTTAGCTCGTTATGAGGAACTAGGCATCGGCGACAAGATCACCCGCTATGTCGATATGTGGGGAGACTTTCGCAGTGACAATGGTGGCTGGAGTAATGAGGCGCACACAATGCATTACTTTCCTGAGTTTGCAATAAAAGTCGAAGAAACTGAGGTTCCGCCCTCCTCGCAGCATAATACGTTGTTTATGGGTCACAGCTTTTTTACCCCTATTGCAAGACAAATTCCTTTTCATATGACCCAACTTGGTATCGATGATCATAGTCAACACGTTGAAATGTCTGGGGGAGAAACAGGTACGCCTATTGCGCTATGGGAAGATGAGCAGCACCGAAATAATATTCAAGCAGTTCTAGATACTGGCAAAGTTGAGCTATTTGCAATGACTGTTAATCCAATCACTGAAAGCATTGAAGGCTATACGCTTTGGATAGATTATGCTTTGTCTAAGAATCCAAATACAAAAATAGTAATTGGAACACCATGGTTAGACTTTCCTGCTGATTATGACGACGCTACTAGTTATGAAAATATAATTATTGACGGTATAGATAGTAAAATCTTAGTGGACATTGACGAGCTTAGAATACTCTACCCTGAAACTGAAATTATCAGTTTACCTTATGCTTTCGCTGCTAATGAGTTAAGACATATGTTTGAGGCTGGTCAATTGCCAAACGTTACTGAGTTAATAGGTAACAACCTAAATACGTCAATCTTTGTCGATGAAAAAGGTCACGGTCATGGCAATGGCTTGCTGCTCGATTTAGTTGAGTTTATCTGGTTAGCTCAAATCTATGATATTGACTTAGACTCCTACGTATATAGTGCTGGGCACGACGTTAACTTAAAAGAGGTAGCGAAATCAATTTTAGATAAATACGCCTACTATTTTAATTAATTGTGCGGCAAATGTGCGTTCTGTTCGGACGCTCGAATACATCGCGAGCCGCACTGCGTTGCGGCTCATGCTAAACTGTCTACACCGTCAGCACCAACACCCCGTCGTCATTCCCAACTTGATTGGTAATCCAAAAAAACAGCATCACTGATGTTTAACCTCCTTGACTTAGAACAACACGCCGCATTTTACCTCTAACCGCGGCTTTAAACTGACATTTAACAACCTTTGCCGAGTCTGAAACATTCGATAACAATTTCTACAAAGGGATAAATTGACCGCCCTTAACCTGCGTGTTAACAATACCTGTAACTCCTTATAAATTAAAGGATTAACATGTCAGCCACGGTCAAACGATTATCTTCAAACAAACTGGTTCTGAGCGTCTACCTTGTCGTTGCTATCTATGTGATTCTGCGATTAATCGCCCTGTATCAAAACAAAGAAATACCGCTACCAGGAGACTATTTCACCTTTAACGACAAACAAGTTCGTTACGTCTGTGAAGGCAGTGGCACCCCCTATGTCATCCTTGAAACCGGATTTGGCTCAGACTCAGAAGTCACTTGGTCTTCAATCACTAAGCAGTTACCTAACCGCTTCACCACGTGTTATTACGACAGGCTCGGTTATGGCGGTAGCGACAATGTTCCAACAACCTTTACCACTGAGCAAAAATCACAGCTGCAAGAGTCTCTGATTCAGCACATTGCGGGCGACCATCCCGTCATAATTGTGGCCAAATCCTATGGCGGCATCATTGCTAGGAGAACGGCGGCCAGAGGCAAAATCAATTTGGCGGCGATGATATTTTTGGATTCCGCCCATGAAAATCAACACACAATTTTAAGCGGAAGGCTAGAACCGATTTCAGATACTGTGAAAAATTTTCAATACCTTAATGCTGCATTGGGTTTCTCCGACATCATGAGGATTTTCAAAACCTACGACTCCCAGACAGCTGAGCGTATCGACCAATACTATTCCAGTTTTAAGTGGGCAAACGTGTTGTCTACCTACCGCAATGAAAAAGGTTTTTATACACCTTTGGAACAGTTCAACTATGACTTTGGAGACTTAAAACTCGTTGTCTTAAGCCAAGACAAAGAGGCTTATGCGGGACACCCTCGGTTTTCTGCTGTGGTAGATGACTGGGCTAAAATGCAGGAAAGTATTGCTAAGCTGTCGGACAACTCTGAGCACATAGTCGTCAAAGGCTCCACACACAATATGACGGCGGACGCCCCCGACGTCGTTGTCTCAAAAATTGTCGACACAGTGGCATTCGTCTCTCAATCTGAGTGAGCTGAAGACGGCCTGAGAACAAACGGCTTTCAGAAAGATCAGGCAGAACAATATGGCAGTGCCGCTTTTTTAACAAAACGTAAGGCTTGAAGTCTAGCGATTTCGATGTACATTTTAGATATCGCTCGTATTCTTGAGGCATCTTTTGCAGTCAACTCACATGCACAAATTCTACTTCTTTGCGCTTGTTTTCCTAAGCTTTGGCGCGCGCAGTGAAACACACCATCCCATCGAAATGTGCATCGACCATTTCCCTCCGCGGCACATTATTGTCGAGGGAGAAGAGCCTACGGGTTATAGCGTTGAAACTGTTAAAGCGATTGCCAAGCAAGCTGGATTAACTTTGACATTTACCCCAAACATTCCCTTTGCTCGCTGTTTGCGCATGTTAAAAAATGGTCACTCCGATGTTATGGCGGGCTTAGTCCGCTCCGAAGAACGGGAGCAGTACATGGCCTTTATCCCCTATAACAATCAATCTAAAAAGCGCTTCTTTTCACTCAAGACGTTTGAAAGAAACATCACTTCACTTGCAGATCTAAATGGCGTTTCGATTGCCATCATTCGCGGTTTTGAATACCCGATAGAATTTGAATCTGAGTTTGACTCTCTGGATATTATTGAATTGGGCAGTATTGAAGCGGCTTTAGAAGCCGTTCGCCTTGGTCGTGTCGATGTCACTATCATCACCGATTATCAAGGCGTTCAATTGGGCAGTGTTCCCAGGTTCAAAGCCCTAATGAAAGCTCATCCACTGACGTTTAAGACCGATGAAATATATCTTGGTATTTCGAAAAAAGGCAAAGCGATGGAGTTTTTACCGCAAATTCGCAATGCCATCGAAACACTCAAAAACAACGGCAGCATCGATAAAATCCTAAATTCACCAATTGATATTCACTAAAGAAAAATTAAGTTTGCAGGTTAAAGACCTCCTTTTGGCGTGTGTTAACCCCGGTTCACTCCTATCTAGGCTCACAAAATACAAAGATATACGCGTCAAATAAAACTGCGCTTCGATTCTGTAACAGAACCAAAGCCTGCGTCATTAATTGTGCAATATTGTTGAGTTTTGACTTAGCCCATAGGCAGCGAGTAGAACGAAACGGTACCTAACAAGTTAACAGAAATGATTATGTAACAAACATTAAAAAAGAACACCAATCCATTATTATTCTTCATGTAAGTGTCCGAAATGTTTACAATATTATTCAAATTAAGCATAAGTCATTGATTTTAATAAACATTAATTTTGGCCCGGTTTTTGCCTTGGTAGCACCAGTTATACAATTTAATCAAAGGAAGTAGTAACAAATGAAATTAGTTAACTTAATTGGCGCAGCAGTATTCGTAGTCTCGTTATTTGCCTCCAGTGCAAAGGCTGGACTGATAACTGGTAACCTAAACGTAGATAATGCGTTTCAAGCGTATATCAGCACGGATAACAGCGTTCAAGGTGTATTAGTTGATTCAGGTGCTAATTGGCCAGTTACAGACACATTTAGTTATGGATTGGTCGATGGCGTTGACTATTTTATTCATATCGCTGCTCAAGACCATGGCGGCATTGCGTCATTCATCGGTGAGTTTACATTAGGTGCGGGTCACGTATTTGAAAATGGTACTGACACCTTGTTGACTAATGCAACCGATTGGCAGGTTAGTACAACCGGCTGGAGTAATTATACCACCGCAACCGTTCATGGCTCTAACGGTTCAAGCCCTTGGGGAAATATTGCAGGCGTAGACTCTAGTGCTCAATGGATTTGGTCGGCAGATGCACATGGTGATAATAGCGTGTTTTTCACGGCGGCAATTAAAGCAGTCGACGTTCCTGAACCTTCTACTTTAGCTGTTTTCACTTTAGTATTGGCTGGCTTGATGTTGCGCCGCAAAGCGTAATTTTGTTGCTTTCTGTTAATTATAAGGGTCTTTAAGGCCCTTTTTTATTGCCTTTTGATAAATCTTGTTAAATCAATATCAAGGGATATAAAAGATAGTTTATTCCGATTACAGCGAAAGGCTTGGACATAGCGTTTGATTCAACGGAATGACTTTTTTCGTCTAAGTTTCGTCTTTCAAAAAGGCCTAATTTCAGTCAGTACCTTATTGCTTGGGTATTTGAATAGAAAATCTATGTACCGTAAAGCATGAACTGTCGGAGTAATTTTAAATATAGAATCCAATCTGAAATAGACTCAATTTAATGCTCCCAGTGTTTAAATACTGAACACGAGAGACAACATGCTTGGTTCCAAGGTTGTGTTCTTTGAAGCCAATCTTTGCTTAAGTACATAACAGAGTTACAATGCCGCCATAAGCCAAGGTGACCAATCTAATTTGAAAAATAATTGAACTTAGAATTTGTTTCCTTAAATCCACAAGCAAGCAGCCGCTCAATCCCTCAATACACTTCAAGCTTCTATTGGATTTCTATCCTCGGTTTGAATAGAAAACCAACAAAAACTTTAAGCCATCCGCCATCGCCAGAACACACAGGACATTGATTAACCGAATCAAGAAACTTGTCGTTCAGTTTCGGAAAAGCCGCACATCATCCGACCTAGCGAGACTCGACCTACTCGCCGACAACTAAATTCGAGGGCTGTCTTTGTCGCGGGAGATATTAGACATTGACGGCCCTTGCCATCATTTCCCTGCCCTCAGTTTCGACGTAGTCCAAAAACACCTTGGCAATTGGCGACAAACTGGTTTGCCGCATCCAAGCAAACGACCAGGTTGATTGAATCGGTAGCGATGTTACATCAATGATCTTAACCCCATAAATTTCGCCAAACGCCAAGGTGTGAGCAGACAGTATAGAAACCCCTAAATTGGATAATACCGAATGGATTATCGCTTCATTGCTGGCAATGGTCATTTTGACTTTGGGATTGATAGGTTGTCCTTTGAAAAACTCTTCTGTCGCAAATCGGGTGCCTGAGCCCACCTCCCGGATCAGAAAATCTTCCTGACAGAACTCTTCGAGAGATACCTTGTCTTGTTTGGCAAAACGATGATTTTTCGAAGCGATAGCAACCAAATCGTTGGCCATAAACTCTATCACTTCAATTTCAGAGCCTTGTGGTAAATGACTGAATACATAAAAATCGTCTAACCCTTGCTCTAACCGGTCAATGATTTGTTGTCGATTAGCCACCGTAAACTGGATGTCAATTCCGGGGTACCGCTGACAGAAAGGACCGAGCAAATGAGGAATGAAATATTTTGCGGTGGTCACACTGGCAATTCTTAATGTACCGGATTTAAGCCCCCTGAGATCCGACAGGTGCATGTCGAGTTGTTCACAGTTTTCCAGAATGTTTCTCGCCGTATTTACAGTCGCCAGACCGGCGTCGGTAAATTTTAACTTTCTGCCGACTTGTTGATAAAGCGGCATGCCAATCGCTTCTGACAGTTTTTTAAGCTGCATAGACACCGTTGGTTGAGTCAAAAACAATGACTCAGACGCCGCTTTAACGCTACCGCCATCAAAAACCGCGAGTAATATTTCCAGCTGTCGAAAGGTACCAATGTGCGCGTGTAACCGAGAAGCCATAACCAACCATTAGGTTTTTATCTATTTTAAAATTAGTTTATATCTATTTTTTTCTATTTATCAAGCTTTGTAGAATAACCATGTTAAATGAGGAGTCGACAATGAAACGCCGAACTTGGTTATTTGCCACATTAACCTGTGCAACGTTAATGCTGTTTTTTTTGATAGGCCACAATATCGGAATGCCTGGTTCTGGTTTTGCAGGTGTCGCCTTGGCGCTCGCGATGTTTACTTTAGTTTCGAAAAAACTGAGCAAGCGTCAGCTGTCCAAATCCTCTAGCGAGTTTGCCATTACTCCAACTAAGTTGAACAAACATGCTTGATGCCGTAGTTGCGTTTTTCCTGCTCGGAATTATCAGTCAACTGTTGGGCGCCAAACTCAACTTTCCGGAGGGTCTATACAAGTTCCTGAGCATGTTCTTGATGATAGCCATTGGACTAAAAGGAGGCATCGCGCTGCAGCAACACGTCGATCCCGTTCTGTTACCAATGTCCTTAGCAGTCATCGCCTTTGGTTTGCTGCTTCCATTAATCGCATTTCCGATTTTGCGCTACGTTGGCGAGTTCAACAGAATTGATGCAGGCGCAATTGCTGCGCACTACGGTTCCGTAAGCGTAGCCACTTATGCGGTCGCTGTATCACTGCTCGATGCTAAGAACATTGAATACGAGGCTTACTTTCCACTGTTTGTCGTGCTGTTGGAGATGCCGGCAATTATCGTAGGACTGATCCTCGCAAGGGGCAGTCTTGCAAGCATCAATGCGACGTTTGTGAAAAAAGAGCTGGTTGCCAATCAAAGCATCTTATTGATGTTAGGAAGTTTGCTCATTGCTTACTTTGCCGGCGAGTCAGTCAACAAATTACAACCTTTCTTTATTGACCTGTTCTCAGGGGTCCTCGCTTTGTTCCTATTGAAGATGGGGCTGATAGCGGGCGAACAATTGAAAAAGTTGAAAAGGGACAGCGTGTTTTTAGTCAGCTTCGGAGTCTTTATGCCGATGGTCGGCGGATTGGCAGGACTCGGATTGGGTTATGTATTGCAATTTTCCGCTGGTGGTCTGGCATTGATGGCAGTACTTGGCGCAAGCGCCTCTTACATTGCGGTTCCCGCAGCCATGAAAGAGAGCCTACCAGAAGCGAACGCAGGTATATCCATCACCTCTTCACTCGGTATCAGTTTTCCTTTTAACGTTGTCTTTGTGGTTCCTTTTTTCATTGCTCTTGCGCAATTCTTAAGAGCATAACTTCCATTTACCAATTATGCGTAACGCCTTGCCGTTTGGACTAAGTCGTTACGCTCATTGTCTAGTTTTGTGATATTGCCCACTTTCCTATCTACAAATCCGTTGCCACATTTGGGTTACCATCAATCGAGCTGCACAATTCGAGCCGACTAGCAAAACAAATCCACAGAATCTATGGAAAACCATCATTTCCAAATGACTCTTAATCAACAAAACTTATAAAACTTTAACAACCAAACGCTCACAAATAAAATATAAACAATTGTTTTAAAAGACTTTTAACCAAAAAAAAGAATGAAAACAGATCGTTAATACAACATCAAAATTCTACTTAAGCGAACGTTATGTCCAATTTAGTTGGATTTACATCGCTTTTTTAGAATTTAAAATGAGGTCATTAACGATTTTGAGAGAACATTATGTATAAAAACAACGAAAACCAATACGGCCTTGTCGCCATTGTGGTTCACTGGCTGTCTGCGGCAGTGATCATAGGGCTGTTTGCCGTGGGCCTTTGGATGGTTGATCTGAACTATTACAGCGACTGGTATCAAACGGCGCCGCACTACCATAAATCAGTGGGCATCTTATTGTTGGCTTTAACCCTATTTCGCATTGTTTGGAAACTGGTAAACCCGTCACCGAAAGCTCTGGGCGAAAACAAGACCGAGGTCATCGCCGCCAAGTTCGGTCATCACGCCCTGTATTTATTGATGCTGACCGTATTGATAAGCGGCTATTTGATCACAACAGCGGACGGCAGAGGCATTGACGTTTTCAACTGGTTCACCGTGCCATCGATGGGTGAATTGTTCGCGCAGCAAGAAGATATTGCGGGTGACATCCATGAATACGCAGCCTACGGCATCATTGCCTTGGCGACGATTCACATGTTGGCTGCACTGAAACATCACTTTTTAGACAAAGACTCAACCCTTACTCGAATGATTAAAACCAAATAATTAAACCTAAGGAATTTACTTATGAACAAACTAATGACTTCTTTAATCGCCGTGGCGGCACTTGGTGCAAGCCATATCGCTAATGCAGCAGAATACGTGCTCGATATAAAAGGCGCGCATGCATTCATCAACTTTAAGGCCAATCACCTGGGTTACTCTTGGCTAACCGGTCGTTTTAACAAGTTTGATGGTAAGTTTAGTTACGACGCCAACAACATTGAAGCGACCAAAATTGAGGTAAACATTGACCCAGCGAGTATCGATAGCAACCACGCCGCACGTGACAAACATTTACGCAATGACGATTTTCTATATGTCGACAAATACCCAACATCTAAGTTTGTCAGCACAAAAGTCGTTGATAAAGGCAATGGCAAAATTGAAGTCATTGGAGACTTTACCCTTCGAGGCGTAACTCGCTCAATTGTTATTGACGCTGAAAAAATTGGCGAAGGAAAAGATCCTTGGGGTGGTTACCGCGCGGGTTTCGCAGGCACAACTACGATTGATGTTGGCGACTACGACTTTAAAGCGGCTTGGGCTGGAAAGATTCAGTTAGAGCTTCTGATCGAAGGCATCCGTCAATAACTTAATAAAATTTTCTATGCCGAGGTTTACCTCGGCATTTTTTTCCTATTTAATAAGCACTTAATAATAATAACAAAAAGAATTACCTCACCTATCATGCAAAAAGTTCTAGCAGTTTTGAGCTTTATCGCCGCTATCGTTCTGATCTATCAAAGCTTTTATTTTATCGCCATTGTACCTGCCGCATTTGCCATTGGTCTGTTGCTAACCCAAAAACAACAACGCAAAATGAATTTTGATGACATGTACGGATTTCGCGATCGCAGAGAAAAATAGTTTCACAACTTGAGCCTGCGCAAAAATCCGTTAAACTGCCGTTCCTTTTTTAAAAACGGCTGAAAGAATGAGTTACATTATCGCTATATCTGGTGCCAGTGGCTCCGGTAAAACGACAATCGCTGAGAAGTTAAAGGCGCAATTGAGTGATAAATACTCTGTGTTGCTTCTGAGCCAAGACAATTATTACAACGATCAGGCGCACCTGACCTTACATCAGCGGGAAAAAACCAATTACGACACCCCTGAAGCTTTTGACCAACACTTATTGCACAGTCACCTAGCGCTGCTTGCCAATGGTCAGCATATCGAAGCACCTAAATACTGTTTCGAAACTCACACTCGACTGCCAGAAACTGCAAAGCACGGTTCGAGTCAAGTGACCATCATTGAAGGTTTGATGTTGTTTAACCAAGCGGAATTACGCTCAAAGTTTGATTATGGCGTATTCATCGATACGCCTATCGACATTTGTTTGTTGCGCAGAATCAATCGCGACGTTAAGGACAGAGCAAGAACCTTAGATTCAATTACCGACCAATATTTGGCGACAGTTAGGCCGATGTTTAAACATCACATTGAGCCTTACAAAGAAAATGCAGACACACTGTTGTCTGATTTTGACCAAGTGGATTCTTTACTTCACCACTTGGTCAATAAAGTTGAGCAAGAGCTCGGCTAAAACACCATTTGAATACCAATGGAAGGAATCGGTGATTCTGGAAATTGGTATTCCTCTTCTCGTTCCGTGTAGTCTTCGTTATAGTCGAAGTCAGCAACACTCTTCTGTCCGTACAAATTCAAAATTTCAAAGTAGATGTTGGTCTCATAACCGTACCACTTGGTTTCGTAATCTAAACGAATATCCAAACGGTGGAAATCTTCCAGTCGTTCTGAGTTGAACTCACCTTCGACTGGATCATAAAATACCGGAGCTTGACTGCTGTCGGGCACCCCCGCTTCGTCCAAAGGATAAACCGGATCTGCGCCGACAATAGGAGTGTACAAACTGCCGCTTTGGAAACGCCACCTCATGCCTAACTGCCAGTTTTCATTGAACTCATAGTTTGCCACTAGGTTGACAATCCAAGGTAAGTCAAACTCATAAGAGAACTCTTCACTTGTCAGTTGATTAACGCGCTCAGTTTTACTGTATGCGATACTTAACCACCCATACCAGTCATTCGAAATCGCTTTGTTCAACAAGAACTCAATGCCGTAGGCATCACCCGTTCCTTGGTTCAGGTAATTGTCGCCGCTGGTAACGACCTCACCGCCAATTTCTTCGACCTGCAAGTCTGGGTTACTGACAATCAGGTCGTCCATGTCTTTGTAGTAAGTTTCAAGTCGCCAAGCCCAATCAGACGCACCTTCGTGTTCTATGCCCAAAACATAGTGTTTGGCGTTTGCCAATTTCAAATTAGGCGAACCAAAGGTCTCTGACAGGTACTTATACTGTCTAAACCATTGATGATGCTCGCCATAAGCAAGCTTTAACTTGTAGTCGTTGCTGAATTGCCACTTAAGCGCCAGCCTTGGCTCGACAAAATCTTCGTCCGTGTAGTTGTTGTGTGTGTATACGCCCCCAATTCTTAAAACCCAATCTTCTGCCACATCCCAATCGTAATCAGCGTAAATGTTGTAAAAGTTGATGTCTAAAATCGCCTCTTCAAACGCCGTGTCGGCATAATAACTTGGCGGGCAGACCTCAAATTCTTCATTACAAGGTTGCTGCTTTCCTGTCACCGAATAATCAACTTGTTGCTGACGATACTCTGCGCCTAACGTCAAAACACCATAGTCTGTATCACGAGCGTTGATCACCTTTGCCAGATAATCCGTGGTAAGGGCATCCAAGTCTAAGATTTGTCCAATGACTAAATCGCCGCTGCGCTCCAAACGGTTTACGATGAACTTAGTCTCGCCAAAATCAGAGTAATTAGTCCATATGATCGCTTGGTTGTGATAGAACTGCTTTATTCCTATCTCACCGGCAAGGTCGGGATTTTGCTTAACTTCAGTTGAGTCGTCGGCAAAGAGCAGGCCTACCTCATCATTTGAGCCAGTCGCCTGAACCACAATTTTGTTATCGCTGTTGATTTGATGGAGGTATTTAAACTGATAGTCGTTGTTGATTGGCGCTTGTTGAAACGAGAAATCTTCCTCATCCAACAGATTTTCAATATATAAATGAATCAAACTTTGACGAAACGCCAGATAAAACGCGGAATCGTCACTGAGTTTGCTTTCAAACAGCACACCTGTGCGCAAAAAGCTCAGGTCGACGATGGCCGTCGGCTCGGTAAAGCCTGGATCTCTTAACCGTGTATCGATAACCCCGCCGATGGCATCATTAAAGCCCGCTTCCCATGCGCCGGTTTTCAGCTCGAAACTTTTAATCAAGTTGGGGTGGAAAGTACTGACACTGTCGTTATGGAATACGTTACCGATAGGAACGTCGTCGCTTTGGTAATACATGTCATTTGGCGAACTGCCGCGAACCGCTGGCGCAAAACCATTGGCCAACACCACTCCGGGAAGACTCTCAATCGCCCGAATTGGATCGTTACCTGCGCCAGGCACCTTGAGAATTTTTTCCGAACTCAACTCCAGTCCAGAGTCTTTCGAGCCAATAACTCGAATCTTTTCAACTTCCTCTTCAGCTTGCGTCTCAGTTTCGGAGGTATCGGCATAAGACAGATTTGGCAACGCCATTGTTACAGCCAAAAAACATCCTGTTTTCTTAAACTTACTCATACTTTTCCAATTATAATTTGCTTGTATTCTTACTGGCTTTTATCTACGTTTAAACCATAGATTGCGATCAAAGGGTGCAGTAAAAATGATGAAGGATACAACCGCAAGAATAAACCGATTTTTTTATATAATTGTTTCAATTTGTTTAATTTTTGGTTGCACTAGCTCTCCCGAAAAAACCTCGATTTTGGTGATCAAGGAACTCGACGATATTCCCGATATCTCAGCCCGTTACGATGAGCAACTAAGTGAACTGAAGCTAGGGATGAAGCAAGGCCAAGTAACCTCTTTATTTCCGGCCTCAGAAAAAGAATGTTTCAGTGATGAGATTTGTCATTTCACGGTGTTTGAGGAGCGTCAAATTGTGCTAGACAAACGTTTGGCAGACATTGATACGCTGACCACAGGCTTGATTTCAGCGTTGGCCCTAACCTGTCTGGTCGCTGACGACAGTTGTAAGGAAGCCATTTTTGCGGCCTTTAATGTCTCGTTGGCGGCAACCCTCGAGAAAGAAAAACTAAAACGCCCACACAACGCAATGACGTTTCCGGTTTTAATCAATGCGCTCAACAACCAAAGCCTCGGCATTAATTCAGATACCAGCGCCTCCCCACAAAGAAGTAAAATTGGTGCCGGAGAGCCAATTACATTAATTCAGTGGATAAACGTCAAAGTGGAGAATGGACGTGTAGTTGAATGGGCAGTTAATGAGCCACTAGAACAGTTCAAACCAAAACGTTTCGAAAACAAATTACCGCCACTAGAGGAAGCTCTTGGCATTAAAAATTAAAAATATGGGTATTTATGCATTTTTTTAGCATATTTATTGTTGCAATTTAATTCTGCATCGGAGAAGATGTCGTCATTAGAGTAAATTACCTAAATAGGTTTACAGATTAATGACAACGAACAATCAAACTCCCTGCGTTATTTTCGGCGCCAGCGGCTATGCCGGCGTCGAATTAGCCAAGTTGGTACAGACCCACCC
>Ga0213831_1000609_pt1 | contig 18870 bp, 13 predicted proteins | sample SWATP12_FD_163421 | JGI IMG/M metagenome (GOLD analysis project Ga0213831, IMG submission 163421) | Coastal seawater microbial communities from Marineland, Florida, United States - SWA TP1 #2 | ecosystem: Environmental > Aquatic > Marine > Coastal | place: USA: Florida | collected 2016-08-06 | reverse complement strand
GATTTATCTCAGCCCTCAAGTGAGGGTGAAGATAGACACGCACTCAAAGTATTGAATAAGATTAAATATCGCTTTCCGGAGTTAATAAGGTTCCGTTTTTATCAAGTTCCTCCATGAACTTGACCCTGAAGGGCCGCACCAAGGTGCGTTAAAAATTGTTCCTTACAATTTTTTGTCTAGCGACAATAGCACTGTGGTACCACCTGATCCCATGCCGAACTCAGAAGTGAAACGCAGTAGCGCCGATGGTAGTGTGGGAGGTCCCATGTGAGAGTAGGACATTGCTAGACTTCTAATTTATAGCCCAGCTTTATGGCTGGGCTATCCCTATTTGGAGGGGTTCCCGAGTGGCCAAAGGGATCAGACTGTAAATCTGACGGCTCCGCCTTCGGTGGTTCGAATCCACCTCCCTCCACCATTATTTAAAGCCTAGTATATGATGTACTAGGCTTTTTTAATGCCTGCTGTTTAGATTTTTGAGAAGACAGGTTAGGGTTGGTTTTATCCGTCTATACTGAAAGCTAATTGCCTGATAACAGCATATTAACCAAGTTGCTTATAAGAGAGTACTGCATGGGGTTCAACGCCTTAGGCTTGTCAAAGCCAATTCTTACTGCCATTGCCGCTAAGGGCTATGACAAACCTTCACCCATACAGGAAAAAGCGATTCCAGCGGTTCTTTCCGGTAAAGATGTTATGGCAGCTGCGCAGACAGGAACAGGTAAAACCGCCGGTTTCACCTTGCCTATTCTTGAGCTTCTGGCAAAGGGGCAAAGAGTTCACTCCAATCACGTTCGCGCTCTGGTCTTAACCCCTACCAGGGAATTGGCCGCTCAGGTTAGCGAAAGCATAGCAACTTATGGACAGCACTTGTCGCTTAGTTCAACGGTTGTATTTGGCGGGGTGAAAATCAACCCGCAGATGATGAAGCTGAGAAAAGGAGTTGATATTCTGGTAGCCACTCCTGGCCGCTTGTTGGATCTTCACAATCAGAATGCGGTTAAATTCAGTGAGCTGGAAATTTTAGTACTGGATGAAGCGGATCGCATGCTGGACATGGGTTTTATCCGCGATATCAAAAAGATAATAGCGTTACTACCCAAGCAAAGACAAAACCTGTTATTTTCAGCAACCTTTTCACCAGACATTCGAGCCTTGGCAAAAGACTTGGTTAATCAACCGGTAGAAATCTCGGTAAACCCACAAAACTCAACGGCAAAGACCGTTAAGCAAAGTGTCATTCCTACCGACAAAAAGAAAAAAGCCAAGCTGTTATCCTTTCTGATCAAGGAAAACAACTGGCAACAGGTGTTGGTGTTTTGTAAAACCAAGCATGGTGCTAACAGGCTTACCCGGGACTTGGAAGCTCAGGGCTTAAATGCTGCGGCTATTCATGGCAATAAGAGTCAGGGCGCAAGGACCAAGGCATTGGCAAACTTCAAGTCGGGTGATGTCAGGGTGCTGGTCGCCACAGATATCGCCGCTCGCGGTTTGGATATAGATCAGCTACCACAGGTAGTAAATTTCGAATTGCCCAATGTGTCTGAGGATTATGTCCACCGTATAGGCAGAACAGGCAGGGCAGGAGCGGATGGTTTTGCCGTTTCTCTGGTGTGTGCGGATGAGCACAAACTGTTGCAAGATATAGAATACGTAATTCAGCAACACATAGAGCGAAAGATCGAAACTGGCTTTGAGCCGGCTAACGAGCTGCCTCCTTCTCGAGCCATACGTCCTTTAAAGGCTAAGAAGCCTAAGAAAGCCAAAAAGCCAAAACAAGGCAAAGTCGAGCATAAAGATGGCCAGCGATCGGCGGAGAATTCACGTGGTCATAAGCCTAAAAGCAAAAATCCACGTCACCAGGGACAAACTGCTAGACAGGGCAAAGGAAAACAAAAGGGGAGTTCAACGCGTAAGGATAACTCAGGCACTTCCAAACAAGATCCTTATTCGGCCACACGTTAGATATTAGCGGTGTTTTGCCAATAATCTGTCCAGGTTATTGGCAAACTCCTGACGGTCTGCCTGGCTGATTGGTGGCGCGCCTCCTGTTTCTATACCGCTTGACCTTAAAGTATCCATAAAGTCTCGCATATTCAGCCGTTGCTTGATGTTGCTTGCCGTATATAGCTCTCCCCTTGGGTTTAATGCCAAGCAACCTTTTTCGATCACTTCTGCAGCGAGTGGTATATCGCCGGTTATAACCAAATCACCTGTATCGGCTCTTTTCACTATCTCGTTATCGGCAATATCAAATCCCGAGCTGACCCGTACAAATTTAATAAATTTTGATGGTGGCACTCTCATGGCATGATTGGCAATGAGGGTTGTCAGGGTGTGGGTTCGCTCGGCGGCACGAAATAAAATTTCTTTAATGACAACCGGGCAGGCATCGGCATCGACCCAAATTTGCATAGTATTCCAAGAGAGGGGGGTTGTTGATTTCATGGATTTTACAGGCCTTGACCAGTATAACAAGCATAACTGCAGACCAAGCAGGAAAAAGTTTTGCAACAATTTTGTTTTTTTAAGACTATCAATCACCACTAATCGTGATATTTTGTTATTCAAACGCAATTAATCCCATATTGATTAAAAAAACTTTAGGGCGTGTTGAACTTTCAAGTTTGTTTTTGCAGCAGTTTGCTTGGTATTTATACAAGGCTGAGCATGAGAAGCATAGTTATTCTATTCGAACAGGCGAAAACGTAGTAGAAATGCCAAACAAACGCTGCCCAAAGGGTTCAATTAAATACTTTTTGCTCTTTGTTGCTCGCTATTGACATGGAATAACCATGCTACATAGTTCGCGCCGTGAGCAAAAAGTATTTATCTTGAACAAAATTTAAACTCGAAAGATCAACACGCCCTAGTACCTTTAGCACCACAATAAAATAAGAATTATTATGAAACAGTCAATTATTATTAATGGAAAAACACATGCAATCGATGTGGATGGCGACATGCCCCTGCTTTGGTTTCTCCGTGATCAGTTAGCGTTTACAGGGACCAAATTTGGGTGTGGTAGTGGCTTGTGTGGTGCCTGTACCGTACATGTAGATGGCATGGCAACGCGATCCTGTATTACCCCGGTTGCGTCTTTGGCGGGTAAAAGCATCACCACCATAGAAGGACTATCTGAACAGGGGGATCACCCCTTGCAAAAAGCCTGGCTTAATAACAAGGTGCCACAATGTGGTTACTGTCAGGCGGGCCAGATCATGAATGCTGCCAGTTTCTTGGCTACCAATGCTGCACCAACAGAAGAAGAAATAGATATTGCCATGCAGGGGAATATCTGCCGCTGTGGTACCTATCAAAGGATCAAAAAGGCGATCAATGAAGCCGCCGAAGAATTGAGCAAGGAGGCTTAAGATGAGCATTACCAATGTTAGCCGTCGCGATTTTTTAAAAACAGCCGGAATTGCCACTGGCGGTTTAGTGGTTGGTGTTGCCTTGCCCGGCAGCGCCTTGGCGGAAAAAGGTATTATCAAGGAAAGCGCCTTTAACCCCAATGCCTTTATCCATGTTCAGGAAAATGGCGATACCCTGATTTATTGCGGCCGTTGTGAAATGGGCCAGGGTATCAGTACCGCCTTACCGGCTGCCGTTGCCGATGAAATGGAAGCGGATTGGGCTCGAGTTAGGGTTAAACAGGCCGATGGTGATGAAGAAAAATACGGTCCGCAAGCAACAGGCGGCTCTGCCAGTATTCGCCGCATGTACCAACCGATGCGGGAAGCAGGGGCAGCAGCAAAACTAATGTTGATTGCGGCAGCGGCCAAGGTTTGGAAAACCTCTCCGGACAACTGCTATGCCAAGGCCCATTTTGTAATTAATAAAACCAATAAACAGCAGCTGGGCTTTGGAGAGTTGGCCTCAATCGCAGCCAATATACCGGTACCGGAAAAGCCTAAATTAAAGGAAAAATCAGAATTTAACTACATAGGTAAGGCGCTACCACGTCACGATCAGGACGAAGTCGTGATCGGTAAAAGAACTTATGGTGTAGATACCAAGTTGCCCGGCATGAAGTATGCAGCCATAGTCCATTGTCCGGTGCTTGGCAGTAAGCTTAAGAGCCTGGATAAGAGCGAGGCTCTTAAAATCAAGGGGGTGACTGATGTTGTAGAGATCCCGCGTTTTGAGGTGCCGTTTGGCTCAGTAGGCGGTGTCGCCGTTGTCGCCAATAACAGCTGGGTGGCACAACAAGGCATTAAGAAGCTCAAGCTTGAGTGGGAAGAGGGGCCCAATAAGGTATATAACACCAAGGCTTACAAACAGCAGCTGGTGAAAAATGTTGAGAAGGCGGCAGAAAAGGTGGCCGAGCGTGGTGATTTGGATAATGCCTTGAAACAAGCGGAGCAACGGTTTTCTGCGACCTATACCGGCGGTCACCTATGCCATGCCCCCATGGAGCCCAATGCCAGTGTGGTTTGGGTACAGAAAGACAGCTGTGAAGTTTGGGCTTCCACCCAAAGCCCCAAGGATATCCAGGAAGTACTGGCCCAGTACCTGAAGCGCAAGCCGGAGGATATTATTGTTCATGTTGCCATGGCCGGTGGTGCCTTTGGCCGTAAGTTCAAATGTGACTATGTCCATGAGGCGGCGGTGATATCGGAAAAAGTGGGCGCGCCGATACAGCTGATCTGGACACGGGAAGAGGATATGCGCACCGGCTACTATCACTCTGTCAGTGCCCAGCATATTGAAGCTTCAATGGATAAGCAGGGCAATGTCACCGGTTGGCTGCACAGGGCGGCTTTTCCTTCCATTAGTTCTCTGTTTAACCCTTCCCTGGACAGGGCACCTGCCGGCAGCCTGGATGAAATTACCTATCACCCCTTTGGGGTCGAGAACTTTCGTGCAGAAACCGGAGAGGCCAAGGCCCATACTCGTATCGGCTGGTATCGGGCGGTTTATGCCATCTTTTATGGCTTTGCCTTTGGTACCTTTGCAGATGAACTGGCACATAAGGCGGGCATAGATCCCCTGACTTTTATTAACCGAATCTTTGATAATAACAAGGATGAAAAACAGCAGGAAACCATTGCCCGCTCGAAGGCCGTACTGGCATTGGCCGCGGAAAAATCGGGCTGGCATAAGCGTGACAACTTGCCTAAGGGGCAGGGTATTGGCCTGGCGGTACACTATAGCTTTAGAAGTTATGTTGCCATGGCGGTACATGTTGAGGTGGACGGTGATGATATCAAGGTGCTGAATGTTGACTGCGCCATTGATTGTGGCCAGGTACTGAATACCGATGGCGCAACGGCACAGATGGAAGGGGCTGTGGTGATGGGGATGTCTCTGGCCTTAAGCACCGAAATTTCCTTTAGAGATGGTGCCGTAGTCAATTCTAACTTCCATGATTACCCTGTGATGCGTATCAATGATATGCCTAATGTCAGGGTGCATATTGCCGAGTCCGATGAAAGTCCTACCGGCCTGGGTGAACCAGGGGTTGCGCCATTTGCACCTGCCTTGAGTAATGCCATTTTTGCCGCATCCGGTAAGCGATACCGGGATCTGCCCATTAAACCGTTAAGCGTTTAACGGTTTAACCATTCGGCAGTTACAGAGGGTCATGGTAAAAGCATGGCCCTTTTTTATTTTTGCACCAAACCTGTGCATTAACCCAGCTTTTTACCTTTATAAAATTTCCTCATTTATGAAAACCTGCCAAGTTATGGGGCCTGCAACAGATTTGTGACTCATGGAACAGTATCTGCTTAATCCAAGGACTTGATGTATAGTTATACCAATCTCCTAAATAAATCAGCCGTAGAGAGAGCAATGATATGAAAAAGCCGCAAAGAGACGTCACCCTGAGATTTTTAGCCGAACCGCAAGATGTCAATTTTGGCGGCAAGGTCCACGGTGGTGCCGTGATGAAGTGGATAGATCTGGCGGCTTATGCCTGTGCCGCAGGCTGGAGTGGCCGATATTGTGTTACCGCCTATGCTGGGGGCATACGCTTTGTCGCCCCTATTCATGTTGGTAGCCTGGTGGAAGTTGAAGCAAAAGTCATTTACACAGGGACATCTTCCATGCATATCGCCCTGGAAGTTAATGCCTGTGATCCCAAGTCACTAAACCGGCGCTTAACCACCCATTGCATAGTGATCATGGTGGCGGTTGATGAAACAGGTGCCAAGATAGAGATCCCCAAATGGCTCCCCGAAACGGAAGAAGATAAAAAGCAGTATCAAACCGCCATCAAGTTAATGGATATGCGTAAACAAATCGGCGAGGAAATGCAGATTTTTGTCGAATAAAGGCGTATGATCCGCGCCACTTATTACCAAGGGCAGTCCCATAATGGCCGAAAAACTAGAGCAGGCTCAGATCGACACTATATCGCGCTATGATAGCGAACAGCGCCTTAAATACCTGTTAAAAGAAGTCTGTAAAAATAGGGAAATCTGGATTCTGACCGATGATATCGGCTGTGTCATGCTCAACTCTGAAGATGAAGACTGTGTCCCCGTCTGGCCAAATGAAGCCTTTGCCAGGGTTTGGGCGACGGGGGAGTGGCAGGATTGCCAGGCAGAAGCCATACCTTTAAACCAATGGCATAGCCGCTGGACCCCAGGCCTTATAGAAGACGAATTGTCTGTAGCCGTTTTTCCCAATCAGACGGAGGAAGGTATAGTTCTTTACCCGGATGAACTGGATTTCGAGCTGAAAAATCAGGCGAAAAAAGGTCAGAATAGAAAGTGAGCTTTTCTTCCCTGGCTCTTGATGACTGCTTAATTCAGGCGATTAATGAATTAAGCTATCAGGCACCAACACCTATCCAGGAATCTACTATTCCCGTGATACTGGCAGGCAAGGATGTTATGGCCGGAGCCCAAACCGGCACGGGAAAAACCGCTGCCTTTGCCCTGCCCATACTGCATTTATTAATGCAGCAGGTAACACAAAAGGAAGTGCGTGCTCTTGTTCTTGTCCCTACCAGAGAGCTAGCCCAGCAGGTTTATAAGAGTTTCAATCAATATGGCAAATATTCCGGGCTGAACATGGCCTTGGCCTATGGTGGTGTCAGCATTAACCCCCAGATTGAGCAAATAAGGACGGGTATTGATATTCTGGTGGCAACCCCTGGCCGACTGTTCGATCACTTGATCAAAGGCACGCTAACCCTGGATAAACTGCAAGTACTGGTGTTTGATGAAGCGGATCGCATGCTGGATATGGGCTTTAAGGATGAAATCAGCAATATCATGAAGCGTGTGCCAGACAAAAGGCAGACCTTGCTGTTTTCGGCGACCTTTGATGATGTCATATTTAAGCTCAGTAAAAAGTTACTCAAAGACCCAGAGCTGATAGAAGTAGACCAGCGCAATACGGCGGCCGAGCGGGTTGAACAAATCGTCTATACCGTGGATGGTGACCGCAAGCGTGAACTGGTTTCACACCTGATAGGTGCGAGAAACTGGCACCAGGTGCTGATCTTTGTGCGTACCAGACAAGGGGCGGATTTGCTGGTTAGGGAAATGTCTAAGGATGGCATCAAGGCTCAAGCCATTCATGGCGACCGCTCTCAGGGCGCCAGGGAGAAAGCCCTAACAGAATTTAAGGCGGGCAAGGTTAGAGCATTAGTGGCAACCGACGTTGCTGCCCGTGGTCTGGATATTGTCGATCTGCAATATGTCATTAACTATGATTTGCCCTATATTTGTGGGATCTCATAATTCATGCTCCCACAGCATCCTTATTTTTCTGTTTGGTTCAAGGATTATGAGATTTTTATTGCCCTAAAAATTCTCATAATCAGCGCTACTAGCACCTTAAAATCTCGTAATTAATGAAACAACAACCAAAACAGCAACTTACTGCTCATTCAATTTAAAAAGCCCAAAAATTATACATGACATCAAGGTTTTGATCTATTTATCTATTTATCTATTTATCTATTTATCTATTAAAAAGTTAAATTAATTTTTATATGGAAAAAAGTGTCTAGTGATTTAGAAGAAGATCAATGTACAGATTCAGTATTAACAAAGTACCTGATTGTTACAGAGTTATTATTCTGAAAACAAATTTCATTCTTATTATTTTTTAGGGAGTCATAACTTCCAACAAGAATAGCTAAACGATTATTTACAGAGACTTTAGAATATTCTCTCAGAATATTTATAAAGTACTATAAAAATCTCGACTTCGATTGACAGTTCATACTGTTATATAAAGATCTGGAGTCGAGCTTATGAATGTCAAACATCAACAGGATATTGCACGTAAACTAAAAGTTCTTAATCACGCAAAGAAAATAAAAAATGTTGCTAAGGCATGCCGTTATTTTGGTATATGTAGAGAAACCTTTTATAAATGGAAAAGGATTTATGATAAAGATGGTGAGCAAGGATTAATTAATAGTAAGCCTTGTCCAGAGAATCATAAATTACGTATTCCCAAGCCTATTGAAGAGAAAATAATTTATCTTCGTCAAACCTATCATTTTGGCCCTGATATGATTGCTTGGCATCTAAAGCGCTACCATGATATTAAAGTCTCTAGAAATGGCTGTTATAACGTTTTAGTACGAAATAAACTTAATCGTTTGCCTGATAATATTCCTAAACGTTCTCGCTCTAAATTTAAGCGTTATGAAAAGAGAGTGCCCGGACATCACGTTCAAATCGATGTTAAATTTCTGAAATTTAAAGATAATGATGGAAGAGTTGTAAAAAGATTCCAATACACAGCTATAGATGATTGTACACGCGTAAGAGCATTGAAAATTTATGATAAACATACGCAGAGAAGCTCTATCGATTTCTTGAACTACGTGGTTAAAAAATTTCCTTTCAGAATAAAAATGATCAGAACTGATAACGGCCATGAATTCCAAACAATGTTTCATTGGCATGCATCAGAATTAGGCCTTATACATGTTTATATTAAACCAGCTAGCCCAAACTTGAATGGTAAGGTAGAGCGCTCACACCTCACTGATAAACGTGAGTTTTATCAACTGTTAGATTATAAAGGTGATGTAGATTTAAGGCTTAAATTAGCGCAATGGGAGGACTATTATAACTTCTTACGACCTCACGCCGCTCATGCTGGAAAAACACCCTATGAAAAATTAAAATCAAAGATGTTAAACTAGTTTAAGATTGTCAGCGGAAGTCGTAGAAAAGACACACATCATTACAATGGCGGTTTGACACCAAACGAGTCAGAGAAAAGGTACTGGCTTAACTATAAAACTGTGGCCAATTTAACTTGACCACTACACTTCACAAGGCCCCAATCGAGTAGGGCAAAAATATAGCAAAAAATCATCGCCTTTATTTTGATATTCCAATACAGACATAAATTTTACATTTTCAAGCCCTTCTATTTTGTCAATCATTTCCGGAAATTGACCATTTACTACTTTGTAGTCTTTAATTTTCTGGCAAGTTTTAGATAGAGGGTAATCAAAAGTGATATTTAAGTAAGCTATTGTTCCCAGAAAAAACAACAGAAGCAAAAGCACTGATAATATTTTATTCAATTTTATTGCCCTTTATTCAAAACCATTTAAGGCTTCAGAAAAATTGAGTACCGGACTCAATAAATATTCACAAAATCCTTTTTACTATAAAAAACAAAGCCTCAACGAAGGAGGCTTTGGGTTTAACAGTTTACAATGGACATCTTGTACTGTTTTTTCAATGAATTTTATTCAATGCATGTTTAATTTCACAACTTTGCTTTTTAAAAAAGTTTATACTTAAAACACACTCTTTGTTATCGATATCCAAATTTAATTTCGCAATATCAAAACCAATTTTGCGACAAACAAACTCAATCGACACAATACTATTAGTTGGTATTATTAGCTGACTTGAAAAAATAGCCTTACCAATATATATGTATGAATCTGTAATGACTACTCTGCAATGTTGACCTGAATAGAAGTTATGTTCCAATCCAAATACCTTTTTACACTTTATGTTGCTAGTAACACCTGCAACTCTTTGATCATAAAGAACATCGCCTTCTGTATTTTTGTCTAACGGTACTACCTGAAAAAGCACCCTAATTATTCCAAGCATATAATAGTCAATGATGACTAAAATAATAAATAAAGCAAAGAAAATTAGTGTCATAACTAATTTTCTCCCAGTATATAATTGAGAAAGTTATTTATTATATCGCTTTTAATCACTGTACCCTGAGTGTATGTCACACCACCTTCAGCTGTACCAATTCCTAAACTAATCCCTGCCTCATAGATCTGTTTATCCGAAGTCTTAATTCCTTCTAGCGCCTCACCGTTAACAATAAGTACACCAGATTCTGCTTCAGGATTCCATTCACCCTTTATAGGTTCAGGAATAGATAATGCGCCACTGACATTAGCTCCACTTCCACTAACAGATATTCCACTCCCCGCAAAGTCATCCACTGTTGTTCCTTCATTAGTGGTAACTGCATTGTAAAATATGCCTATACTTTCCCCTTTACCTATACCTGTCTCAATAGATGAAGCATATGCAATTTCTAGTGTTTTAGTATCAAACAAAATATATGAACTAGCTGCAATCTTTACACCACCAAAAGTAAAACCACCACCAAAGTTTAGCCCTACAGGCTCTTTGCCATCGAGATCTGTATATTTATAAGGGTTGTTGTGAGCATATGCATACCGATTAAATCTATATATATCTTTAAACCCAACAGGATCATTTGAATAAAAGCGTCCAATGACAGGGTCATAATATCTCGCTTGCATATAACTTAAACCTAAATCACCATCAAACTTATGCCCAGTGTATCCAACCTCATCCTTCGGCGTTTCAATGCTATCTCCATATGGTTTTGTATGCATACGGTTATTTGTACTTTCAGGTAAAACCCCATCTTTTGCAATAAGCTTTTCACCCAAAAATATATAACTTATGGGGTCTCCATCAACTTCACGATATAATAATTGCCCCCTGTGGTTATACATACTATAACTGATTCCCTTACTATCAGTGCTTTTTACTCTTCGAGTATAACCATCATATTCATATTTATTTCCATCAGAATCAGTCATCTGATTAGCTAAGTTATAATCAAATGTACGCATACCGTTCTTAAGTACGTTTCCCCGATTATCATAGCTACCGGTTTGACTAAAATCATATCCAGCGCTGCCCGTGCCAGATACATCTGTTAAGCGATTCGAAGTTAAGTTATAAGTGTAAGTTAATGCGCTGCTTTTTGAAGAGCTGGTATTACTATAGCTAGTAATATTGCCGATGGCATCGTAGGCTATACTGCTACTTCCTATGGCGGTGCCACCTGTTGTACTCGTCAACCGATCTAAACCGTCATAATCTAAATCTGTTAAGCTGTAATTGCTATAAATACCATCGGTAAGTGTTTTGATATTGTTTTGGTTATCGTAGGTATAGCCTAACTTCACTAAGTTAGTGCTATTTTTATAATCATGAATTTCACTTGGCATATTGCGTGTGTTTAGAGATGTCTTATGTGTTACTCCGTTACCATAAGTGAAAGTATCTAGGATGCCATTAGCATAATACGAAGCGCTTGTCGCATAATTCGTCGTAACATTATTTGCAGTGCGAGTTGCTTTGGTTGGCTGGCCAAAGGCATTTGGAGCAAAGTCGACTTGTCCAACTGTGCTATCCGGATATTTAATACTACTTAGAGCCCCTAAGCTGTCATAACCATAATCAAGCTTAAATGACCTACTATCTATAGAGAGAGTTTCCCATTCCAATAACCTTGCACTATTGTAATCATAGTTTTGAATAACGGAACCTGCTTCAAGTTTCTTTAAGTCGCCATTGTTATCTAATGTATATTTAATATCTGGGGAGTCATCACTGTAAGTTATTGTTTGTCGATCTCCCAAATTATCGAATCCAAAGAAAACCTTTTGATTTGAGTTAGCGCCATGTGCAGCACAAGTACTACCACTTACCCCCTGGGCTTGCCAAACAACCTCTCCAATACTGTTACGGTGAAAGTAAGTATTGCCAACATCATTGCGCTTAATCATGCAAAGTTGATGTGCACTATTATACAAATTAGTTTGTGTCTGATTTATAGTTGTATTCTTGTGAGGGCCTGACTGATTAATGCTCTCCACTTCACCAAATATATTCACAGCAATAGATGTTGTTACACTTTCAGGGGAAGCAATATTTATAGCTTGTTGGTAAGTAGGTGAACCATAGGCCAAGTAAGTAGTGGTTGTATCAAAATTTCTAAAATTGTTAACTTTTATCTTATTACCAGAAAGGTAAGAAGTTACCTGTTCTCCGCCGTAACTTACTTCTTCTTTTATCAATCGCAGTAAGCCGTCATAGCTATATTCTACTCCTGAAGTTTCACCCGCAGTTTTTGAAGGCAACGACGTGAACTTTTGGTTACCGTAATTATCGTAAGAAAATTCTTGATATACACTATTGCTATTTGTTACATCCGTAGAAACCACTTGCTTTGCACGTAATAAACCGTCATATGTTGTCACCACGGTCATTTTATCTGTATCAGAACATGCCGTTTTGTTAGCGTTAAGAGTGCAAAGGCTCATAGTATTAACAGGTTGGTTCTTTGCTGTCCCACCATTACTTTCCCAAGTAAAAACAGTATCTTTCCATTTACTGTCCAGAGGATTAATATATTTTTTCCTCCCTATACTGTCGAATCCAAACTCTGTTTTATTTCCCTCTGCATCTTCAATAGCAGTAACCCAGCCATTGTTATCAACCGTTTGTTTTAGAGTGATTTCATTAACACTACCATACCTTGCAGGCATCTTAGTGGTCTGTGGTATACCATACTTATAATTACTATATTTCAAGTAACGATACTTGTTTGAATCACTTCCATCAGCATTTTTTACCTTTGCATTAAATTCAATTTTCTCGGCTTGCCCATTGGGTAAATAGGAGGAGTATCTTTTTTGCCAAACTCCATATGACTTTTCTTCATAAGGTAATAAACGCGTACAATTACAAGGAGAGCCGTCAGTAGGAGGTGTTATTATCTCAAAGTCATCGTACGTTGTCTCAAATACGGTTGTATAATTAGAGTCTGTTTCGCTGATTTGAGTTGTTGTTGGTAAGTTTAATAACCAGTCATCAACAACATGTTGAAATCCTTGTTTAACATAACGCTTTTTACTTGCCGAAAAATTATTGTACTCTTCTAACTTTCGGAAGTTACCGTAAGCGTTATAGTCAGAATACAAAGTTGTAAATATATCGGTTCCATCTGAATAATATAGTGTGATAACTGTTGAGTTATTCCTTGCACGTTTGCATGAACGATGGCTAGGATTCGATGAATGTACTCTAGGAGTACATCCAATTTCTCCAACCAATAATGTTTCCCAGTCATTCTCCTTACTGTATACAAGTTTGCTATTAACGAACCTTTCTACTGAATGAACTCTACCATTTGTCGCGTTGAACTGGTCTGGACTATAGTAGTATGTATAGTCCGTCTGAATGTCTTCTGATAACAGCGTATTTTCTGTCGCGAGTTCTGTTATTGTGGACTTTCTTAGTATTGATCTGGAGCTTCTATCCTCTAGTTCGAAATTGGTCACTCTCGAAACTAGTCCAGGGCCACTTATGGTCCTTTTCTTTAGGTTATATAAGTTACCAGGCTTTTCATCTGATTCTGTATAGAATTCATATTCAGCTTTTGCACCATCACTATTAAGAACAGATTTAAGTTGATATGGGGCATCTGGATAATATTCGTATTTTGTCTCTCTATTTTCCTGATCTTTGAATTGTTCGAGTCTAATCTTCCCATCACTTACAATGTACTTGTACTCTGTTTTCCTTCCATTAAATTCGATAGATTTTACATACTGTGAAGTCGAATTATTAACACTTTCATGCTTTAGGACAATATTTACATTATCACTACGACTAATCCCAACTAATTTCTTTTTAATATTATTTTGGTAGCTCTCATATGTGTAAGTAATTGTATTACCGAACCTATCGGAGAGATCTGATAAATAATACTCTGTAACAACATCTGTAGAATTTGATACGTTAAATGTTGCCGATTCACCAAAGTGTAATTTCCGCCCATTAGAAAGTACGATAACAGGTATAGAGTTTTCGCATTTCAAGATTGAGTTATTTGTAAACGCAGATATTGTACCAGAAGGTAAGTCTGATGCATTCTCATAGCCAACAGTAACAAACCTTTCACTATCCACATAGAAACTAGCTTTCTTTACCTCCCCCATACAACCAAAATTAGTTACTTCATCTGGATCAGCATTGTCATTTTTCAGCACTGAAATAGATGATAAATTGAGAAACCACTTTGAACTAAAGTTTGCTAACTTGTGATGTGGTAAAGTCCTTGAATATTCTTCTCGTTGCCTAATAATTTCAATATCCATTCCATTTGGGCCAGGAATATAAAAATCGTTATAGACGAACGAAAGCCCCAAAGATTGAACAGCTATGAGTTCATTGGGAAAATCCGAGACGTACTCTCTTGGCATAGTGAATTCAATATCACTCTCTGTACCAATTTCACCGTGAGCATAGAAAGATAAAAAAGTTGCAAAAAATATCGCCAATATATTAGTTATAGTGTTCTTTTGAGGGCTCATTGCTGTACATCTCCATTTGTATCTGTTTCAGCTACAGGGGTTCCTAGTAAATCGGTATGGATAAAATAAATTCGACGATTGGTGACGGTTATTTTAGCGTTATAGGTATCACTACTTTCCAGACCATCATTTATCGTAAAGGGTACGGTTATTGTCCCGACAAAATTGGCTGCAGGAGTAATAGTACTTCCAGATACGGTGTAATTGGCGCCACTTTGAATATTAAATGTAAAATCAGAATCATCATCTGTTATGACAAAATGGTCAGCCGTTAAGGTTAGTGACTCACCTGAAAAAATGGATAGTGCATCTTGTCCCGTAATCGACGGCTTCTGGTTTACCCAAATACGGTTATTCAGGTTATAAGTTCCCCACGCACCATTGTTGTCCTTTACTTTCGTTATGATTTGGTACTTATGATGCACTCCTGTTCGAGTACCAAAATTGTATTCCCAGCGACCATTTGTTGAGTTATAGGCTCCAGCAAACCATGTATTGGGGTCACCATATGCAGAGCCGGTTACGCTAATGTACTCCAGTTTGAACTGCATTTCAGAAACACTACCGTCACTATCACTACCTGTAGCACTTACAATGATATCTTCCGTAGATTTAAACTCTTTCCCCCCCACGGGAGTATGGTTTATCGCCGTAGGGCGATTATTGATAACAACATTGACATAATCACTTCCCGTAGCACCATGTCTATCTGTAACCGTTAACTTGAAGGTTAACGTGCTTCTACCCGAAACGATTGGAGTATTAAAACTAGGTTGAGAGGTCCTATCATTTGATATGCCAACAGTAACTCCTGCGGTTTGAGTCCAACGATAACTCACCCCTTGACCATCTTCATCATCGGTACCACTGCCACTCAGAGTAACAGGAATATTAACTGTGCTCGTTGATTCATCGGCAAGTTGGTCTGAACCCGCACTGGCAGTAGGAGGCTGGTTTATAGTAAATGGCAAGCTATTAATATCACTGTTAACATTCCCTAGTTTTACAGCCATTGTTTTAATGGTTCTCGAGGAGGTCAATGTAATCGGGCTGCCGTAGACAGAAGAACTTGTCGTTGGGTTAGTGCCATTGGTTGTATAGTAAATGGTTGCACCTGAAGGCCCAGCAAGATTTACCGAGACACTTGAATTATAAACCTGATTTGTGTCTGTTAATGAACCCGCAACTCCTGTTTTAGGCGGAGTAAAATCTGATACCGGACTATCCGCATAATCAGTTTTAACTCCAATAGCCTTAATTGTTTTACTGCCTGTTATGGTAAAGGTTGACGTATAACGTATTGAACTCGTCGTCGGTGTCGCACCGTTGGTTGTATAGTAAATATCGGCCCCTGCAGTAGTGGTCGACAAAGAAATAGTGGCCTGATTGGTATTTGGCGCAATGCCTGGAGTAATTGTCGGCGCTGAGACAGTACCCTCAACCATCGGATGAACGGTTATATATACCGTGGCTTCACCAGAATCTAAAGCACCGTCATTGACTTTGTACTTAAAGCTATCACTTCCGTAGTAGTTAAATGCAGGGATGTAACGAATGGTTTTATTCGATTGCACAAAGACACTACCATGTGAAGGGTTTGAGGTCACAATAGGTGTCAAAGCATCATTTTCCGGGTCTGAATCATTATTCAGTACACTGATATAAACTGAACTATCTTCGTTAACGCTTGCATCATCATTTCTAGCCGTTGGTGCCGTATTAGGCAAGTTAACCGTTACAGTTTCATAAGCAGAGCCACCACAACCTGCATTAGGGCTACATCCTTGTGCTCTATAGCGATATGAGCCCGGCGAGGACTGACTGTCATCGAAATCATATCCGGTTTCGCGCCAAGTGGTACGAGTGACTGTGTAGGCTACAGATTCTGTCCCACCATCTTTACTTACATAGACGGTATAAACTGTCCCATCCATTGAGCCACCGGCTTGCCCAAATGAAACATTGAACGTTTCACCAGTATTTACATTATCGGGTGAAGCAGTTAAATCTCTTGGTGTCCCTGGCGCCGTATAAAGTACGATTCTTCGATATGAACTTAGGCCACTACAAGCATTAAAGTTACACGCTTGGTACTTATAATAACGGTACCCATATTGTGAATGAGTTCTGGTTGTTGATAGCGATGAACCGGTATAAACAGGGCTGTAAAATACGTTATCTGCACTTTCCCATAATGTATAATAGACAGCACCACTAACGGCCGACCATGACACTGTATAAGGAATATTTACCGGGTTATAGCTCTTTGCAACACTTGGAATACTTGTAGGTGTTGGAGGCGGAATATCAAGGCAAGGGTCTTTGACAATGACGTTAATTGAACGATTTGAAAAGGAATCCATTGGATAATTACATTCATCACCAATATTCGGAACTTCTAACGACTTGTTTAGTTGATTGGTGTTTAGCTCTAATGCCTGTGCACTAGCTGTTTTCTCATTTCCCCAAGGCGCGCAAGTTAAACCTTCTTCTTCGCTTTCCGGAGTCATAAATAGTTGGTCACAACTATCATTTACGTCATCAAAATCACCATCTGCAGGCGGCTCTATTGTTTCACCATTTTCATCAACACCGCCGCCCCGGTTGTTTAAGCGAATTAAATCAAGATAATCATCATTATTTGCATAACCAGGCAATACCGTATAATCATCACTATTCCAGTGTTTATTTTGTATTTTTTCTTTGATTTTTTTGGCTTTTTTCAGATGGCCATTTTCATCTGAAAGTGCAACATAGTGTTTCTTATTTTTCTTCTTTGCTAGTGCAAATACATCATCACGACCATCATTGTTATAATCAAGAATAATAATTCTTTCAGCTTTCTTTTTACCCCACTGCACATTTTTCTTTATTTTTTGGGCAACCGATAACTGACCATTTTCGTCACTATGCATCAAATAATGTTCATATTTATCTTGTGATACGGCCAATAAGTCTTGTCTAAAATCGCCATTGAAATCCCCCGGATAGATATCAAAATCACGTTTATCATTTAACCAAGGCAATTCAGTTGTTGAATAGGAATGGTCGGGCGATAATGAAAGGTTTAGACCCTGCTCATTTCCTAAAAAGGTCACGGCTAACTCCCTTCCTGCAAAAGCTACCAATAAATCATCAAAAGCGTCACCATTAAAGTCTGCTGTCCTTATCTCAGCGTTTTCAACAGACCAGGAAAGTTGGTAAATTAGTTGAGGTAAAAGGAACTGGTTTTCGGGTAAGTATTGAACCGCCTCATTTTCAACAGCTCCTAAAACAAACCGACTGACTTGAGTATCATCATTTGCCTGTAGAAACAAATCGGCAATACCATCACCATTAAAATCAGCAAACTTGTGTTGGTATTCGACTTCTTGCCACGTAAACCCTACATTTGCATGAACTCCCAAAGACGTTGCACACAAAATCCAGGCAATAGCTTTCATAAAGATATGACGCATAATTATTCCCAAAATAGTGAATTTAGCTCAGGAATAATTACCAATAGTGAAGAATGTGAATCCATTTCACATAGTAGCTATCATCCCTAATAGCATAAAATTATTGTAGTTTTCGGCTGCGATTATATTCTTTACTTAAGAAATGTAAACACATTTGTTACAAAATATTTACTAATCATTATGAATCGACCAGACTATCCTAGACGTTTTCTTGATTCATATGGACTGCCCAGACTCTCCTAGACTTCTATATAGGCCAATCAATGTTCGACATCTGTTGGCTGCATGCGGAGGCATAAGCAGCATCAATTTGTCGAGCATAATTGATTAAGCCTTCAATATGATTTTTTAATCCTAATACGGACTCAAACCCTCTTTTACTTGCATGTAATGCTGGACCGACATCACTATGCGTCAAGAAATATAGGTGCATTCTCATTTTTGATCGAAATTCACGAGATAACCGAGGTCTATCACTGTCGACTAATAACCCCAGTACAACTTTTCTAGCACCCGGAGGTAATACTTGTGTTTTTGTAAGGTTTGGTTTTAAGCCTATTTTTTGCATTTCACTGTATATTGCACCTATTACTTTTTTTGCTTTATTTCGATCAAATTCTGCACTTGCTGTAGATAAACATAAATCATCAGCATAGCGAGAGTAAAAAAGTCCATAGTTACTAGAGCGTGTTGATCTTTGTGGTATGAAAATTAATCAGCAAATGGGTCGGTTATAATGGTTTTGCCAAAAAACAATGTAACTTCCCCAAATGCCGAGAATAATGCTAACAGATGATAGCTGGA
>Ga0213831_1000592_pt1 | contig 19472 bp, 21 predicted proteins | sample SWATP12_FD_163421 | JGI IMG/M metagenome (GOLD analysis project Ga0213831, IMG submission 163421) | Coastal seawater microbial communities from Marineland, Florida, United States - SWA TP1 #2 | ecosystem: Environmental > Aquatic > Marine > Coastal | place: USA: Florida | collected 2016-08-06 | reverse complement strand
TTATTAGACGCTTATTTTGAGCAAGCGGGAGCATCACTGTGAGCCAGCAAGCTATTTTATTTATCGACCGTGACGGCACTCTGGTAGAAGAGCCACCTATCGACAAGCAACTCGACAGCCTCGAAAAGCTGGTATTCGAACCTCAGGTGATCCCGGTTTTATTAAAACTGAAAGCCGCCGGCTTTAAACTGGTAATGGTGACTAATCAGGATGGTCTGGGTACCGACAGCTTTCCGCAAGCCGATTTTGACCTGCCCCACAATGCCATGATGGCGGTGTTTGAAAGTCAGGGCGTAACCTTTGACGACGTGTTAATTTGCCCGCACTTTGATGAAGACCACTGCTCCTGCCGCAAGCCAAAACTTGGCCTGGTCAAGGACTACCTGCAACAGGGTAAAGTCGACTTTACCCGCTCTTACGTGATTGGCGATCGCATGACGGATATGCAGTTGGCCGAAAACATGGGGATCAAAGGTATTCAGTACAGCCGTGACGGCATTAACTGGCCGGCTATCGAGAAGCAGTTACTGGCGTCTTCCCGCATTGCTGAAGTCACCCGAACGACCTCTGAAACCAATATTCATGTACGGGTAGATTTAGACTCGGCTGCAAAGTCAACCATTGACACCGGCATGGGCTTTTTCGACCACATGCTCGACCAGATTGCCACCCACGGTGGATTTGAGCTTCAGCTGAAAACCGATGGCGATCTGCACATCGACGATCACCACAGTGTGGAAGACACTGCACTGGCGTTAGGCGAAGCTCTTAAGAAAGCACTGGGTAACAAACGCGGTATTGGCCGCTTTGGTTTTGCCCTGCCAATGGATGAGTGTCGCGCCGAATGTATTATGGATATTTCCAATCGCCCTTACCTGAAATTTGATGCGAAGTTTAGCCGGGATCAGGTTGGCGAAATGGCGACTGAGATGGTAGAACACTTCTTTTACTCACTGGCACAAAGCATGGGACTGTCGCTGCACTTATCCACCAGCGAAGGTAATGCTCACCATCAGGTCGAAAGCCTGTTTAAGGTATTTGGCCGGGCTTTACGACAGGCGATTACCCGCTCAGGTGATGCCCTGCCAAGCAGTAAAGGAGCCCTGTAATGACTCAGCAAACCATTGTTATTGTTAACACCGGTTGCGCCAATATTTCTTCGGTTAAATTTGCCCTTGAGCGTTTGGGTGTGAGTGTAACGGTATCAGACGATCCAGCGGTCATCAAAAGTGCCGATAAGGTATTTTTACCCGGCGTTGGTGCAGCCGGCGCGGCCATGACCAGCATCACAGCCAAACAGCTTATCCCGACGCTGCAAGGATTAACCCAGCCAGTATTGGGTGTGTGTCTGGGCATGCAGTTGATGGTTGAGCAATCAGATGAAGCCACTACTGGCACCATCGACTGTTTAAAACTATTACCCGGCCATGTGAAACGTATGCAGGCTGGCGAGCTGCGCTTACCCCACATGGGCTGGAATACCATTAGCCCGGTGGGCGACTCGCCGCTGTTTAAAGGGTTAGGTGAAGGCACTTATTTTTATTTTGTGCACAGCTTTGCCGTGCCGGTTTATGAGCACACCCTGGCGAGCTGCGAGTACGGCCAGACATTTTCGGCGGCTATCCGGCACAATAATTTCTTCGGTGTGCAATTTCACCCTGAGCGTTCAGGTGAAGCCGGCGCGCAACTGCTAACCAACTTTGTGAACCTATAATCATGATTATACCTGCTATCGATTTAATCGACGGCGCCGTGGTGCGACTGTACCAGGGCGACTATAACCAAAAAACCCAATACACCCTTGACCCGGTTGAGGTGGTACACAGCTATGCTGATCAGGGTGCCGAGTGGTTGCACATTGTTGACCTCACCGGTGCCAAAGACACCGACAAACGTCAGTTGGAACTCATTCGCAACATGGTGGATACCAAGCGTATGAAATTTCAGTCTGGCGGTGGCATTCGTGAAGAGCGCGAAGTGGCCCAACTGCTGGAATCTGGCGTGAGCCGCGTGGTCATTGGCTCTTTGGCCGTAAAGCAAACCGAGTTGGTAAAAAGCTGGGTAAAACAATACGGGCCGGAGCACATTGTGCTGGCACTCGATATCAACATCGACGATGACGGCAATAAGTTTATAGCGACCCACGGCTGGCAGGAAAATTCCGGCGTATCACTGGAGCAAATCCTCGAAGCCTTTGCCGAAGTGGATGCTAAACACGTGCTATGCACCGATATCAGCCGTGACGGCACGCTGCAGGGTTCAAACGTTGCACTGTATACCGAAGTGAGTAAACAGTTCCCTAACGTATCCTGGCAGGCCTCTGGCGGTATAGGCGGGCTCGATGATATTCGCGCGTTACGCCCGACCGGTGTGGGCGGTGTTATTTTAGGCCGGGCACTACTGGAAGGTAAATTCACCGTTGAGGAGGCTATCGCATGCTGGCAAAACGGATAATCCCCTGTCTGGACGTACGCGACGGTAAAGTGGTTAAAGGCGTACAATTTCGTAATCACGAAATCATTGGCGACATCGTACCGCTGGCGGAACAATACGCCAAAGCCGGTGCCGACGAACTGGTGTTTTATGATATTACCGCCAGCTCCGATCAGCGCGTAGTGGATAAAAGCTGGGTGAGCCGCATTGCTCAGGTAATTGATATTCCGTTCTGCGTAGCGGGCGGGATTAAATCGGTAGAAGACGCCGGGCGCATTCTTGAGATGGGCGCGGATAAAATTTCGATTAACTCCCCGGCCCTAACCAATCCAGAACTCATCAACGAATTGCATGATGTGTATGGACAGCAGTGCGTAGTAATTGGTATTGACAGCTTTTATAACGAAACCAACAACCAGTACGAAGTGTACAAATTTACCGGTGATGAAAGCCGCACTCAGCAAACTGCCTGGCAAACCCTGGACTGGATCAAAGAAGTGCAGTCACGTGGCGCCGGCGAGATTGTGCTTAACTGCATGAATCAGGATGGCGTGCGCAAAGGCTATGACATTGCGCAACTGGCAGCCGTGCGGGAGGTTTGTAATATCCCACTGATTGCCTCTGGCGGTGCCGGTGCCATTGAGCACTTTACCGACGTATTTAAGCAAGCCGATGTCGACGGGGCACTGGCGGCTTCAGTGTTCCATAAAGCCATTATTAACATCGACGAATTAAAAGCGACTCTGGTAGCCGCCGGTGTCCCCATGCGCCAGCGATATACGGCTGAGGCATAAGGAAAAGCAATGAAAATTACTCAAGATACTCAGGGCCTGCTGGCCTGGGAAAAAATGAATAACCTGTTACCCGCCATTGTGCAGGATGCGGTAACCGGTAAAGTATTAATGCAGGGTTACATGAACCCTGAAGCACTCGAGGTTACCCTGGGCAGCGGCAAAGTCACCTTTTTTAGCCGCTCGAAACAGCGCTTATGGCAAAAAGGCGAAACCTCGGGCAACACCCTGGATTTAGTCAGTGTTAGTAGCGATTGCGACGATGATTCGTTACTCATATTGGCTAAACCCAATGGCCCCACCTGCCATACTGGTGCTGAGAGTTGCTGGTTTGATGGCGATGTTGCTGATTATACTTTTTTCGGTGATCTGGAGCGAGTACTGGCAGCGCGTAAATCAGCCGACCCGGCGTCGAGCTATACTGCCAAACTGTACAGTAAAGGCGTAAAGCGCATCGCGCAGAAAGTAGGTGAAGAAGGCGTTGAAACTGCGCTTGCGGCCACCGTGATGGATAAAGAAGAACTGCGTAATGAAGCGGCTGACTTACTCTACCATTTAACGGTATTGCTCCAGGCCTGTGATATGTCGGTATCGGATGCGGTCAACGTACTCAGAGAGCGCCATAAAGGCTAACCACAACGACTTGCACCAAGGCTGCCGGAAGGTGGCCTTTTTTGTATCACTGATAACCGAGTTCGCGGGCGGCAATCTTAAGGCGCTTTACTATCTGTGGGTCCATATCCCTATTTGCCGCCAGATAAGCCACTACAGACAACTCCGGAACGGGCTGCACAACCTTGATATCCCCGGCCTGCAAACCTGTCAGCTCCGCTGTGCTTTCAATAAGGTTCGGATCTTCGATAATGATATCGACAGTGCCTAGCTTTAACTGCTGCCACGAACACAGAATATCGGCGCATACCAGCAGATCATGACCTTCCACCAGGCCTTTGCTAACCAGCCATGACTCAGCGATATCACCTCGCTGGGCGGCTGCCGACAGGCCATTCAGATCAAGCTGGTTTCCGAGCTGGATATCCTCTCGCCTGGCAAGCGTCAGAATGCTCAGATTAAACCTGGCAACCGGCGCAATCCAGTGAAACCGACTTTCCCGCTGAGGCGTTTTTGCTATGGAATAAATCAAAGCACGGCTGGAGCGTTCAACGTTGAGCATCGCCCTGGCCCAGGGATATATCTTAAACTCAGCGGTAAGCCCGGCATGAGAAATGATGTTGCGAACTCGCTCCGTAGCAATACCACTAACCTGATCGCCGGCCTGATACTGATAAGGTGGTGACACTTCGGTAAACACCACCAGCGAGGGCGTATTGGCGAACGCCCCTGCGATACTGAGCGCGAATAAACAAAAAACAATGACTAGCTGGCGTAACTTCATTGAGGACAGCAACTCATAAACTACATCGTTAAAGTGTAAACCGATGTGGCCTGTTTGCCCAGTTCACAGCATGAAGAAGTCTGCTCAACAGACCAGCATCCTACCAGCCATTTACCCGCGACCAGATAGCCGAGATGTCGCCTTCATCACTAATGACATGATATTTAGAATACTGGGCAGCCGTGGCACAGGCATGAATAGGTAGAATACGCAGCAAGCGGCCATACCCAAACACTGACTCAGGCGGCGTAAGATTATCGCGATGGCTGATAATACCGTGCTCCTGATTGGTGGCACTCACATACCAGCCATCTAATAGCTTACCGTGCTCATCGCACACCAGCCCATAGCCGCAGTCCTGCTGCTGTGATGCCGTGCCCTGATCCCGCGATAAAGCCATCCAGCCAGCATCAACAATCACCCAGTTTTTATCACTCTGATGGCCGATAACACTAGTCAGCACAGACAGGGCGATATCATCAGTTTCACATACACCCAGCCCGGCCATAACACAGTCAAATGTAGCGTATACGCCAGCCCGAAGCTCATTGATACCGGTGTGTTTAATACCCGCTAACGCCGTGGGGGTTGAACCCGCCGAAACCAGCTCACAGAGTATCCCTGCTGCCAACAGATTAGCTGCAGCTTTGGCAATGCGCTCGCACTCTTGTTGCCCCATCGCCTGTTGCTCAGCTTTAGTCCCACAATCGTAGGAGGCACCGGCATGAGTCATAACGCCACGGAAGTGAATGTTCGGTGTTGCTGATAAAGCTCTGGCGCAGGTAATCAACTCGTCTGACTCCGGTAATAACCCGGCGCGATGATCGTCCACATCCACTTCCAGCATCACCGATAAGGGTAGCTCTAATTGACCGGCGTAATCGGTTAATGCGCTTACTGCGGCCAGACTGTCAGCTATCACCGTGAAATTCGGCGCAAGTCGTTGAATGGCGGCTAACTGCCCAAACTTGTTGGGTGACAGCCCCACCGCGTAGAGAATATCAGTATAACCGGCGCTGGCGAAAGTAGCGGCTTCAGCCAGCGTTGACACCGTGATTGGGCCTGAGGATGGCGCGTAATACTCTGCCGCCTGCAGTGATTTGAGGGTTTTAACATGCGGGCGGAGAACAAGTTGTTCACTATCTGCGACGGCCTGCATACGCTGACAGTTGCGGCGAAACTTAGCCAGATCGAGCAGACACGCCGGGGTCATAAGTTGTGCTATGGAATTCATAAAAACGGTAACCAGTAAATCAATGTAAGGTTGGCGCTGGCCAGGCCGAACAGCGACATCAGAGTTAACATCATGCCTGCGACTCGTTGCCAGGTTGCACCCACCGAGTGACGCAAACCGTAGGCATGTAGAACACGACCAATGACCAGGGATGCGCCGAATAAATGAATCAGCCAGGGAATTTCCGTACTGATTTCCAGGATGGCCAATAGTAGTAACGTGAGCGGCACATATTCAGCAAAGTTACCGTGAACCCGAACCAGACGCTGCAGCACTTCGTCGCCGCCGTCGCCCACACCAATTCGATTGCTACGCCGGTGAATAATCACCAACGCGCTAATATACAAATAAATAAATGCCAGAATACTGGCATAAAAAGCAGTAACCGGAAGTACGATCATCTTTTCACTACTATCTTCACGTTAGAGGCAGTTATTGTGACAGTGAAACAGGTGAAGGGTAAAGCTTTGATTGCGCGGTTCGTAGGTAAGCAAAAACGGAAAACAAAAAAGCCGCTGTCAGTCAGCGGCTTTTTAATGTCTGCAAGAGGCCGGATTAACCCAGCAGCTCGCCTAATTGCTGACTAACCGTATCTACCGGTTGAGTGCCGTCGAGTTTGTGGTAAGCACAGTTACCAGCTTCGGCTTCAGCACTGTAGTAATCCACCAGAGGCTGTGTTTGCTCGTGGTAAATGCCTAAGCGTGCGCGAACGGTTTCTTCTTTGTCGTCATCACGAATGATCAACTCTTCGCCGGTCACGTCGTCTTTACCTTCCTCTTTGGGTGGATTGTAGACAACGTGGTAAACACGACCTGACGCAGGGTGAACACGACGGCCGCCCATCCGGTCGACAATAACGTCATCCGGCACATCAAATTCGATCACATGGTCAACCGACACACCTGCTTCCTTCATGGCATCTGCCTGAGGGATAGTGCGTGGGAAACCATCGAGCAGGAAACCGTCTTTACAGTCATCCTGAGCAATGCGCTCTTTTACCAGACCAATAATGATATCGTCGGATACTAATTTCCCTTCGTCCATAACTTTCTTGGCAGCCAGGCCCATTTCTGTGCCAGCCTTAATTGCACTACGAAGCATGTCACCTGTAGAAATTTGCGGGATACCATATTTGCCCATTAAAAATTGCGCTTGTGTTCCCTTGCCGGCGCCCGGTGCACCGAGAAGTATAATTCGCATATTTGCGCTCTCCGCTTATTTATTTCATAACTGTGAGGCACTTTACACACTACCATTCGGCGTGACAAGTGCTCAGCCGGTCTTGTCTGCTGTCTTACGACTAATAGCGTATGTAAATTGAACTATTGAACAATGTCGACACAAATCCTTAACAGCAATGCTAATTTCTGCGTTAGCTATAAGCGTTACCGGCGTTGACGGCAACCAGCAAGTGCCTGCATGTATAACGATTCCAGCTTGTTAGCCATTGCATCATCAACCTGAATTACAACCAATATAAACCACGCTGATAATTTGTTACCTGCAATTCTGCCGATCGGTAGACTAATGTTGTCGACATAGGGGTGACGTGCAACAAAAACGGGCAGGTAAAAACCTGCCCGTTTAGCTCGAAGTTTACATGGTTTCTTACTTAGATAAACTCATTAACAAACCATTCAGATTGCGAACAAAAGTCGCCGGATCTTTAAGACTGCCCTGCTCAGAAAGTGCCGCCTGATCAAACAACACTTCTGTCCAGTTTTTAAATACCGTTTCGTCCTGAACGTCAGCCAGCAACTTCACTAACTGATGTTCAGGGTTGAGTTCAAAGTGATATTTCACTTCCGGTACAGGCTGACCAGCGGCTTCCATCAACTTCATCATTTGCGTGGTCATGCCGTTGTCGTCTGCCACAATTACCGCTGGTGAATCAGTTAGACGGTGGGTAAATTTAACGTCGATAACTTTGTCACCCAGCGCGGTTTTAGCACGTTCAAGCACACCTTCCACCTGCTTTTCGGCTTCTTCGTGAGCTTTCTTGCTTTCTTCGTCTTCCAGATCGTCTAAATCCAGATCGCCACGGGCAATCGACTTCAGCTGCTTACCATCAAACTCGGTAAGATGTTGCATTAACCACTCGTCGATACGCTCGCCCATCAACAGTACTTCAATGCCTTTCTTCTTAAAGATTTCCAGGTGAGGACTGTTTTTAGCGGCCTGATAGCTGTCGGCAGTGACGTAGTAAATCTTATCCTGCCCTTCTTTCATACGAGAGATATAGTCAGCCAGAGATACCGTTTGGTCACTGCTGTCGTTGTGAGTTGAGGCAAATCGCAACAGGCCAGCAACTTTCTCTTTGTTAGAGAAATCTTCTGCCGGACCTTCTTTGAGCACGTTACCAAACTCGTTCCAGAACGACTGGTATTTTTCGGCGTCGTTTTTCGCCATGCGCTCCAACATTTGCAGTACACGTTTGGTGCAACCCGTGCGCAGTGACTGGGTTACTTTGTTGTCCTGCAGAATTTCACGGGATACGTTAAGCGGTAGATCGTTGGAATCGAGCAAGCCTTTTACAAAGCGCAAATAGGTAGGCATAAACTGCTCTGCGTCATCCATAATGAATACGCGTTGAACGTACAGCTTCAGGCCGTGGGTTTGCTCACGGTTCCATAAGTCAAACGGGGCTTTGCTTGGGATATATAACAAGCTGGTGTATTCGGTTTTACCTTCCACCTTGTTATGTGCCCAGCTCATTGGCTCGGCAAAGTCGTGAGAAACATGGCGATAGAACTCAATGTATTCTTCGTCGCTAATTTCAGACTTATCACGGGTCCATAGTGCGGTGGCTTTGTTAACGGTTTCCCACTCACCCGGCTGGGCAGGGATTTTCTCGCCGTCTGGTCCTTCCTGCTCTTCAACAGGCGCTTTCCACATGCGCACCGGAATGCTGATGTGATCAGAGTATTTGCTGATGATTGAACGTAAACGCCAGTCATCGGCAAATTCTTTTTCGTCGTCGCGCAGATAAAGCGTAATCTCTGTACCGCGATCGGCCTTTTCAATATCACCTACGGTGAATTCGCCTTCACCCTCTGAAATCCATTCTACGCCCTGATCAGCAGACTCGCCTGCAGCGCGGGTACGAACGACCACTTTGTCGGCAACGATAAAGGCAGAGTAAAAACCAACACCAAACTGACCTATCAGCTGGGAATCCTTGGCTTTATCACCCGACAATTTGCTGAAAAAGTCTGCGGTGCCCGACTTTGCAATGGTGCCAAGGTTAGCAATTACGTCGTCGCGGCTCATACCAATACCGTTATCGCTAATGGTGATGGTACCCGCTTCTTTATCAACGCTCAGTTTAACGCACAGATCGCCATCATTTTCGTACAGGCTATCATTTTCCAGCGCCTTAAAACGAAGTTTATCAGCGGCATCTGCTGCGTTGGATACTAACTCGCGTAAAAAGATTTCCTTGTTTGAATAAAGAGAATGGATCATCAAATGCAGAAGTTGTTTTACTTCTGTTTGAAAGCCATGAGTTTCTTGATGGGCCACTTCAGCCATAAACCAGAGTCTCCTAGTCAGTTTAATTATTTTTCAACAAGACAAGTGAGGTCTCAGGACAGAAAATTCAACGGTACAATGCAAAAAATTGTTGGTTGGGTAGCAAAGTGCTGGCTATAAAATGGCTTGCCGGAATGGGTTCCGACGGTACTCAGAGTGACCGTCGACCTGAAAATGCATGGGTGAGTGTATTGCCGTCTATGTATTCAAGTTCGCCGCCAATCGGCACACCATGAGCAATCCGACTGGCCGAAACATTATGCTTCTGACAAAGCTGACCAATATAATGGGCAGTGGCCTCGCCTTCCACTGTAGGATTGGTGGCCAGAATGACTTCGGCGTATTGACCCTCGGTAATTTGTTTTTCGAGAATATCCAGGCCAATCTCGGAAGGACCTATGCCATCAATGGGCGACAGGTGGCCCATTAATACAAAGTAAGTGCCCTTGTACGCCATGGTTTGTTCGATGGCCATTACGTCTTGTGGGCTCTCTACTACGCAAAGTTGCTGACTGTCGCTACGTTGAGGATGCTGACAGATTTCGCACAACTCATTCTCAGAAAAATTACGGCACTGTTTGCAATGACCGATATGTTCCATGGCATTGTGCAAGGCAGCACTTAAGGTTCTGCCACCTTCGCGGTTACGCTCCAGTAATTGAAATGCCATGCGTTGGGCGGTTTTATTTCCCACACCCGGTAAGCAGGTCAGGCTATCGATTAACTCTGCCAGTAAAGGACTGTATTTCATAATGGTGTTACAACACAATTGGAAGCCTGATAAGGCATTGGTAATTAATGAAGCAGCATTAAATAACACGTTCTACAGCTACTTCATCTACTCGATTTCGAACGACACTATACAAGACCCCATTTTAAGCGTAAACCTTTTGCATCCGTGTATTCAGAGCGATAAAACTGCCAATTTAACCAAGCTGTTACTGTGGCAAAGTTTAAGGCTGCCTCTCGCAGTGAAGCGAAGTAAGTTTTTAAGCCGCTAATCTCTCCGGTATTTGTTCGTTCATCATCAAATGCACAGGCTTCATCATGCATTGCCTGACAATTTTCTAACCGCGCATTATGTTCTGCGGTATCCGGGATTAGGCAATATATGGAGCTAAGATGAATAGCATCAAGACAGTGAAAAAAGCAGCATTATTAATATGTGGACTTGTGTTTTGTACAGCCAGTTATGCCAGTAACGTTGTGGGGAATGAGGGATTAAATGAACAAATTAATGCTGCTTTTCATTATTTAGTACAAGGGGATACCAGCCTGGCGGCAAAACTACTAGCCGAGCAGGGCGATATAAAAGATGACAATCATCAGTTAAGCAAACTGAATATCATGCTGCAAATTGAACTAGAGGATAACGATGCGGCGGAGCGATTGTTGCTTAGTTTTGAATCTCGTTTTGCGGATAACCCCGATACCTTCGCATTTGCCGCCGATGCCTGGCGCGATCTTGGCCATCAGGCGGGAATTTTCTCTAAGTTCGGGTTTTACAAGAAAGGCGTACAGGCCAAGTTACGCGCCGGAGAAGTCGGTCCTGATAATGCTGAATATGTAGCCCTACGAGCCGGGGCCTCTGCGCACGGCAGTAGTTACGGTGCCGATGCGTCCTTACAAAAAACCTTAACCGACAAAGCCATCGCTCTGGATAAAAAGTGGGGCTATGTCGCCAAACTGAACTACGCACAAAATACAGATGACGAAGAAAGTGGCGTCACGACGGCCAGGCAAGCGTTGAACGATTTTCCTAACGATTTTGTAGTGCTCGAACGTGTGGCACAGTATTACTGGACAATAGATAATCTGGCACAGGCACAACAAACGTTTGCGCAGGCCTGTGAATATCGCCCGGTACAAAGCTGGTACCAGGAAGTGAAATGGATCAATGCTTGTTATCAGGTCGCGGTGTTTAGTCAAAAACACGGATTGGCAACGAAACTGGGTGAGCAAGCCCTGCACCGATTACTCGAAACCTATAAGTTACCGACCAAACAGAATCTTGAAATCGCCGACTTATTGCTGGCTATTGCCGATCAAGAGGGTAACCAGTTAGCGATCCAGCGTCTGAATCAGGTAATAACACATGCAAATGACGAGGCTTTGATTAAACGCGCGACCAAACGATTAGCGATGTTAAAATCGCGTGGATAACAGAGCTTATACCTGAGTGACTATAAAATTTGGCTTTAGAGTGAAGAAACGACGCTATTCTATAAATGAAAAAGCCGACTCAGTTGTCGGCTTTTTCGTCTAGTCAGTAATTAAAACGGCATTTTGAAGCCAGGAGGCAGTGGCATGCCACCGGTGACGTCAGACATTCTTTCTTTTGACGTTTCGGCAACGCGGCGTGCGGCGTCATTAAATGCTGCAGCAACCAGATCTTCCACCATGTCTTTATCGTCTTCCATTAACGACTCATCAATCTCTACACGGCGTACGTTGTGGTTACAGGTCATGGTGACCTTTACCATGCCCGCGCCTGATTCACCCACCACTTCAAGATTGGCCAGTTCTTCCTGGGTTTTCTGCATGCGCTCCTGCATTTGCTGCGCCTGCTTCATGATGTTGCCCATTCCGCCTTTGAACATAATAGTATCTCTCTAATAGAAAAAATTGATAAGTTGCGACATCGCTACTCAGCGAGGCTGAATACTGTCTTCCAACACCTCAGCATTGAACGCGCCCACCACGGAGCGGATAACATCATCAGACTGAATAACTTGTCTGGCATAACGTTGTCGCATTGTATTAATTTGCTGTTGAATCTGAAAAGGCGTATCGGTGACCTCTGCAAACTCTAACTGCACAGTTACCGGCGATTGTAGCACTTCTGACATGGCAGTCGACAACTGTGAAGCGGTAGTTTCGTTAACGAGGTGCTGCTGTGTCGGGTCGAGCCTGAGCAATACCATATTTTCAGTGCGCTCAAACAACGAATGCAAAGCAACCTGCTTAAGTAGTCCCGCAATTGGCATGGCCTCAATAAGCGCGCTCCACTTATCGATTTGACTGGCAGCAAGCAGCTTGTCGCCGTTTTCAAGATAAGCAGGTAAATTATCGTACGTATCAAATGATACGTTGGCAGCCTGATTTGGATCGAAGGTCGCCGTCTCCTCTGCCGCAGGTTGCGACGAGTTATTAATGCTACCGGTTCGCTCAAATCCGACATCAGGGTTGGTATTACTAAACTGAACGTCATTAACCGGCTCAGCATTTTGACCTGGCTCATCAGCCATATCCTGACTGTTTTCTAACACCCAGGGCGGCGGCGAGTCATCCTCTGCTTCCTGATGTCCATAAGGCTCATCCTGAAGTGCTAAATTGGCATTATTGGGCGTTGGCTGAGTTGTTTCAGTTGCCTCACTCTGAGATTGTGATTCATCATTCTGTGCGCACTTTGCTGCCAGCGAGGGTTTAAACTCGCGGCTAGTCGTTGCCGGCTTTTTTGCAGCGTCAGCTTTGTCCTCCGCAGCCTGCTGCTTGAGTCGTTGACGCAACGCCAGCATGGCAGCGGTATTCGACACCGAAGCCTGTTCATCTTGTGCGGCCGCTTGAGGCTGAGGTTCCGCCGGTCCATCATACGCAGGCGGGTAGTCTTCTGGCGGCGGCATGTGCTCATCCGGTGGATCATTGTCGTACTGTTGGTAGGCGTCGTAATCCTGCGGCGGCTCATCATAATGGGGTGGTTGAGATGACGGCTGCGTTAACGCTTCACTTTGCTGACGAAAATCTTCAGCTTCATCCATCAACTGCTCTGCCTCAGAGGCAAGCTGTTGTGATTCATCGGATGCTTCGGTCTGAGCGGCTGGTTCTGCGTTTTGTTCTGCTGTCTCAGCTACCGTGTCAGCCTGTTGTCCTGCATGCGCAGAGGGAGTAGAGGCTGACTGATGACCTGCATCCGGCACGGAACGTGCCGGCGCTTGCTGAATAACGGTTTCCCGCTCGCCAACCGGCTCTACCGGGGCAAAGGTCATCATGCGCAGTAACGTCATTTCAAATGCGCTGCGCGCATCGTTGGCAAAAGGTAAATCTTTACGGCCCTGCAAAGCAATCTGATACAGCAACTGGACTTGCTCCGGCGCAAAGTGCCGGGCCAGTTGATAAATAGCCTTGGCGGTGTTGGTTTCCAGCTTACACGCTTCTGGTACCCACTGGGTAAGTGCTATCTGATGCAGCAGGCTCGCCAGTTCTGCCAACACAATACTGTAATCAGGGGCGAGCACGTCAATTTCTGCAGCCTGATGAAGTACTTCAGCGGCATCTTTTTTACCAATCGCAAACAGGATTTTCAGCAATTGCTGGCGATCCATCAGGCCGAGCATATCAGTTACGATGCTGCCGGATACCTGATTATTGCCTTGCGCTATCGCCTGGTCGGTCAGACTCAGGGCATCACGCATACTGCCCTGGGCGGCTTTAGCCAATAGTCCCAAAGCTGACTCTTCAAAGGCGATCTGTTCCTGCTGCAATATGTGCTGTAGTTGCTGACCAATCTGATCCCGGGACAAGGCCTTGAGATTAAACTGCAAACAACGAGACAAAATCGTAATGGGTAATTTTTGCGGATCCGTAGTGGCGAGCAAAAACTTAACGTGAGGCGGTGGCTCTTCCAGCGTTTTCAGCAAGGCATTAAAGCTGTGCTTGGACAGCATATGCACTTCGTCTATCAGGTAAACCTTATAGCGCCCGCGGGTTGGCTTATACTGGACGTTGTCCAACAGTTCACGGGTATCTTCGACCTTGGTGCGAGAAGCAGCATCGATTTCAAGCAAATCAACGTAATTACCCTGCTCTATCTCGACACAGGTACTGCACTGTCCGCAGGGGTTAGCACTTTGCCCCTGTTCACAGTTAAGGCTTTTCGAGAAAATACGCGCGATAGTCGTTTTACCCACCCCACGCGTTCCTGTGAATAGGTAAGCGTGATGCAAGCGATCGTTATCCAAAGCATTGGTGATCGCCGCAACAACGTGCTCCTGGCCAACCAGTTCAGCAAATCTGCCCGGCCGCCATTTTCTTGCCAGTACCTGATATGCCACCGTTAGTTGTCCTTATTCGCCATCAAATTCACAAATACAATAAGGTTCCAGCCCCAGCGCTTCAAGCTTTTCGTAGCCGTGTAGTGCCGGCAAACCGATAACGAAACCAGCGTGTTCTACCACACCACCGAGGTTACGAATAAGCTTAGCCGTAGCAGAAATAGTACCGCCGGTGGCTAACAGATCGTCGATCAAAAGCACCTTATCGCCGGGGTTAATGGCATCCCGGTGAATTTCCAGGGTGTCTTTGCCGTATTCGAGCTCGTAGCTTTCGCTGAGTACGTCACGGGGCAGTTTGTTAGGTTTGCGTACCGGGATAAAACCGACTCCCAGCTCAAGCGCCAAAGGAGCGCCAAATAAAAAGCCGCGGGCTTCAGTGCCTGCCACTTTGTTAAATCCATAAGGTCGATATTTGTCGAGCAGCATAGAGATACATTGGCTAAATGCCTCGTAATCTTCTAATACACTGGTGACATCACGGAATTCAATGCCGGGCTTTGGATAGTCCGGCACTGTTTTTACAACTGATTTTATATAATCTGCACTCATGCCTGTCCTTTATAATTATTTTTTAGCATGAATTTATTTGATCAGGTATGTAAAGATACCTGCTAGCGTAGGAAGCAATGGAAACGCGACTAACGCAACCACAATTGCCAGAAAATACCACCAGTTAAACACTTCTTTAAAATCTTCGTTACCAGCCATGAAAATTCTCAAATTTAATTAAGCTAAAAAAGGGGGTAAATGGTAATCGAAAGCAGTCTAAATTGACAGTGCAAATATAGCGCCCGATGAAAAACCGGGCATTCATTTTATCTATGTACCGTTTGATTCAGCGGGTATTACGGCACCGCAGGATAACCACTGAGTCAGTAGCGGTGTCAGCCCCTGATGTAGTGTATCAACGGCAAACTGCGGAGCTTGCTGGTGAATGGCTGCCACCAACGAGTCAAAACTATGAATCTCACTGCTGAGTAATTGTAATGCCAGCGCAGACAGTGCCGTAATATGCTGAAACTGCACCTGATGCTGCTCGTCACGATAGAGCAGATAGTAATGCATCGAATCGCCAGACTCGGGCCTGAAGTCGGGGCTAATCTGATGCACAGGGTAGTGATAGGCAGCCAGCTCAGTTAGTGGTGACGCGGTAAGCTGCGCAGGCATGCCATCCTGCTGCCAATAATTTACAGGTTGCTCAGCTTCCCTGACTGACAACGCCAGCTCAAGCCATTCGTAATGCGCGAGCTCCGCCATAAAGGGCGGATCGCTTTTTACCGGCTGATATTCATTACTGAGGTATTCAACGAACTCTTTACTGATGTGAATAAAATAAGGAGAGGAGCACTGATGCTCAATAAAAAAGCGGCGAACTAGCGCCTGCCACTGATCTTCAGTATACATGCTATGTAACACCGGAAACCCGTTTTGGATAAACCCCGCGACATTGTTAAAAAACAACGAGCGATAGATATCCATTCTGCGTTGCGTATCTGCCGACTCGTCTGTTGAGTGTTGTGGCGCCCGAATGCTATTCGCAAATGATTGTAACTGCACCTGTAATGTCATTAGGCTACGCCCTGCTGCTCAGTGCTAACTACTTGCTGAATTTGTTTGATGCGTTGTACCTCATTAAGCAAGACTTCTAATGCCGGGATGTTAAAGTCACGTTCCAGCAAAGTAGGAAACACATGGTGCTTTCGGTAACTATGAGCCAGTAAATCCCAGACCGGTTCAATGACATCGCTGCCGTGAGTATCGACCCGGAGATCTTCGGCTTCTTCATAATGGCCGGCAATATGCCCATAAACTATGCATTCCGACGGCAGGCCATCAATAAACGCGTAGGGATCGTACCGGTGATTAATCGAATTTACATACACGTTATTCACATCGAGCAACATTTTACAGTTCGCTTCAGACAACACTGCATTAATAAACTCGAGTTCTGTGAGTTGCTGGTTAGGCGCAATATAATAAGACACGTTTTCCAGCACCAGAGGGCGCTCAAGAATGTCCTGGACCACTTTCACTCGCTGGGCAATATAGCTTACTGCCTCGTCAGTAAACGGAATCGGCATCAGATCGTACAAGTGCCCATCGGCTGAACAATAACTTAAATGCTCACTGTACAATTCGATGTTATAGCGATCGAGAAAGTGCTTAAGCTCATGCAAAAATCGGTGATCCAATGGATCAGGACCACCAATAGACAAGGATAATCCATGGGTAGTGAACACGGCCTGCTTTACGCAACGATTAAAATCTTCGCGATATTTGCCCCCCAGCGGGATCCAGTTTTCAGGTGCTACTTCCCAGAAATCAACATCTCCGGGAAGAACAGGCAGCACATCATCCAACATTTCCCTGCGTAGGCTCAGACCAGCCCCCTGTAACTTAACAGCCATGAACTACTCCTGTGACGACTGGCTTAAGCTGCACCACCGCACTTGCCTTCACCACATTTACCTTCTTTCTTGGCTTTTTTGTCGCCACCGCATTTGCCTTCGCCACACTTACCTTCTTTCATGGCTTTCTTATCGGCACCGCATTTACCTTCACCACACTTACCTTCTTTGTGGGCTTTCATGCTCTCGCCGCACTTACCTTCACCACATTTGCCTTCTTTGTGGGCTTTCATGCTCTCGCCGCATTTACCCTCGCCACATTTGCCTTCTTTGTGGGCTTTCTTGCTTTCGCCGCATTTACCTTCGCCACACTTACCTTCTTTGCTGGCTTTTTTACTTTCGCCGCATTTACCTTCGCCACACTTACCTTCCGGCGCAACCTGCATATAGCCAGACTCTAATTGTTGAGCACCAAACGGATTAACCGTATCGGCCATCGCCATAGACGACATAGAGGTTAAAACCACTGCACCCAGTGCGCTCGCAATACCGTTTTTGTTTACTTGTTTCATTGTCTTGTTCCTATCGGGTCAAATAATTGTTATCTCTTTCACTATAGACCGGAGGCTATAAAATTTTATTTCGTTTATCTAAAAAAAAACCACTTATACATCGTAAGTGGTCTTTGTTACTCGCACAATATACTTATCAGTCTGCTTTATAACCAATCCTGAATCCACCCCAGTGTCGATTATTAACAAAAATAGGGGCTGACAGATCATGCATAACCTCGCCGGTATCCCGTTTATAAGTTTGTAACAGAAAACTCTCGGTATTGCTGCCACAGCGAGAGCCGGTGTAATCATTAAAGATACGTTTGGTACGACTTTTAGCAAGGTCTGTTTCATAATTGCCGGTCATTTTATGACTAAACTTTTTATTATGCGTGGGGAAATAGCCATTCACATCCACCGCGCCGGCGTAAATAATAAAGTCGTTTTGCTCCAGAATTGGTTCTTGCAACACGGGAAGCTCGGCATCGGTGAATTTGTCGAAGCCGGTAGTGAACTTCTGCGGATTAGTATTGGGCACCGGTTGATAATTAAAATCAAATAATGCCTGCTGTGACAGTCGCCCCTGCTCAATGGCCTGTTCAAACAACCTGCCGATTCGCTGTGCGGATTCCTGGGCAATGCGCTGCACTTTGGCATTGCGGTTCTGCAAATCGAATACCTGCAACTGGCGGAAAATATCCTCGGTCTGGTGACTCAACGCCAGTACCTTCTCTGACACTTCCCCTAGCTCAGCTTCCAGGTGACGGGTATTTTCATGTAACTGCATTGCATTGGCACTGATACCGCGATTGGCCTCACCATGTTCATCCACGGTGTCTTTCATTACCGTCATAGAGTTAGCCGCGGCGCTTGAGGCTTCGCTGGCGGCTTTAATTAAATCAGATGACTCAGTGATCATCTGGCTCATTTCATCACCGGCATTAGCTACCTTTTCAATGGCCATTACAGAATTCTGGCTACACTGATTGATTTCACTGAGCACTTCATCAATTCCCTGCGTCGCGTCAGTGGTTTTCTTGGCTAAGTCACGTACTTCGTCGGCCACTACCGCAAAGCCCCGGCCCTGTTCTCCGGCACGCGCAGCTTCGATGGCGGCATTAAGCGCTAGCATATTGGTCTGGTCGGCAAGCTGATTGATGGTAGTGGTAATACTTCCGATGGATTCTGCACTACTGCGTAGTGTCTGTAACATGGTCTTTGAATCATTAATCTGACTAATTAGCGTGGCCTGTTGATCGAGAAGATTATTAAGTAACTGGCGACTACGCTGGGTCATTTCATCAGATGTCTGGATCTTATCTTCCGCCATCACAGCGTGTTCTACTAGCTGCTGGTTTCCAGACTCGATATTTTCGATACGTTGAGCAATCTCCTTAATACTGTCTACCTGCTGATTGAACATTGAGGTTAACTTATCTAAGAAGTGCGAAACACTGGCGCCGCCGATAGCAATTCGACTCGCAGACTGACTTATCATCTCACCTTTTTTAGAAAACTCATTGGTCACTGACGGAGCATCAGTGACATCCTCTTTAGCCTGGCTCGAAGCGAAATAAGTAAAGCCACATGACAATAAGCCAACTAAAAACGTTACCGCGCCTAAAGAAAACTGATAAAGGCCGAGCCCTACACTAACGATACAGATTATAACCAACTGACTAATTGTAATTTTCACAGCGATTAACTTCTTAATATATTGTTATAACAATCCTGTAACAACTATAGCTTATGTTTTTGAAAGTTACTGTCAATTATAGACAAAAGTATGAAGTAAACAGTCGTAATGTATAAGAAATTACATGGTTTTGATACTGAGCTTGGTGCATAAATGACGTTCTTTTAAGCTCTACGGTTGGACGCGGGGGATCCCGGTATTCACTGAGCGAAACTGGGATGACAGTTCTTTCTTTTATCAGCGCTTTGTACAGTGCGCTTTTTAACTCTACAGTTGTACGAAGGGGGTCCCGGATAAGCACTACGTGCTTTCCGGGATGACGGTGATGTGGTGTTCCGATGACGATTCTTTCTTTTATCGGCGTTATATCGGTGTGCAGAAACGAAAAAAGCCCACTCGTATGAGTGGGCTTTTCTCTTAATTGGGAGCCTGGCGGTG
>Ga0213831_1000591_pt1 | contig 19495 bp, 19 predicted proteins | sample SWATP12_FD_163421 | JGI IMG/M metagenome (GOLD analysis project Ga0213831, IMG submission 163421) | Coastal seawater microbial communities from Marineland, Florida, United States - SWA TP1 #2 | ecosystem: Environmental > Aquatic > Marine > Coastal | place: USA: Florida | collected 2016-08-06 | reverse complement strand
TGATTGCCGAAGCCATGACTCGCTGGATGGCACCTATTACCTCATTTACCGCACAGGAGATCTGGCAGGCATTACCTGGCGAGCGTGAAGACTTTGTCTTTACCGGCGTCTGGTTTGACGGCTTGGCCAAATTACCCGCCGACTCCGAGCTGAATAATGATTACTGGAATGAAATCCTCCTGGTTCGTGCCGAAGTGAACAAGGCACTGGAAGCGGCACGCAAGGAAAAAACACTGGGTAAGGCACTGGAAGCGAAAGTGACCCTGTTTGCCACAGAAGCACTCGCTGATAAACTGCTAACCCTCGGCGATGAGCTGCGCTTTGTCTTGATCACATCCGCCGCTTCAGTTGAAAAAGTTGCTGAGCCACCTGAAGGCGCCTTGGCAACAGAAGTGGAAGGCTTGTGGTTAGCCCTAGAGTCTTCGACCGGCACCAAGTGCGAAAGATGCTGGCACTACACGGACGATGTTGGTCAGCACTCTGACTATGAAGATTTATGCGGACGCTGCGTCACTAATGTCGAAGGTGACGGTGAAGTGCGTCAGTTCGCTTAAATTGCAGTTTTCATAGTACTCAGAGTTTGTATGACGAATTTATTTAAGAATACTGGCCTGCGTTGGTTGTGGCTAACCCTGCTTTGTTTGGTGCTTGATCAAGTAACCAAGCACTGGGTAGCAGGCAGTATGGAATTATATCAGTCAATCACGGTATTTCCTTTTTTTAACATTACCTATGTGCATAACTTGGGGGCCGCATTTAGCTTCCTGGCGGATCAAGGGGGCTGGCAGCGCTGGTTTTTCACCGTGATTGCTGCAGTGGCCAGTGTTCTCTTTGTATACTGGTTAGCGAAAACACCAAAAGATAATCGTAACTTGGGTATTGCGTTTGCGCTGCTGCTAAGCGGCGCCTTAGGCAATTTAATCGATCGCATGTTATTGGGCTATGTTATCGATTTTTTGGATTTTTATGTCGGCAGTTATCATTGGCCGGCATTCAATGTTGCCGATTCGGCCATATTTATCGGCGCGGCTTTAATGATTCTGGACTCCTTTATAAACCCTTCCGAAACTAATGAAGTCAGCAGTTCGAATAAATAAGCGTATACTAAACAGGTTGCCAGCGAGCAGAAATAGGTAAGAGAATGACTAAGTCAGTTCAAAAAGATTCAAGTATTATTGTTCATATCACCATGAAGTTGTCGGATGGCTCGGCGGCTGACAGTACCAAAGTGAACAATAAGCCGGCGAAAATCATTATGGGAGATGCGAGTATTTCTCCCGCATTCGAAGCTCAGTTGCTAGGCATGCAGGAAGGGGAAAGTAAGGAATTTACTCTTGAAGCAAAAGATGCCTTCGGTGAACCCAACCCTGACAATATTCACTATATGGATATTAGTAAGTTTAGTGCCGATGCCCCGGCCAAAGTGGGCAATATCATCACCTTTACCCAACCGGGGAACGTCGAGTTGCCGGGAATGATCACTGAGGTTTCAGGGTCTTCTGTCACAGTAGACTTTAATCATCCTTTGGCAGGACAAGCTGTGACTTTTGTCATTGATATTGTCGAGATAAAATAACGGGCTGACTATGGAAATTATCTTAGCGAATCCTCGAGGTTTTTGTGCCGGTGTTGACCGGGCCATCAGTATTGTAGATAGGGCTTTGGAGCTTTTTTCTGCGCCTATTTATGTCAGGCATGAGGTGGTCCACAATAAGTTTGTTGTGGATGGCTTGAAAAAGCGTGGTGTGATCTTTGTCGATGAACTGGATCAGGTGCCGGATGACAATACCGTTATTTTCAGTGCTCATGGCGTATCGAAAGCCGTGCGTAATGAAGCCAAGCGACGTGGGCTAAAGGTATTTGATGCCACTTGCCCGCTGGTAACTAAGGTACATATGGAAGTGTCACGCACCAGCCGACGAGGCGTTGAATGCATTCTCATCGGTCATGCCGGTCACCCCGAAGTGGAAGGCACCATGGGACAATATGACAGTGAGCTTGGTGGTATTTATCTGGTGGAATCGGTTGCAGATGTCGAAAAGCTTAAAGTGAAAAACCCTGAAAAGCTTTACTTCTGTAGCCAGACCACCTTGTCCGTTGATGATACCAGTGAAGTCATTAATGCCTTACAGGAAAAATTTCCCCTGATCGAAGGTCCGCGTAAAGACGATATCTGTTATGCCACACAAAACCGCCAGGATGCGGTACGCGCAATCGCCTGTCAGGTGGAATTGCTGCTCGTGGTTGGCGCTAAAAACAGCTCGAATTCTAACCGATTAAGAGAGCTTGCGGAAAAAATCGGCACTAAGGCGTTTTTGATTGATGGTGCAAGTGACATAAACCCTGAGTGGTTAAATGGTATTGAGCGCGTTGGTGTTACCGCAGGAGCTTCTGCTCCCGATATTTTGGTTGAGCAAGTGATAGGTGAGCTAAAACTGCTTGGCGGTCAATGTGTTGTTGAACATTCAGGACGTGAAGAAAATATCGTATTTGCGGTCCCGGCAGAATTGCGCTAGTCTTACTAAAGATTAAAAGTTAAGCAATAATCATCACAGTATTCCGGTTGAAGCTTACACTTTAACATTAACGGTGGGTAGTAACTGTGCATCAGAATAAGAGGATGGCTACCCATTATATGGATATGTAAGGTATGGGTTAATGCAGTTCACTGATGTGATATTTAACACATATGGCAATTCTTTCTGGGTATTTAGCTGTCGCCAAATTCGCCCAATTTCTTTTTCGTCCCTATTATTTTCCCTTTTTTTCAATTTCCTTTGTTGCCTATCTCAATCATTTAGGAGGCTTGAATATGCCTAAAAAGCACCAATCGGGCATGACTTTTATTGAAGTGCTTGTTGCCTTGTTTATTATGGTTTCTGGAATATTGGGAGCGGTTGCCATGCAGGCCTCCGCCAAAAAAGGCAGTTTTGATGCAATGCAACGTTCACTGGCTTCTAGCTTGGCTCAAGATATTATCGAACGCATGCGCAATAATGACAGGGACACTCTTGCACTTTATACGGCGAAAAGCCCATACGGTACGGGGAAAATTACCAATCCACCAACTTGTAATAGCAGCGCTGTTGCATGTACGCCGGCTCAAATGGTTACCAATGACTTATATGGCTGGGAACAAGCATTAATGGGGGCTAATGCGAAAAAAGGCACGATAAATGTGGGGGGACTGGAAGGGGCGGCAGGCTGTATATCTCACGTAAATAATGCGGTTACCGTAGTGATTAGTTGGCAAGGAAGAGAAGATATGACTGATGCCAAAAAGAATGATGACTGTGGAACAACAAGTGGTAAGCGCCGCCAGGTTGTCGTGGAGGCATTTATATACTCATGATAAGAAAAAAACAGCAGTATGGTTTTAGCTTGATAGAAATTTTTGTTGCACTAGCCGTTGGACTTTTTTTGTTTGCCGGGGTCATGAGTATTTTTGTCGGCATGCGAACAACAACGGGTGAAACTTCTGATTATGGTGAATTACAGGAAAATGGGCGCTTTGCAGTGAGTTTATTAACTGACGACTTGTTGAGACAAAGCTTTTGGGGAGATTATAGTGGTACCTTGGACAGGGCCAGTTTACAGGCAGTGCCTGATGCCCCGACAAATGACTGCTCCGGTGATGGTGTGAATAATGCTACATTCCCTGTGGCTGTTGGTCATTTTAGGGCCTTGTGGGGGGATACGGTTACTACTGCCAATATTATGGATTGTATTACCGATGCGCGAGTAGGGTCAAATACCTTGAAAGACTACTCGGATGTTATTCAAATTAAGCGAGTGATTGCTAATCCCGCAACAGCGTTTACCGCAGGGAGTTATTATTTAACAACAAATGTAAACATTGGCACTATATTAAATGGCGCAGCTGACGCTACTCTAAACAACGCCAGATCCTGGGAATATCAGCACCATGTCTATTATGTAAGAGAAGACTCTCAAGGAAGTGAAAAAGTGCCTGTTTTAATGCAAGGTCGGTTAGTAAATTCATCTATGAGGTTTGAACCTATCATAGACGGTATTGAAATTATCCGTTTTATGTATGGTGTTGATACTGACAGTGACGGTATAGTCAATGCCTTTGTTTCTGCAGATAATATGACCAATGAAGACTGGAATAACGAAGCCAACAGGCAAATCCTGGCCGTCAAAGTCTATGTTTTAGTACGAAATATACTACCAGATGTGAAATATACCAATACCAATACTTATACTCTAGGTGATTTAGATGTAACCTTTAATGACAATTACCGCCGTCTGTTGTTTAGCTCGACTGTCACTTTATATAATGCAGGAGTTGATGCATGGTAAAACCTATTAACCCCCATACAAAGTCAAAACAGCAAGGGGTTGTTCTTGTTGTTTCCTTGGTGTTTCTCATTGCACTTACGGCAGTGGCTGCGGCACTAATGCAAAATACTACCACAGATATGAAAATGTCTGGCGCCAGTGAAGAGAAAGTCGTTGCTACACAAGAAGCAATCAGTGCCGTTGATGAGGTTATATTTAAACAGACAGTTCCTGGACAAACAAATGCTTTCGCCCAAGCGCTGGTTAACTTTCCGCTTGATTTTTTTGATGCGGATGATGTAGCCATAACAGGTACCTTATCCACTACCAATAAGGATGGCGATATTACGTTAGCAACAATTGATATTGCCAATAATGAATATGAACTTGAACCAGATTGCCCCCACTCTAGATCTGCTTCATCAACACAAGTCTTTACCTGCAATGTTTTGGCGATTCGGGTAAATAGAAAATATGGCCGTAAGGGTAACAGTACGGTCGATGTTAATTCGGGTATTGCTCAACAGTTACTCAGGTAATTTAGGGGAGTCTCAATTTGGGGATTTTAACATGAATAGATTTTTATTGATGAGTTTGCTTGCACTAACTGCCGGGAAACTATCTGCCGAAGACACCGAGTTATATATCAGTGATGTGGTCAGGCAAGCTGCCCTCAAGTCTCAGGTGCTGATCATTTTTGACAATTCCGGCAGTATGAATACTGAGCATTCAGTTAAATCTTCTTATGTAAATGATCCCGATAATCCTTACCCTGCGGTGGGGGGGCTTAATGCACTTCAAGAAAGGTTTATTTATTTCACCAAAGGTGGGGTAGATAATGTTGGCCTGCCTGTACCTGACAGCCCCAGCGAAGCTCGGCGCTTTTTAGATGAGATCAACAGTTGCGAAACGGCACGTCAGATATTAGCCACCAAAGGGTTTTATACCGGGCATGTGCGTGAATATAGAATGAAAGGCAACACTGGAACCTGGGAGGAAATACCTGACAATAATGGCGCTAATATTGAAATCCTTGATTGCGAAGACGACGTACTTAATAGTGATGATACCAATATAGCCTCATTGCCAAAGGGCTTTCCGATAAACTTTGAGGGTGACAAGAAAAACCCCGTTTATCATACCACTGATATAAATAAATCCAATGTCTCCTGGACTGGGGAACTGGTCACTCTGTATACAGATAATTACTTGCGTTGGCATCAGAGTGAAACTATCGCCAACACATTGGAAACGCGCCTGGAAACGGCCAAAAGAAGTATAACGTCAGTTATTGAAACAACACCTTCTATAGAGTTTGGCCTGCAAATATTTAACTACAATGACGACGATGAGCCTAGTGGCCCGAATGGGGGACGTATTGTCGCTGGTATCAGGGAAATGACCGCTACCAACAAAGCAAATCTTATCGATATTATTGACAACCAAATCACTGCAGCAACCTGGACGCCGCTATGTGAATCCCTTTATGAGGCATCTCAGTACTTTGGCGGTAAGGCCGTGACTTTTGGCGATAAGGATGAAAGTCAGGGCAAAGATTACACAAAAAATAAACCGCCTCGGGATACCACTATTGAAGTGAGTGGTCCTACATATGAAGCACCCTTTAGTGAATGTAGTGATAAAGCTTATGTGATACTAATCACTGATGGAGAGCCCACCTTTGATCATGCCGCCGACAGCAAGATTACCGCGCTACCGGGTTTTGATGGAGCCCCCTATACGGCGGATGGCAGTAACAGTTATTTACCGGCCCTGGCAGAATGGCTGTTTTATAATGATGTCAATCCAAACTTGGAAGGTGACCAAACCGTAGTCACCCATACCATTGGCTTTAGTACCACAGCCAAAGATGCTATTGGTCTTTTGGAAGCAACAGCAGATGCTACCCCTGTAGAAGAGGGAAAGTTTATTTATGCCGATACGGGCGATTCCTTAACAGATGCTTTAGCGGCTACCTTGCGCGACTTGAGACCTAGTAATGATACGCTAACTTCTGCGTCCGTTGCCGCCAATAACTTTGATAGAACGGAAACGCTTAACTCGGTTTACTATGCCATGTTTGATCCTCAACATGGCCCGCGTTGGCAGGGCAACCTTAAAAAATATGAAGTGGTAGGTAATAAGCAAGTTGGTAGCAATGGTAAACCGGCTATTGATGATGCTACAGGGCTTTTTAATAAGGAAGTACTCAGCATTTGGTCTACCGAAGTCGATGGCTTGCCTGATGGTGACAAGGTGGCTGAAGGTGGTGTGGTACAGTGGTTTAGCGGTAAAGCTCCCTCAGATAGAACTATATATACAGATACCAATAGCCCTTCACCCAGTGCTGGACTGCCTTTGTTTAATCGTACAAATCTTGAAGGAGCCTTCGGAAGTGCTGCAGCCTTGGCCACTGAACTGGGAGTCACTGAGGCTGAAATAGATGACATGTTGAATTGGGCCAAAGGGACGGATGTTGATGATGAAGATGGAGATGATGATAAAGGCGATATGCGCTCTGATGTATTCGGAGATCCCTTGCACTCAAAACCTTTGGTGGTTAATTATGGTAATAGCATAAGGATTGTTGTTGGCACAAATGCCGGCGCTATCCATATGTTTGAAGATGAAGGTAAAACAGTAAAGGAAAACTGGGCTTTTATGCCAAAAGAGTTTCTTAAAAATATCAAGCCTCTCAGGGAAAACTTTCCGGCTGAAGCAAAGGTATATGGAATTGATGGCCAAATCACTTCATATGTCGATGACTTGGGCGGGGATGGTATTATAAATCACGCTGATGGTGATAAGGTATGGATTTTCTTTGGCCTTCGTCGTGGTGGTTCTTCTTATTATGGCATGGATATTTCTAACCCCGCGGCCCCAAAACTGATGTGGCATATTGATGCAAGTACCGCAGGCTTTGGTGAGCTTGGCCAGTCCTGGTCCCAACCGAAAGTTGGTAATTCAATGCTTCACATTGAAGGAAGCAAAGCTAAGCCTGTACTCTTTTTTGGTGGAGGCTATGATCCGTCTAAAGATAATGCCGGCCCAGGTAGCCCAGATTCTGTAGGGCGGGCTGTCTATATGGTTAAAGCGGAGGATGGCAACCAAATCCTATGGAGTATGGCACCATCCGGCGGCACTACTACTTTTAGCGGTACAGACTCCATACCTTCTAGCATAGGTATATTGGACAGTGATGGAGATGGCTTGGTTGACAGGCTTTATACGGGGGATACAGGTGGTAATCTCTGGCGGGTTGATATGCCGGGTAATAAACCAACGGGGGGAACAACTCCTTGGTCAGTGTTTAAACTGGCCAGTTTAGGGGGGGGGACCAATGAAACTGACAGGCGATTTTTTAATGAACCATCTATTGTTCGTACCTTTATCATGGAAACCATTCAAACCGAGATAAAAGATGAGCATGGCAATGTAATAAAAACAGAAATTGAACAGCAGGAAAAGCCTTATGATGCTGTATTGATAGGTAGTGGAGATCGCTCGAATCCAATTGGTACCGATACTAATGATATTTTCTTTATGATTAAGGACGAGAATATCAAAACGGAGTCTTTTCCTCGTGCCACTACTCCGCCAACGCCTATTGCAAAAACCATTGCCGATTTACATGATTTTACTGATAATCCTTTTGGCAAAACCATGACTACGCAAGAACGAGAGAAGCTCGCTTTGGAAGTCAGTGGAAAGTCAGGATGGTTTGTTGATTACTCTCAATCAGGAGAAAAGACATCTTCGGCGGCAATTGTTATCAATGGTGTTGCTTATTTTACCTCGTATACTCCTCCTCAATCAGGAGCGGAATTGATTGATTGCAGGCCTCCAACTGGAGCCGGTTGGTTATATGCAATGGATTTATCATTAGGAACTAAAATCTATAATTGGTCGGAAATAGCAGGTAACAGAGAAGATAGAATTTCTTATATAAGTGAACAATATTTGGGCTCACCAACCTTAATTGTTATTCCTGAGGACGATGGAGATCCGGAAACGCCCAATGAAGCAAAGGGGAATATTATCGTCGGGCGTACAATTATACCGGTAGGCTTTAGTTTGCAAACTTTACGAACCTATTTATATATTACTGAGGATCAATAATGAAAAGTAGGATTTTGGGTGTCACTTTGATTGAGTTGATGATCACCATTGTAATCATAGGTATATTGGCTGCAGTTGTTTATCCGTCATATATTGATCATGTTACCCGTTCAAATCGCTCTGAAGGGCTGAGGGAGCTAATGAGGATAGCGAACTTGCAAGAGCAGTATTTTGTTGATAATAGGTCATATACATCTAATATAAGTCTATTGGGTGTTGGAGCTAGTACAAACTATACAACGACTTCAGGGCATTATGTGATTTCTGTCACCAGTGGTGGCACTGGGAAAACAACTTTTACGTTAACAGCAACGGCACAAACACCACAATCAACCAATGATGCGGCCTGTAAAATTTTGACTATCACAGAAACTGGCAGTAAAACACCTGCCACAGGTTGCTGGGAGAATTAATATGACGAAAAGAACACTAACCACTTTTTTTCTGTTATTTTTGGGGCTGAATTTTTCTGTACTTGCTCAAGGGAAGGAAAGTAAAGCTAAAATGGTCAATGTTAAGTGCCATGTGGAATTAATAGGGGGGGGGGAGACTATTTATTCCAGGGTGATAAATGAAAATAGTCTTGCCAGTTTACCCTTAAGGTTGGTTAACCAATCCATATCGACTTCTTTATCAAATAAAAAGAAACGGGTGTATAAGGTCAACGAATGTACGCTATCGACGAGTGAGTTTAAAACTGCCCAGGCAAAGCTTATCGATAAAAAAACTGCTAGATAAGATCATGCTTTATTAGCTAGCCAGAATGGTCGTTTGGATTTACTATTTATAGTGCTTTGTGAAGTAGCAATTATCAACTACAAGTTATTTCGTTACCTGATCTGTCTTCATCCTTACCATCATTATCTGTATCCTTGCTACTATAGGTTCTGCCGGAGGATGAAACATCTATACCTCGAGATTTGTCTGCGTGTGCATTTGGGCAGTAGCTAAAAGTGCCAGATGTATCTCCTACAGTTCGCCCTGTAGCCGTATAAACAATTTGAACATAATCAAATTGCAATTTATCGCCCGTTTTAATGCTTGATTTTTCTTTAACTAGTTCTCCGTCGGCAGATATGACACCAATAGCACCATGCCAGTTATTGCTCGCAGCACAATTATTACCAGAAATAGGGCAAACTGTGACATTTTGTTCCGTATTTATCGCTGTGTTTCGGGCGGTAAGTAATAGTCGGTTAAGCTCAGATATTTCACCGTCAACTCGCATTTTGATAATAAAGTCACTTAGGTTGGGAATCGCAACTACTGACAGTATGGCGATAATTGCAATTCCGACCATGAGTTCGACTAGGGTAAATCCCTTTGCTTTTAAGGTTAAATGTTTTGACATAAGACAACCACATATACGACTTAATAAAAACCTTAACCTAAGTTATAACACTTAACCCAACTAGACGCTAGTTGTTCATTTTTACAGCTGTATGATATTGCTAGCTACAGCTTAATTCACTGCCCCTTCTTACCTCATCTCTGCCATCATTATCTGTATCTGATGTCATATAGAGGCGCCCTGATACTGCCACTCGAATACCTCTGGCAAAGCCATTGCTGCCCTTGGGGCAGTATCTAAAGGTGCCATTCATACCCCAGCCATTGAGTCGACCAATTGGATTAAAGACAACTCTATCTCGACCACTTCCATATAAAAGCCGATCACCTAAAGTAATTTCAGGTTTTATTTTTAGGATTTCTTCCCCGGCGGTTGGCTCATACGTTTTATTATCATTAGTGTCGGTAAATACACTTAACTTTTTGTGCCATTGACTCGTGCATTTCAAACTCTGATCCAGTGGACATAGTGTGATGTTCTGCTCATAGTTGATGGCTAAATTGCGAGTGAGTAGTAACAAACGATGAAGTTCGGAGATTTCATTATCAACGCGCATACGAATGATAAACTGGTTAAAGTTAGGTAGAACAATGCCAGATAAAATGGCAAGCACGGCAATTGAAACCATTAGCTCTACCAATGTAAAGCCTTTACACTTAGGCATATAGCACCCCATCCTTGGTGGTTGAAAGTAAAATCCGTTTTACTAGTTATAGTGTGCTAGATTGCTTCTTGCCAATTTTTTATCGAAATCTTTACATCCTAATCATAAATAGTAGGAATTGGTTGGCGCTTATGTTGAGTCTTTTGATAGATGGCGATGATAAGATCTTGGGTTTCCTGAGACACCTGTTTACCTTCCAGAAAATCATCAAGCTCGTCATAACTGATACCCAGAGCAACCTCATCCGCCTTGCCAGGAGAAAGACATTCCAGATCTGCTGTCGGCTCTTTTTTTACCAGTTCATCTGGAGCCCCCAGCGTTTTGGCCAGTAGTCTCACTTGGCGTTTGCTAAGCCCAAATAAAGGGGCTAAATCACAAGCACCGTCGCCGTATTTTGTAAAAAATCCGGTAATATTTTCGGCAGAGTGGTCTGTACCTAATACCAAACCACTAAGTAGGCCGGCTACTTCGTATTGCACTACCATACGGGTTCTTGCCTTAACATTACCCTTGACAAAATCGATGGCTGAATCGGACTGGCTTAACAAGTCATGTTCCTTAAAGGCGCCAATGCTTTCCTCATGAATGGCATCCACGCCCAGTTTCACATTAACCGGGAAGCTGACCGATGGTTTGATAAAGTTCAGGGCCGCTTGTGCATCATGCTCATCCGCCTGGACACCGTAGGGAAGTCTAAGGGCGACAAATTTATACTGGTCAGTATTGTGCTCTTTATTAAGCTCTTCTACCGCCAACTGGGCAAGGCGGCCGCATGTGGATGAATCGACACCGCCACTAATGCCTAAAACCAGTGTTTTTAATCCTGACTGTATAAGCTGTTTTTTAATAAAACCTACACGACGGCTTATTTCAAATTGTGCGTCAATGTCCGGTTTTACTTTCATTTCATCAATGATTAATTGCGGATCCATAAATTGTCCTTGTTGAAGAGGTCATAATTGGCAAATTTGCTACTAGTGTAACAAAATTAGCAATTGAAAACAGGCATGGGGTATTAAAGGCGTAATAAAACTCATGCTTGATTCATAGGGATCAAATTATATATGCTTGCAACCAGTTAGAGATATAATGACCAATATTGGCAGTAGACTTAGCACTTTTTAGGAAGATGACATGAAAAAAATAGAAGCCATCATTAAGCCATTTAAAATGGATGATGTAAGAGAAGCACTTGGTGAGATAGGCATTACGGGAATGACGGTTTCTGAAGTGAAAGGTTTTGGCCGTCAAAAGGGACATACCGAGTTATATCGCGGTGCCGAATATATGGTGGACTTTTTACCTAAGGTAAAGCTGGAAATAGTTATTTCGTCTGATGATGTCGAGCGTTGCGTTAACGCTATCGTTGAAACGGCGCAAACCGGAAAAATTGGTGATGGCAAGATTTTTATTACCGATGTCGAGCGTGTTATTCGCATTCGCACCGGTGAAGAGGACGAAGCAGCGATTTAGTGTTTAAGGCTTGTTATTGATTAACCTGCTAGATAAAAAACGCCGAAGCTATCGGCGTTTTTCATGATATCCTTTTTAAAATGCTAATCTCTAACCAGTGGGTTTTCCGGGTAGTTTACAGCCAGTATCTGTTTGGCATTTTTCTTTAAGTCCGGCAAGCCTAACTTATCATAGCACTCCACCATGATTTCCAGTGCTTGTTCTACTTCCGGGCTGGGAGAATAATACTCGACTATATAGCGTCCACGGTTAGCTGCCGATGCGAAGGCATCACGTTTCAAATAAAAACGTGCCACGGCAAGTTCGTATTTGGCTAATCGTGATTTTATCGCAATCATACGCTTGCGGGCATCTACGGAATATTTACTGTCGGAGTAGTTGGTGACTATGGTTTTAAAGTCATTAAAGGCATCCCGGGCAGCGGTTGGATCTCTGTCGGATCTGTCGATACCTGCAATATCCTGGAACAGGTTTTCTTCGGTAGACAGATTGATCAAGCCGCGCATATAGTATACATAATCGATATTAGGGTGGGTGGGGTTAAGGCGTAAAAACCTGTCCGCCAGAGCTATGCCCTGATCACTGTTACCACTCTTGTAGTAGGCATAAATAAGATCTATTTGTACCTGATGTGAAATAGGGCCAAATGGAAAGCGGGAATCTATAGCTGATAATAACTGAATGGCTTTTTGGAACAGGCCATTATCCAGGGCTTCACGGGCATCTGAAAATAGTGCCTGCGCCGATTTATCAGGTACTTTATCGATATCATTGTTTTCAGATGATGAACATCCCGCCAGGCCTAGTGCCAGCACCAATAACATCATTTTAATGGTCAGTTTTTCCATAGACTTTAGTATCACAATATTGTTTTAGTTAAAATAAATATGAATACCCCAAATAAAAGGGGTAAAATAAGCACTGCATTCTAACCTAGCAAACTTGCCTTGCACAGTGCTAATTAATTGAGAGTTTAATGGCTGAGATAATTCAACACAAAGATGTCGTTCCTGAATCATGTTTAGGTAAACGCTTGGACCAAACAATTGCGGAAATGTTTCCAGAATATTCTCGTTCAAGACTAAAAGAGTGGATCTTGGCGGGGAAAGTCCTGGTCAATGGCCAGGTTATCACCAAAGCGCGTGAAAAAATGTATGGTGGTGAAAGTATTGATATTCAGGCGGAAATAGAGGCAGAAGAGCGGTTTGAGGCACAGGAAATCCCATTAAACATAGTTTATGAAGATGATGATATCTTGGTTATTAACAAGCCGGCGGGACTGGTGGTTCACCCCGGTGCAGGAAATCCGGACGGTACCGTACTGAATGCCTTACTGCACCACTGCCCGCAATTGGATATAGTGCCTAGAGCCGGGATAGTGCACCGTCTGGATAAGGATACCACGGGACTTATGGTGGTGGCGAAAACCATCGCGGCACAAACCAACCTGGTAGAGGCGTTACAAGCCCGTGAAATTACCCGGGAATATGAAGCCATTGCCAACGGCCTGATGACTGCCGGTGGTGTGGTTGATGAGCCCATAGGGCGGCATGCCACGAAAAGAACCCATATGGCAGTGACGTTTTCCGGCCGGCCCTCGGTCACACACTACAGGGTGATGGAAAAGTTTCGTTTACATACCCGCTTAAGGTTGCGCCTGGAAACCGGTCGTACCCATCAAATCAGGGTGCATATGGCACATATCAGCCATCCCCTGGTGGGAGATCCTGTCTATGGGGGTCGCCCCAGGCCTCCCAAAAATGCCACGCCTGAGCTGCTTACCATGTTAAGGGAGTTTAAACGCCAGGCATTGCATGCCGCCATGTTATCGCTTTATCACCCAATTACAGGTGAATTGATGACCTGGTATGCCGATGTGCCGGAGGACATGGTCCAATTAACCGATCTTTTGCGCGAAGACACTCAGCAAAATGCCAGAGAAGACTACTAGCTCAAACTTTCATTATCTTGACTGGCCGGTAGAAAATGTACTGGCTCTTACCACGACTCGCCATCACCCTTTGGGTGAAGATAGGCAAAGGACTGCTCAGCCATTTAATTATTTTAACCTGGGGTTGCATGTCGGTGATTCTCTGGAGCAAGTGGAGAAAAACCGCCAAGTATTGCTAGAATACTTGCCGTCTAACAGCAGGATTCAGTGGCTGGAGCAGGTCCATGGGGGTGATGTTGCTGAAGTCACACAATATCGGAAAACTCCCTATGTGGCGGATGCGGCTTTTACCAGAGAGAAGGGCATAGCGCTAGCCGTGATGACGGCCGATTGCCTGCCTATTCTCTTGGCTGCAAAAAATGGGTCAGAGGTTGCGGCGATTCATGGTGGTTGGCGGCCGCTTGCCGGTAACATTATAGAAAGAACGGTACAAAAGCTAAACTCGCTACGCGGTGAACTTAATGCCTGGTTAGGCCCTTGCATTGGTGCAACCGCTTTTGAAGTGGGTGAGGAAGTTCGTCAGGCGTTTCTGAATCAAAACAAAGATTTTATCCTGGCCTTTATGCCGGCAGGAGCAAAGGGAAAATACCTAGCCGACTTGCACCGCATTGCGACAATACAGTTGAAACAACTTGGAATAAACAAGCTGAGCTCAAAGCCAGATTGTACTTATTCTATGCCACAAGATTATTACTCCTACCGGCGTGATGGCCAAACCGGACGCATGGCTAGCTTGATCACTTGCCTTTAAAATAACTGTAAATTGTTGAAGTCTTTGTTTTAAGTCAATTAAGTATTTCCCTGGCTATTGAAAAGCGTGCTGCATATCCCTATTACTATAATGAAGCAATTGTAAGACCAGTAATATGGCGGCAGGAGACAAGTTATGCGTTTAGACAGATTTACTCAGACATTTCAGCAAGCAATATCGGATGCCCAATCCTTGGCTTTGGGTAGGGATCATCAATTTATAGAGCCTTGCCACCTGATGTTGGCGTTATTAAATCAAAATTCCAGCAGTGTCATTCCTCTGCTGAAAAGTGCCGGTGTTGATATCTATTCTTTACGTACCCAGGTTTCATCTGTCCTTGATTCCCTGGCTCAGGTTGAAGGCGTCGGTGGAGAAATTCAGCTCTCTTCTGCCATGGGCAATATCTTGAATTTATGTGATAAATACGCGCAAAAAATGGGAGATAAGTTTATCTCCTCGGAAACTTTTGTACTGGCGGCACTTGAAGATAAGGGCAAGTTAGGACAGATATTAAAGTCGCTCGGAGCCAATAAGCAGCGAATTCAGGATGCCACCAACCATGTCAGGGGCGGTCAAAAGGTGGATGATCAAAATGCCGAGGACGTCCGCCAGGCCTTGTCCAAATATACCATAGACCTGACCGAGCGGGCCGGTGAGGGCAAGCTGGATCCCGTGATAGGTCGTGATGATGAGATCCGCCGCACCATTCAGGTGCTGCAACGCCGCACGAAAAACAATCCGGTACTTATCGGCCAGCCCGGGGTGGGAAAAACCGCCATTGCCGAAGGCCTTGCTCAACGCATTGTCGATCATGAAGTGCCTGAAGGGCTAAAAAACAAGCGCGTGCTTTCTCTTGATATGGGTGCCTTAGTGGCCGGAGCTAAATATCGAGGCGAATTTGAAGAGCGCTTAAAGGCAGTGCTTAATGAGCTGGCTCATGAAGAGGGGCAGGTCATCCTCTTTATCGATGAATTGCATACCATGGTCGGAGCGGGAAAAACCGATGGTGCCATGGATGCAGGTAATATGTTAAAGCCGGCACTGGCTCGAGGGGATTTACATTGTGTCGGTGCGACCACCTTGGATGAGTACCGTCAATATATTGAAAAAGATGCCGCATTGGAGCGACGTTTTCAAAAGGTGCTGATTGATGAACCCAGTGTTGAAGACACCATCGCCATATTGCGAGGCCTAAAGGAAAGATACGAACTGCACCACTCGGTTGATATTACCGATCCGGCCATTGTTGCGGCGGCAAGTTTATCGCATCGCTATATCAGTGATCGTCAGTTACCTGATAAGGCAATTGACCTTATCGATGAAGCCGCATCTAGCATACGCTTGCAGATAGACTCCAAGCCGGAAGATCTGGACAGGCTGGAAAGGCGTATCATTCAATTAAAGCTTGAACAAAAAGCGCTGGAAAAAGAAACCGATGAGGCCTCGAAGAAACGCCTGTCACGCATTTCAAAAGATATCCAGGAAAATCAGGCGAGCTATGATGAGCTGGATGAAATCTGGAAAACGGAAAAGGCAGCCCTGCACGGTACCCAAACCATAAAAACAGAATTAGATCAGGCACGAATTGAGCTGGAGTCTGCGCGCCGTGCCGGCGACTTAAACCATATGTCTGAACTCCAATATGGCAAGATTCCCGAATTGGAAAAACAGTTGGATTTAGCGGCACAAGCCGAGATGCAGGAAATGTCCTTACTGAGGAACAAGGTGACTGATGTTGAAATTGCCGATGTCTTAAGCCGGGCAACCGGAATCCCCGTTGCAAAAATGCTGGAAGAAGAACGCGAAAAATTGCTAAAAATGGAAGAGCAACTGCATCAACGGGTGATTGGCCAGCTAGAAGCCGTTACCACCGTTTCCGATGCCATAAGACGCTCCAGAGCAGGCCTGGCCGATCCCAACCAGCCGATAGGCTCGTTTCTTTTCCTTGGACCTACAGGGGTAGGTAAGACCGAATTAACCAAAGCCCTGGCCCACTTCTTGTTTGACAGTGAAGATGCCCTGGTTCGAGTGGACATGTCGGAATTTATGGAGAAGCACTCTGTTGCCCGTTTGGTTGGAGCGCCCCCTGGCTATGTCGGCTATGAAGAAGGTGGCTACTTAACCGAAGCAGTAAGGCGCAAGCCCTATTCGGTTATTTTGTTGGATGAAATTGAAAAGGCACATGCCGATGTTTTCAATATTCTGTTACAGGTCCTGGATGACGGTCGCCTGACAGACGGTCAGGGCAGAACCGTGGATTTTAAAAACACTGTTATTATTATGACATCCAATATTGGTTCAGACATCATCCAGAGCTTTGCTGATGACAGCCAGTATGAAGAAATGAAAGTGAATGTCATGGCCGAGCTGGGGCAGCACTTCAAGCCGGAATTTATTAACCGGGTGGATGAGTCTGTGGTTTTCCATCCGCTGATCGCTGAACAAATCCAGCAAATTGCTGCAATTCAGGTTAATGCGCTGGCCGATCGTTTACATGATAGAGATATTCAGCTGTCTATTTCGCAAGAAGCGTTAGCCTTGGTAGCCTCAGCTGGCTTTGATCCCCTGTTTGGCGCCAGGCCGTTAAAAAGAGCCATACAGCAAAGCATTGAGAATCCGTTGGCGCAAAAAATACTTTCCGGGACTTATGGCGCAGGAGCAAATATCAAAATTGATGTTTGCGATGGCGAGCTAACATTTATCTGATGAGGAAGTAAGAATAGCAGGTCGAAGTTTATTTGTTATTGCAGTAGACTTCGACTTGTTTTTTACTGATTTCCAGCTGCTGGCGCTTCTCTTCCGCATTAAGTATCTTGGTTACACCTTCTGAATCGGTATATTGAATATTATCAAAGTCAGATAAGGTACGGACGTTAGCTTTAGCTTCATTGCATTTTTTTAGTGCATCTGCAGATAAACCTTCCGTTGATGCTTGTTCTAGAAAACGTGTGGTTTCATTCACAGGTGTGTTTTCTTCCGCAGGTGGACGATAGGCTTCCGTCATGGTTATTTCAGTATAATTATCATGGGCTGGCTGGTGCTGACTAAAATGTACAACATTATTTTTATCGACCCAGCGGTAAACGGTTATTTCTGCCGCTGTTATCGAGCTGGAATAGGCCAACAATAGTAATCCAAAATAGCAATAGCGCATTTTACCGTCCATAATACTTAAATCTACTAGCTATCAGCTAAACCATTTGCTGACAGGCAGTTGTCTATTATTTATTCTTATAACAACTCAACCAGAAGTTTACAAATTTTTTGTTGAAAATAGCGGTTAATGCACGGATATGGGGCATATTTTCACTATCTCTCCAATTCAATCTTATGCTAAATTAGCGCCTGCCATATTTATTCAAACGTGTGATTTAATTTAATGACAGAAAAGCAAGAGAGCCAAGCTCGCACTAATCGTGGTATTTATCTATTGCCTAACCTATTAACAACAGCAGGACTATTTTCTGGTTTTTACGCTGTTGTTTCCTCCATGAATGGGCATTTTGAAGCGGCTGCCGTCGCCATATTTGTTGCCATGATATTTGACGGCTTGGATGGGCGTGTGGCACGAATGACCAATACCCAAAGTGAGTTTGGTGCCGAATATGACAGCATGGCGGATATGGTGTCATTTGGTATAGCGCCAGGATTAGTGGCCTATAACTGGGCGTTGTCCGGTATGGGAAAATTTGGCTGGCTGGCTGCCTTTGTATTTGTAGCCTGTGCTGCCTTGCGTTTGGCCAGGTTTAATACCCAGGTAGGAGTAGCAGATAAACGTTATTTTCAAGGGTTAGCAAGCCCGGCTGCCGCGGGTGTTATTGCCAGTATTGTCTGGGTAGGAACTGAATATGATATTAGCGGGCAAGATTATGGTTTTATCATAGGTGTGATCACCTTTGTTACCGGCCTATTAATGGTCAGTAACTTTAGATACAACAGCTTTAAGGAAGTGGACTGGAAGGGCAAGGTTAACTTTGTTGTTGTTCTGCTTATTGTCTTGGTATTTGTTGTTGTAGCATCCAGTCCGGCAGAACTCTTGATGGCAATTTTTGTACTTTATGCCTGTTCAGGCCCTATCACTACGATTCGTTCTGTTAAGCGTTTAAAGCTGGAACACGTTGTTGGTGATGATCAAGATGCTGACTTTGAAGAGAGAGTAGAAGAGCAACCTATAGAAAAGAGTCAAAGCACAGAAAGTGAAAATACTGATGAGAAAAAAGCAAAATCAGATAAATAGCATTGGCTAGTTACTTTTTTGGGTCCCCCAACATTCAATAAAGAGCGCTTTTAGGCGCTCTTTGCTTTTTTGGACAAACGATCTATCTAAAACTGTGCGCTTTTTAAGCATTTGAACTAAAATAAAGAATTAATCGATTTTATTGCTTGACCTTCAATTAAAAGTGTCTAAAATGCGCATCCAGTTTCGAGGGGCAGCCCAACAAACTGTTTTGATAAGTTTAGTCAGACGAATGTCGGCATAAACACTCAACTTAAGCATTAAAAACTTTTTAAAAGATTTTAAGAAAAAGGTTGACATCAAAACTCGGAGGCGTACAATGCGCATCCTGCTTCGGGCAAGGCCTGAGGCGCTAAACACGAATGCGATGTTTAGCATTCCTTTCGAGGGAACGTTCTTTAACAATTCGTTATCATGCAATTTGTGTGGGCACTCACGATGTGGTTGATTTTACATAGTCCACTTTCCTTAACGGAAGGGACGTAAAACCACTCAGTGAAGGTTCATACAAAAACTTACTAAGTTTTATATGTACAGATTCATTGAGTCGAGCGAGAGCTCACAAACGATTTTAATTGAAGAGTTTGATCATGGCTCAGATTGAACGCTGGCGGCAGGCTTAACACATGCAAGTCGAGCGGAAACGA